>Ga0209515_10007741_pt1 | contig 12841 bp, 16 predicted proteins | sample Subgroupgradi54m_FD_187454 | JGI IMG/M metagenome (GOLD analysis project Ga0209515, IMG submission 187454) | Subsurface groundwater microbial communities from S. Glens Falls, New York, USA - GMW60B uncontaminated upgradient, 5.4 m (SPAdes)... ... | reverse complement strand
CCACGCACCGGCTGGACTATGAAATCGGCGTGCACCTCACCCCGCAGTTGTTGATACAAGTCCACAACCAGTACGGCCGCAACGACTCGAACGATCAGTTCTTGGATTTTTACGACTACACCTTCTATCAAGTCACGCCGTCGGTTACATGGGAGATCACCAAGCCGCTGTTCTTGGTGACCGGTGTCCAGTTCCAGCATAATCACTACGATGACCGCGCCGCGCATGGCTCGGCCGAGCGGGAAAATTTCACCGCCTTCTTCGGCAGCCTCTTCTATCACATCACCGAGCAGGCCTCGGTGGGCTTCCACTGGGTATACGCCAAAGATGCCAGCAACCTGCCTGAGCTTCGGTACCAAGACTCCAGCCTCTCACTCGGTCTGCATCTTCACTTCTAATACTCATGTGCTGGAAGAATCGGCACGCTCCTAACCTGTACGATTGTCCCCCAAGTGCGTGACCCATCTGGCAGCGCAGGTCCACAGAGATCTAGAGCGGTTGAGAGAACTGATTCGAGAGGGACGCGTCTTGCTCCCAGAAGAGGATGAGGCTCAAGGACCTCAAGAGCCTGGCCGCGGACCCGGTGCGGCGACGATCTTGGAGTTTCCCAACCGCCTCTTCCGAGAAGGCGATCAGCATGCAGCGCAAGGCCACTATCAGCAGGCGATTGCCGCCTGGCAAGCCGCGGTAGAAGGCGACAAGGAAGCAGGGTCTCCTGGGTACGAAGGCATTATTGCGAGCCTCTCGAGCGGTCCCATGGCGGATGCGGCAAGGGCCAACAAACTTCTGACAGAGCGCCGGATCGCTGAGGCACAGACCGAACTTACGCAGGTTAGTGTCCCCGTGAAGGAACCGGTGCCGCCGTCCGAGTCTGGTACGGTGAATAACATCGTAGCCTAGCCGGCCAAGGCCGTTATCGTGGATCAGGGACCGACGCCGTACTCGATCACGCCCGAAACGAAGACCCCAATCGCTAACGAACAGCAGACTCCGACTATACTCGTTTCGTCTGAGCCGTCGGTATCCATGGCTCCCACACAGGCTGGGCAAGAGCGCACGCGCACCTTAGCGATGGCCGCGGCCCTCTCGACTGCCGCCAGTCCCGCTGTGAAGCACGCCCCTGAGGAAACCGCTACTCTGGATATGACGAAATCCGAGAAGCCGACGAGCGCAAAGCAGGAGCCATCTTCAAGTACCACGACTCAGATGGGTCAACCGAGCGAGACGAAAGCTGAGCCGACCATCTTAGCCAGTCGATCGCCCTAGATGGACGTAACGAAGACGGCTCTTGCAACTGAGGCAGCCTTGACTGAGCACGCCGCTGGTGTTGCGGCCATGCCGAGTGTGAGCCCAGCCGCAGCACCGCTCACTACCGATCCATTGGCAGCCTCGCGCGAATTACTGCACAAGCAAGGGGTGAATCCCGATGAGCTGGTCGATTTGAAGCAGCTCATCGAGCGGGCCACAGCGCTCAAGCTAGTTTACATCGCCGTGCATTCCTCGGCGTTCTTTGGTGCGCCGGATGTCGCTCTGGTGCTCAGCGCGATACAGAAGGTGCTAGGGACGGCATTGAACAGCCGCTATCACACCATCCAGATCGTGCTCCTCGTCGATGGGACGACGGATGCGGATGATGCGAAGCGGCAGGCAGACAATCTCGCTAAGGCCATCCCCGAAGCCTCTTTGAAGGCGTTCGGTCATGCCATCCAGCTTCCTGAGGCACTTATCCTGCCTGCGCCGGTCAACGAGCAGCAAGGTCGGAGTCTCTTGCTTGAACTGGGCAGTCTGGAAAGCCAGGGAGATCGGACACGCACCCCAGAGGTGCTGGTCATTGGACCTGGCCCATGGCTGAGCACGGTCAAGCTCCCGGTGTCCGAATTTCGGTTTGATCCCAAGGCGCAGCAGAACAGCCAGACCATGCCGCAGCTAGCCAGATTAGTGACCGAGGCGGTGAAGCGAGTCATCCAGCCAAAAGAAGAACCCGCGATCACGGCGAACGTTCAGACCGAACCCCCGGATGAGGGAATCCCGAATCAGCCGGATCTCTTCGAGCTACCGTCGCTAACGGTGGAGGGAGATTTGCAGGCACGGGTCAACCGATATCGATCGTCAGTGCAGGAAAAGATGCGCTCACTCCAAGCGGTGAGTACTCAGGGATAACTTATACCCACAATCGTCGATCCAGACTCCGATACTGGATCGCTTCAGCAATGTGGTCGGGTTGAAGCATCGGCCGCTCGGCTAGATCCGCAATCGTCCTGGCGATCTTGAGAATTTTAGTGTACGAGCGCGCCGAGAGCTCCAGCTCCTGCATCGCCATCTTCAGCAGCTTCGTCGCGTCGGCACTGAGCTGACAGTGGATCTTCACTTCCTTCGCCGAGAGCCGCGCATTTGGTTGCGACTGACCTCGCTGCACTCGCCACACGATCGCCCGCTGCACACGGATCCGAATTGTCGACGAGGATTCACCGTTCGCCGTCTGCGTCAGCGTCTCAAACGACTGCGCCGGCACTTCGATGTGCAGATCGATTCGATCGAGCAGCGGGCCGGAGACCTTCGACAAATACCGTTGCACTTGCGTCGAGCTGCAGCGGCATCCTCGGCCGTCCAGCAGTTTTCCGCACAAACACGGATTCATAGCCGCAATTAAGACGAACTTCGCCGGGAAGGTCACGGATCGCTTCGCGCGGGCGACGCTGACGACGCCGTCTTCCAGCGGTTGGCGCAGGCACTCGAGCACATCGCGATGAAACTCGGGCAGCTCGTCGAGAAACAAGACGCCATGATGCGCGAGGGACACTTCGCCAGGGCGGGGATCGGACCCGCCGCCGACGAGCGAGCTGGCGGAGCTGGTGTGGTGCGGCGCACGAAACGGCCGTTGGATCCGCAGTGGCCGCATCCTAGGTAGCAGGCCCATCACGCTCTGGATTTTCGCGGTTTCGAGCGCCTCCTCGAGCGTGAGGTCGGGCTGGATCGTCGGCAGCCGCTGTGCCAACATCGACTTGCCCGATCCTGGCGGGCCGATCAATAGCGCATGATGCGACCCCGTCGCTGCAATCTCCAGCGCCCGCTTCGCGAACGCCTGGCCTTTGATGTCGGAAAAATCGAGGTCGGATCGGTTCACCTGCTGGATCAACAGATCGCCAGCGTGCCGAGCCGGCGCGATCTCCAGCATCCCGGTGATCCAGTCGACAGCCTGGCGAAGGGTCTCGATGCCGATGACCTCGACGCCGTCGACTAAAGATGCCTCCAGGGCGTTGGCCTTCGGGACCAGCATGATCGGCCGCTTGCCGCGGGCGGCCAGCGCGATCGGCAGCACGCCCGACACAGGACGAAGGCTTCCGTCCATCGCCAGCTCTCCCATCGTGACGAGCTGCTCAAGCCGGCTGGGATCGACCTGTCCGGACGCGGCCAAGATCCCTAAGGCCATGGTCAGGTCAAACAATCCTCCGGCCTTCTTCATATCGGCCGGTGCCAGGTTGACGGTCAATCGGCCTTGGGGGAAGCGCAACTGGCTGTTTTGGATCGCTCCACGGACACGCTCTCGGGCCTCTTTGACCGCCTGGTCGGGAAGTCCGACAATCGTCAAGCTTGGAAGTCCTTGCGAAGTATCGACTTCTACCTCGACAGGGATGGCCTCAAGACCAAGAATGGCATACGAATGTCCACGTGCAAGCATGTATACTCGGGGATGACAGCCAAAAGGGCGGGAGGAAAAATGATTGCGTTTGGCTGCAATTGGCTTTAGAATTTGAACCTATCACGGCCATCTGCCGTCGGTCAAGGAGAAAGATCGGAAATGCCTAACCGTTCTATCGGAAGAATTCTTATCCTGGTCCTGATCGTCGCCGTCGTGGCCAGCTGGATTCTCACCTTCAAGACCGAGCGCGACAAACGCCGGCTGGCCAGCGCGCTAGAGCAGGCGCAAGCGTCGGTCGATGCGCTTGAACAAGAGCGTCTCCAATTGAGCGGTGATCTGGCCCAAGTCTCCGAGACGCTGACCGGCAGGGATTCGCAGCTGGAATCGATCCAGGCCGAACTCAACGGCTTGAAAGATCAGCTTCACGACGCCGTGCAGGAAATTGCCCGCCTCCAAACCGAGCAAAGCGGCATGTACGTCCGCCAGGCCAGCCTGACCGAGCAGTTGGACACCGCCAATCTGGACCGCGACGCAATGCGCGCGAAACTCTCCTCTATTAAGGAACTCAAGGCCGCAATCCTTACCGTCAAGCACCATCTGCGCGAGCAGCGCCATCAGGTCTGGTTGGCTAAGGCCGAAGCCCAGCGGGCCGAGGACCAGCAGCGCCTGGCGCAGGGCAATCGAGGTTTTGTGGTCCGCGATGGCTCCTCGACGCTGGCCGTCGCGCCGAGGCTTGGTACGAAATTGCAGGTTCGAGTGCTTGAGCCACAAAGCGAGTAAATGTCATCGGTGCTGACCGTGTGGTTCAGTAACCGCATTTTTCTTGCGTGGTTCTTTGCCTGTCTCCTGGCGCAGCTCATCAAAATCTCCCTCGGCGTCATCCGCGAACGTCGCTTCGACTTCCGTTGGTTTCTTGAGACAGGCGGTATGCCCAGCACGCACGCCGCCGGCGTCACAGCCCTCAGCACGGCCGTTGGCATCAAAGTCGGCGTCGACACGCCCTTGTTCGCTGTCGCGGTCGTCTTCACCGTGATCACGCTGTTCGACGCCCAAGGGGTGCGGCGGTGGAGCGGTCGGCAGGCGCAAATCCTGAATAAGATGCTCGACGATATTTACTTCAAGCGCCGGATTCAAGAGCAGCGGCTGAAGGAGCTCTTGGGCCATACGCCCATCCAGGTCCTGGGCGGCATGGGTGTCGGATTCTTGACGGGCTTGGTCATTTGTTAGCGACTGGGTTCTTCTGATCGGCGCGCGGGGCACTCCGGAATCTCCCCTCAACGGCTTGATTCCTGCGTTCGATTGTTCCGGAGCCGTCACGTCATCAGCGGGTCGTCTTGGCAACGCGTATCGAGGAGCCAGACATGCAGCGGCGGATGTTGGTGGGCTTGGCGGTCGGAGGATGTCTCGTCTTAGGGCTCGGGTTGATGGTCTGGGCGGGCACGCAGGGGTTGTTCAGTCCTCACGGCAAGACCCAGCGCTTGCTGACAATGGCCGACCAGGCGCTCCAACAAGGCCAGCTGCCCGTGGCGCAGGCGAAGCTGGAAGAGCTGATCGCCTCGTCCCCGGATGCTCCGGTTGCTGACCAGGCGCTGCTGAAGCTGGGCGAAGTCTATGAAGGCCAGCAGCAGCTGACCCTGGCGCGCAACACGTATCGCGGTCTGCTGGAAAAGTATCCGAACTCGGCGCTGGTCCCCGAGGCGCAAGTACGGCTTGGCAAGATCAACGTCGCGCGGCTGTTTTCTCCCCACATTACCGACGAAGACGCGGTGTATACCGTGCAGCCCGGCGACACGCTTGGCGGCATCGCCAGGACCAACGGCACCACGATCGACCTGATCAAGAAGACCAACGAGCTGACGGGCAACGTCATTCGCATCGGCCAGCGGCTGAAGATGCCCAAGGGCCATTTCGCCATCGCCGTCGACAAGTCCGAGAACCGGCTCGTCGTCACCGCCGACAACCAATTCTTCAAGCTCTACACCGTGTCGACCGGCGCGAACAATTCGACGCCGGTGGGGACGTTCAAGATCGTCAACAAGATTGTCGATCCGGTCTGGTACAAGCAAGGGGCGGCCGTGGCGCCAGACAGCCCGGCCAACATCCTTGGGACGCGATGGCTTGGGCTGGATAAGCCTGGCTACGGAATCCACGGCACGATCGAGCCGGATGCCGTCGGCAAGCAGGTGACGGCCGGTTGCGTGCGCATGATCAACACGGACGTCGAAGAGCTCTTTACGATCGTCCCGGTCGGGACGGAAGTCACGATCGTCGATTGATGAGGCGAAGCCGCACCGGAGCCGATCGTCTCAGAAGGACCAGAGCAGACCGCTGATGATCTCCAACGGTGTCTATCGTTACGACTTCGAAAAGCCCATTGCCGAGCTTGAGCACCGCTTGCAGGATTTGCGCAAGGGGTCGGACAAGACGTCCCGGCAGCTCGACGGTGCGGCGGTTCGCAACCTGGAATCGCAGCTTGAGCAGCTCAAACGCAAGGTGTACGGCAGCCTCACGGCGTGGCAGCGCGTGCAGTTGGCGCGCCATCCGCTGCGGCCGTACACGCTCGACTACGTGCAGATGATCATGGCGGACTTCATCGAGCTGCACGGCGACCGGCTTTACGGCGACGACAAGGCGCTGGTCGGCGGCGTCGCGCGGCTCAACGGACAGCGGCTCGTCGTGCTCGGCCATCAAAAAGGCCGCGACACGAAAGAGAACCTGATGCGCAACTTCGGATCGGCGCATCCCGAAGGCTACCGCAAGGCGCTGCGCTTGATGCGCCTAGCGGAGAAGTGCCGGCTGCCGGTCGTCGTGTTCATCGACACGCCGGGCGCGTATCCGGGCATTGGCGCCGAGGAGCGCGGCCAGGCCCATTCGATCGCCTTCAACATGCGGGAGATGGCGCGGTTAAAGACCTCGGTCTATGTGTGTGTGATCGGGGAGGGCGGCTCCGGCGGCGCGCTGGGTGTCGGCGTTGGCGACTGGGTCGCGATGCTCGAGAACGCGTATTACTCCGTCATTTCCCCGGAAGGGTGTGCTGCGATCCTCTGGCGCGATCGCGCGCGGGCGCCGGACGCGGCCGAGGCGTTGAAGATGACCGGCCCGGACCTGCTCGAGATGAAGCTGGTCGACGAAGTGATCGATGAGCCATCCGGAGGCGCGCACCACGATCCGAACATGGTGGCACAGGGGGTCAAAGAGTCGATTCAGCGGTTTTGGAAGTCGATCGGATCGCGGCCCGTCGAGGAGCTCGTCAAGCAGCGCTACGAGCGCTTCAGGCGGATCGGCGTGTGGACGTCGACGGCGGCCCAGTCGGCCGAAACGTCTTAGCAGGCTGCGGAAAAAAACTCGTCCTTGGCTGAAGGCTCAAGGCTGAAGGGAAACGATATGCTCAACGACACACGGTTTGCCACTTGAGCCTATAGCCTTCAGCCTCTAGCCAATGAGGGTTTTTCAGCATCCTGTTAGAGGACTTGTTCTACCCGCCTAAGACCTGCGAGAGCCGAGACACGAGCAGCGAGGTCTCGTAGGGTTTTCCCATCACGAAGCACGGCCCCGCACCATCCTCGGTCAGCTCTTCCCAGTGTCCCTCCACCGCCATCGCCGTGAACAGGATCACCGGCACCTCGCGCGTGGCGGACCTGTCCCGAAGCCGTTGATAGGTGGTGATGCCGTCTAGCTGCGGCATCAGCATGTCCAGGAGGATCAGGTCGAAGGTGTGCGTCTCGGCCAACTCCAAGCCTTCCATGCCGGAGCCGGCGGTCGTGACCTGGTAGCCTGCCGCGCGCAGCCTGGCCGCCAGCGTCTCCCGCAGATCGGGATTATCGTCGACGAAGAGGATGTGGGCCATGCGGTCAGACGGAGGTGTCGTGAATGCGTGCGTGCGTGAATGCGTGGGTGCGGGAAAACCTAGGTCTGAACAGCGCGCTCCCAGGCTGTGAAGCGGGTGTCTGTGTGCCTTGATACGTCATAGGATAGGGTTCCGAGGACTTGTGACGCATGCACGCATCAACTCATTCACGCATTCACGGAACGCCTGCCGAGGAGAACATGCCGGGGGTGGGAATCCGCGCCATGCAGAGATCTGTGGGCGCATCCGCCCCGAGCGCAAAACACCGGGGCGGAGAACCCATGCCGAAAAAAACGTGCCGAGGGAGAGAATCGAACTCTCATGGCCTTGCGACCATCGGTTTTTGAGACCGACGCGTATGCCAGTTCCGCCACCTCGGCGCCACTGGGCGAATCGAGGAAGTGTCTGAGAGGGACTCGTCGCCTCACGCTCCCCCTGGGCTCGATCCGTCGATCGACCAACCGAGAAGGAGCGTGGAGCAGAGGGGGATCGAACCCCTGACCTCCACAATGCCATTGTGGCGCTCTCCCAGCTGAGCTACTGCCCCCTGTCCAGACAAGAAAGGCTACCATAGCATGCGCCCTCGCGCGGTGTCAATCGGCGGTGGCGAAAGATGAGGGATCGTAATTCGTCGTTCGTCGTTCGGGATTCGTCGTTGGCCGCACGATCGGCATCGTGCGGCACTTTCCTGCGGGACCACCATCCAGCAGGACTTCTTCGCAGCGAGGATCGCTGGCTCGGTGCCCGGCTTGGGTTGTCCCTGGCGCGCCCGTCACGAACGACCAACGACGAACGACGATCCGTCCGTTTGCTGTCCGACGGTGGCGTTGCCCTGAACGCACCGCCATGTTAAGATAGCCGTCCAATGCGCATCGGGGTGCATGTGTCGATCGCGGGAGGTCTGTTGGAGGCGCTGGGGCGGGCTAAGCGCTTGTCCTGCGGCACCATGCAGATTTTCAGCCGGAGTCCGCGAGGCGGTCCCGCCCCCAAGCTGCCCGCCGAAACACTCAAAGCCTTTGACGAACAGCGCCTCGCGGCCGACGTCGCCCCCTTGATTGTGCACGGACCCTACATTATTAACCTCGCCTCACTGGATCGAGTGGTGTTCGGCCGCTCGCTGGCCCTCTATCAAGAAGAATATCAGCGCTGCCGGCTGCTCCAGGCGTCGTGCTTGGTCACGCACGTCGGCAGCCACAAAGGCGAAGGCGAGGAGGCGGGAATCCGTCGCGTCGCCGAAGCCGTCAACCGGACGCTGGAGGCCGCGCCGCCGGCCGGAGCCAACGCGGCGGACCAGGATGTGCTCATCGCGCTGGAGAACACCGCCGGCTCAGGCCAAGGTCTGGGCTATTCGTTCGAGCAGTTGGCCGCGATGCGGGACCTGGCCGACGATCAGCGCCGCGTCGGCTTCTGTCTCGATACCGCGCATCTGTTCGCATCCGGGTTCCCCATCCATACGCCTGAAGGTCTTGAGCAGACGATTGCCGCCGCGGACCGCATCCTCGGCCTTGAGCACGTCAAAGTGATTCACCTCAACGATTCCAAGAGCGCGTTCAACAGCCGCGTGGATCGGCATTGGCACATCGGCGACGGCCAGATCGGGCTGGAGGCGATAGGCCGGATCGTCACGCATCCCCGGCTGCAGCACCTGCTGTTTATCCTCGAAACGCCCAAGGACAGCGACGAGGATGACGTGCGCAACCTCGGAACCGTGCGTCGGCTCTGCGAGGCGGGCGGTCCTTCTCCAAAAGGCCGGCGCATGAAAGCCTCCAACCATGGCTGATCCCGTGCAAATCGTCGTCCAAGGCACGCCCAATCCCCACGCCGTCAAACTCACCCTCAACCGGACCGTCAGCGTCGAGGGCAAGACCTATCGAGGCGACCCCGCCGCCGTCGACGCGGCCTGGGCGCAGGCGCTCCTAGGCATTCCCGGTGTCGTGGGCGTCTATGCCGTCAACAATTTCATCTCGATCAATAAAGCGCCCGAGGCCGCGTGGGAGACGATCGTCCCGCAGGCCCAGGCGGCGCTGACGCGGTTATTTGCGGCGTAACTTCCGGAGCGAGCCGATCGGCAACGACCGTGAGCGTCGGCGCAGCGTGCGCGTGGCGGTGCCGGTGCTGGCGCGCTATCGGCAGTCGACCGGGACGCATTGGCAAGTCGGCCCGCTGCGTGATCTGAGTTGGAACGGCGCGCGGGTGCTGTCGGATGAGCCGCTGCGTCGCGGCGAGATGATGGAGCTGTGGGTGGGCTTGCCGCTGTTTGCGCAGCCGACCAAGATCCTTTCACAGGTCGTGTGGCAACGCGACGCGTTTTCGGGGTCGCTGGCGATGAATGAGCTCGGCCTGCAGTTCACGGGAGTGGCGCCTGAGACTCGACTGGCCATCGCGGCAAGCGTGCAGCGCGCGTGGCATGACGCGTCGGATCCGTCGTCGAGCGGCTAGCGGTCTGCTGGCGACGGTGATCGCCGCGGCGGGCTGCGGCTATGTCCGGTCGCCACGCTACTATGCCGAGCCGTCCGATTATGCGGCCTGGTTCTCGACGACGGTCATTGAGTCCGATCCGCCGGGCGCGAAGATCGAAGCCAATGGGAAACTGGTCGGCACCACGCCGCTGACCGTCGCGCTGCCTCGTCGCTATCTTGTGCGGTGGATGGGCGTGACGCATGGCGGCAACCGGATCGTGTCGATCGAACCGCTGACCGTCACGGCGATTCCCAGCGGCCCGGGAGAGTTTACGCAGCAATTGCGGATCGAGGCGGACCGCCGGGCCCCGGACCACATCCGGTTCGACATGGCGCGGCGGACGATCGGCACGATCGTGCCGGCGATGCGCCTGGAAGGCGAGCCGGAGTCCGCACTGGAGCCATGAGCAGCGCATGAGCGAGGAACGCCGGGGCGAAGTCCGGACGACGCGTCCGATCATGATGCGCTATCGGCGGCTCGACGAGCCGCACTGGCACTCCGGCCCGGTGCGCGATCTCAGCTGCACCGGCGCGCGCCTGATGAGTGACGTCGCGATCGAGCCGGGCGAGTGGCTGGAGCTGTGGATCGGCCTGCCGCTGTTTGTCGAGCCCATCGGCATCAAAGCGCGCGTGATGTGGAAGAAGACGGCGTTTTCAGGCCGCATGAGCTTGCCCGAATTGGGCATCGCGTTCCATGAGCTGGATCCCTCGCTGCAACACGCGATCGACGAGGCGATCCGTCATTTTCTGATGAGTTAGTTGAAGCCACACCGGCAGCGGTCGTGCTGTGACGACCGGCAGTTGGCCGGGTGCATAGAGATGGACATCAAGGCGCCGAGGCAGCCTATCCTTGCTGCCGAGGTGTCTTGTAACCGGAAAGGTTACAAGGCGCCGAGCCGGCCGATCCTCGCCGGCGAGGTGTCTTGTATGCGGAAGGCATACAAGGAGGCAAGAATGGAGCCGATGATCAAACGCTCGGTGCGAGAGGGATTTCAGGCCGCCAACCGGAGCGTGTCCGGCATGGCGTTTCTGGCTGGCGGCTGGCTGCTGTTGTTTGCGGTGTTTCTCCTGTCGGCCGCAGGGATGGGATTGTCCCAGGCATTTACCGCCGCGGAGCCGACCCGCCGCGCCTTGGCCCTGCCTGCGCCGGCTTCCGCCCTCAACGAGAAGGCGCTGGCACCTGTTTCCGAACCGAAGCCCTCGTCGCCGGCGGACGCCTCGGCCCCCGCGACCGACGCGCCGCAGCCGTCCGCTCCGGCCGCCGACAGCCAGGCGCCGGATGTCCCCGCGCCGGCCGCGACCACCGATGCATCCGCTCCTGCGCCGACCGCGACCCCTGGAGCGTCGGCTCCAGCGCCCACTGCGCCGGCGGCTGATGTTCCTGCCGATGCTGCGCTCTCACCCGATGTGGACGTCACCGAGCCTCCGGCCGAGCCGGATCAAAACGAGGCGCTCAACGACGCGCTGCGCCGCTCGTGGTTCGGTTTGGTGCTGCTGTCGATCGTCGTGGTCGTCGGCATGATGTGGCTGGAAGGCGGGCGCACGGGCTACATGGCCAAGCAGATCCGTCGCGTCCCCGTCGGCATCTCCGAATTCTGGGTGGCCGGGACGCGGTCGCTGGGCCGGCTGTTGGGCAGCTGGCTGCTCTCGATGGCGGGCGTTGGAATCGGGCTGCTGGTCATCATCCTCGTCGCGATGCTTGGCGCGGTGGCCGGCCCCGGCGTGTCTATCGCGCTGGGCGTCGTGCTGCTGATCGCCGCGCTGCCGGCGCTGGTGTGGCTGATGGTGCGGCTGGGGTTCTGGTGGATCGCGATCGTCGTCGACGGCCTCGGCCCCATCCAAGCGATCAAGGCCAGCTTCCGCGCGACGAAAGGCCGCTGGTGGAAGACCGCGGGCCTGTGGGGCTTGCTGGCGCTCATTGCCATCGGCGTCAGCTTGCCGTTTAGCCTCATCGAAGGCATCGGCCGCGCGGTCGGCGGAGGCGTCGGCATGTTCCTGACCATCGCCAGCGCCCTCGGCAGCTTCGCGCTGGCGAATGTGTATTGGATGTTCCTCACGACAGGTTCTCTGATCCGGTTCTATGAGGACACCAAGGGGGCAGCCGGCCATCAGCCATCCGCAGTCAGCTCGTGAAGCGGTTCCTGGGGCTGATCGCCGTGCGGTGATGTCCGAACGCTATCCGTTTGCCGAGATCGAGCCGAAGTGGCAGCGCCTCTGGGAAGAGCGCAAGCTCTTTAAGACCGCGCCGGTCGACTCCGGCCGGCCGAAGCTGTATGTGCTCGACATGTTTCCGTATCCGTCGGGCGCGGGGCTGCACGTCGGCCACCCGGAAGGCTACACGGCGACGGATATTTTTTCCCGCTACAAGCGGATGCGCGGCTTCAACGTGCTGCACCCGATGGGCTGGGACGCGTTCGGCCTGCCCGCCGAGCAGTACGCGATCGACACCGGCACGCATCCCGCGATCACAACCCGCCGCAACATCGACACCTTCCGCCGCCAGATCAAGCGCTTCGGCTTTTCGTACGACTGGGACCGCGAAATCAACACGACCGATCCCGGCTACGTGAAGTGGACGCAGTGGATTTTTCTGAAGCTCTTCGAGCGCGGGCTGGCGTACGTCGCGTTTGCGCCGGTGTGGTGGTGCCCGGAGTGCGGTACGGTGCTGGCGAACGAGGAAGTCGTCGACGGCAAGTGCGAGCGCAAAGGCCACCCGGTGCAGCGTCGGCAGATGCGGCAGTGGATGCTGAAGATCACCGCGTATGCCGAGCGGCTGTTGCAGGATTTGGAGACGCTCGACTGGCCCGAGCACATCAAGGACATGCAGCGGCATTGGATCGGCCGCAGCGAAGGGGCCGAGGTGTGGTTCGAGGTCGCGGGCAGCAAGCCGGTGCC
>Ga0209515_10007738_pt1 | contig 12845 bp, 18 predicted proteins | sample Subgroupgradi54m_FD_187454 | JGI IMG/M metagenome (GOLD analysis project Ga0209515, IMG submission 187454) | Subsurface groundwater microbial communities from S. Glens Falls, New York, USA - GMW60B uncontaminated upgradient, 5.4 m (SPAdes)... ... | reverse complement strand
AGATTTTAAAACCGTATTGTTGGCTTATAGCAAGCCGCGAAAGTCTTCCGAACTATCAGGCGGCTTGCTAGATAGCAAACAGCAGCAATTTATTCGGATTATTTCTGCGGTTTGCTATACAATCAGAGGAAAAGAAGTTGATTTTTCTCTTTTTGTCTTCTTTTTCGCCAGCATTGTTTATGTACTGTTTTTTCGCAAGGTTTTAAATCGGCAGTTACCTCAACTGTATTAGTGTGATAAGGCATATGGATTTAATGGAAAGGGACAGGATTGAAAAATGGGAAGTAGAAAACCCGGATGGACTTGACCCCTATGCTGGCAAGTGGGTGGCCATTACTGGCAAGGGAGTTATTGCAAGCGCAGACTCTCTAAAGGAACTAGCGGCAAAAAAAGGAGTTGACTTAAAGAAAGTGCTAGTTACCCGCGCTCCAACAATTGAGGAAAATAATGCCATTTGGGTGTTAACTCAAAGTGTTGGAAGAAAAAACTTTTCACTATAAAGGCAAGGGGCTAAAGCCAAAAATTCAACTTACTATTAAGCATGGTGAGCGTGAAGCTTCTTCAGATGCAGTTATAGACTCAGGTGCAGATATAAGTATTTTTGATGCCAGCATAGCCGAACATATTGGCTTACCTTTTTCTAGATTTGAACAAAAACAAATAGCAGGGGTAAGTGGCTTCGTAAAAGCAAATATATGCAAAGTGCAAGCAGACATTTTAGGCGAATTCTTTGAATTACCAGTTGCCTTCGTCTCAAACTATTCCGGACCATTCAACATCCTAGGAAGAAAAGGATTCTTTGAAAAACACGTGATAACTTTCGATGAAGCAAAGCTGGAAATTAAGGTCAAAAAATCCACTTAGATATTCTCAACAGCCGCATTCTCTATGAGCATTTCTTCCAGCGAATAGTTTTCCAACGCTGCATTAGTAATTTCGTATCTTTCTTTTAGGAATTTTTCTGCGGATTTCTGCAACGAGGGAGAAGCGCAGCATGGTGCTCCAATTTTATACAGTTGTTCAGTGCTTAACGGCAGATTTATAGTTGCCAGCACGAAGCATTTCGAAGTTGGCCGCGTTTTGTCAAGCGCGTTTGACACGTTTTTAGTTACGGCTAGTTTGCACAGCCACTCGAGCTCAATGTGATTAGCGCTTTGCGTGCCTTGTTCAAAAGATTTAAATGCTTGTATAAACGCATATTCTACGAAGCGAGGCACAATAGCGGATTCACTACGCAGAATAATGGCAGCGCTTGAGCTCTTTTTGAGTGGCTTTAACTTCGCTAGAATTTCATCAGGCGATAAACTCGAATAGAGCAAATGCAAAGAAAACATACTTATACATTTGAAAGGGAGAGTTGAAAAAATTATGGTATTGTATCATAAACCAGTAAAAAGCAAGTCAAGCGGATCCGGAGGAAAGAAACGGGCATATCGAGACAAGCGATTAGTCCACTACGGCGGCTTCCAAGCAATGACAAAACTACAAAAAGACGGCAAAGAAGAAAGGGAAGTTGGCAAAGTAAAAGGCGGAATAGTTAAAGCCAAAGCAAAGGCAATAAGTTTTGCTAACTTATCAGGAGCTGATGGCAAGACAAAGAAAGTGAAAATCCTCAACGTGGTTGAAACTCCGTCAAACCGCCACTACGCCCGGGAAAATGTTATGGTCCAAGGAGCCGTGATAGAAACCGACGCGGGCAAAGCAATTGTTACAAGCCGGCCTGGCCAGCAAGGCAATGTCAACGCGGTTTTGATGAAAGCAAAGGCTTAACGACCAACCGGTAGCTTTAAATACTACTTTTTAACCGAAAAGCTTATAAACTTTACGCTTACTTTAGTTGTTACTTCTGTGTCAAAAGGGCTTTTTTATGGATTCAGCTTTGGGTTTCAAAGTTTTACATAGGACAGAAAACGGAAACATTCTGCTTAAGCCGTTAAACCATAAGGAACCAATTGGTAAAAGAACCGCACTTTATTTAGAAGGGAAAAAAGCTGCGGAGATTTTCGACACAATTGCACAAATTGAAGCGCCATTTTACTTGGCAAAACCAGCTTCTACGGAACTAGAAAGAAAAGAAGAAGGAAAAATTCTGATTACTAAAAAATAGAAAAAAAGAGCGTGATAATTTAAAATGAAATGCCCAGAATGTAAAGGAGTTAGGCTAAAGAAAGATTCAGAACGCGGGGAACTAGTATGTTCAGACTGCGGGCTAGTTTTAGAGGAAAATATTGTTCAAGAAGGCCCAGAATGGAGGGCTTTTGACGCAGAGCAGCGCAACGCACGCGCACATACGGGAGCTCCTTTGAAATACATGTCTCCAAACCGTGGTTTTGTAACTGAAATTGACCAGTATAACCGCGACGTGCGCGGGGGCAAAATTGCTCCAAGCCAACAGGCTCAACTTTATCGCATGCGCAAGTGGCATAAGCGTGCAAGCATTTCAAACAGCATTGAGCGCAATTTAGCCATTGCTTTAACAGAACTAAACCGCGTAGCTAGCCATCTTGGCTTGTCTGAAAGCATCCGCGAATCAGGGGCGCTACTTTATCGCAAGTGCGTTGAACGCGGCTTGATAAGGGGAAGGCAAATTGAAAGCGTTGTAAGCGCTGTAATTTATGCAATTTGCCGCCAGTATGGAATTCCACGCACACTTGATGAAATTAGCAACGTTGCTGAGATTCCAAAGAAGGAAATCGGACGCACGTATAGGCTGATAACGCAGGAATTGGAGCTCAAAGTTCCGCTTACAAACCCGCGCTTTTACATCAACCGCTTCGTTACTGCGTTGAAATTGTCAGGAGAAACTCAAGCAAAGGCTATTGAGATTCTTGACCAAGCGCTGAAAAAGGGATTAATCAGTGGACGCGGGCCAATGGGCGTAGCAGCTGCAACCGTTTACATCGCTTCTGTAATTACAGGCGAACGCCGAACGCAAAAAGAAGTTGCAGACATTGCTGGAGTAACTGAAGTTACAATCCGCAACCGCTACCGCGAACTCAAGAAAGCGCTTGGGCTGAAAGTGAGCATTTAACCTCTAAATTCTTTATTTAAGCCGGAGAGCACGTTCGGCTATTATTTTTTTAATTTGACCAGCGGAAGCGCTGGTTTTGAACCCAGTTGGAGAAAAATGAGTCGCAACTGCAGCAAAGCCATTTCGATTGAGCGCAGCAACTACATTAGCTAACCGCGGCGTTGAACTGCCAACCAGCGAGGAAAATTCTTCAACGTTGTAGAATAACGGCGCGGCGTTCAACTCTCCCAAAAGCTTCTCAACAAATTTCCTCACTTTTTCTTCCTTGTTTTTCTCCAGCACACCAGCTAGAACGCTTTCCTCGCCTAATTTTTCAACCCAAAGCGGGCCGGAAATTTGGGTTTTAGCGCCGCAAGCAGAACACTTATTTTTTACGCCTATTCCGCGAGATAAACAATTTCTACACAGCCAAGCAAAGCCTTGATTTTTATTTTGTTTTCCGCCTTTTTCAACTTTCAAAATCAACTTCACATAGTGACCCTCGTACCAGCAAGCCAAAGGCTCAACGCTCAACCGATGCTCTGAAGCTACTCGAGCGACTTTTCCAAGCGCTATACGCAGTGCCAACTCGTGGGAAAAAATACAGCGCATTGGCTTAGCTTGATATTCCTTTATACATTTTGCAACTTGATCCCTTTTTCCTCCGCAGAGGTTAGCGAGGTCGGTAAATGTTAATGAAAGAATTCCTGGAACATTCAAAGCGGAAAATGCGGAGTCCAACGCAGGTAATGGAGAGCCAAATGGATCTAGTTCAATTACGTCAAACTTCCTTTTTGCCAGAAATTTGTTTACATCAGAGTGTGCAATCGTTGCATTTCGTAGCTTGTTCAACTTAATATTTTTCTCAAGGTAAGGCATGGCATCGTCGTTAGCTTCGCATAGCACAACTTTTTTTATCGGAACATTACACTCAATAGCGTAGCGTATACCGCGGATTCCTGTTGCCGAATAGCCATCAAAAATAGTTGCTTTTTTTGTTTTTAATTCGTTAAGCGCAGAGGAAATAAACAAACATGAAAGCGAGCGATTGAAAGCCATTGCCTGGTTGTAGAAAACTTTACAGTGGTGTGGGTCAGTTAATGCTTGTCGTGGGATAAAGAGCTTAGCTGAACCTTCTTTAATTTGAACATTGTCAGAGTAGCAAAATTTAGACATAAGACAATAGAAGTAGTTTTGTATAATTAAAGTACAATTAAGCGATTTCTAACTCAGTTCCAACAGCTTGTCCCGGCAGGCCTTTTTCCATTACTACGCGCAGCGCTCCGCCATTGCCATGTGAAGATGCAACTTTGCCTGCAATAACTTTACCAGAAGGCGTTGTCCACTTTACAGCTTTGCCTACGTAAGCAGTAGCTTTTTCTCTTGAGTCGCAGGCGTCCATTCTCACTATGAACTGGTTGCCGTACTCAGTGTGCCTGCCTCTTCGGTAATTTTCAATAACAGCTTTCATTTAAAACAACTCTCGTCGTAATTAATAATATAAAACGATAGATTATAGATATTAGCGCATAACTAATTATAGCTAATATAACTAGTTCTAGGACACATTTAGATTAAAAACCCAACTGATGACCCCCCACATGTTAAAAGGAAAAATAGTCAAAGCCGACCCACTGTCAACAACTAAGTACTACTTGTGCGACGGCACCGGAATAAAAATAGTGCAAACTAACCAGCGGCTTGATGAAGGCGATTGCGTTGAAGTTGAAGGCAGAGAAGAAAACGGCATTACAATTAGCGAAGAAATTTCAAAAATAAAGCAATTTTCAGTTGAAAAGTTCTTTCAAATACGGCTACACCAACCAGCCAAGCCACTTGTAGACACTGAAGTAATGAAACACCTAGAGCGCCACTTTAACGAAGCTGCCCATTTGATTGCAAAGGCCGTGCTTGAACTTCGTCAAATTAAACTACGCTACGACGGAGACGGAGATGGAATAATGGCTGGCTTAATAATGAAAAAAGCCATTGAGCACTACGCAGAAGAAAAAAACGTTCCACTTTTTCTAAGTTGCCAGCAATCCCAGCGAACTTACCTTCACCGCGATTTACAGGATGATACTTCCGCGCTTCTTGAAGGTGCAGTTATTGTTTTTTTGGATTATGGATCTTCTCCAGATAGCAGGGAACACGTGTGCACCGCTAGCCAGCGATTTGAAGTTATAGTTGTAGACCACCATCCGCCTGACAAGAAGCTATGCGCAGCTGTTTTTGTGTCTCCGTTTCAAACTGAATTAAAAGAGCCATCTTCAAATTACAATGCAGGGTTACTGGCTTTTGAAATTGGCCGCAGGTTAGCGCCACAAATTGAAAATCAACTTAAAGACTATGCAATTTACTCAATGGAATCAGACCACAGCGCCTACGCTGGAAGAAACATTGAAAAAGACGGCGAAGGCGAAGCAGCGCGCGCAATTAGTTATTTGTCCGTTGTAGGCCAACAACCTCGCCAGCTTGACTTTTACGAAACAATACTTTCAGATAAAAGCAAAGTTAAAGAATTAGCCCGCGAAGAGCAAGAAAAAATCCAACGCGCTTTACAAAAAGCATTGAAAAAAGCAAAAACGAACCAGCTCCATGGCAAAGATGGAGAAATGCTTTTCGTACAGGCGGATTTAACCAGCGCAGTTGCAAAAAACGAATACCCTTCTCGTGGAAGGTTGACCAACGCTGTTCAAGATCATTTCGCCGCGGCCAGCAAGGAACCAGTTATTTCAATTAACTGGGACTTAGATTCTCTTTCATTTAGGGCAACTGCAAGCGCAGTTAAAAAAGGATTTTCTGCAAACAAAGTCATAACTGCATTAAAAAAAGAATTCGGCACAACAATAATGGGAGGCGGGCACGACATCGCAGCTGGCCTACGCTTTCCAAAAGAACTAATGAAAAGCGTAGTGCAGAGAACGATTGAAATTGTGAAAGAGCAGAATGGATGAAAAAAACAAGGTAATTGCCTATGGGAAAGATAATGCAAATTTTCAGGCGGCGCCAGTACCGCACAATTGAAGATTTAGTTGCGCACGCACGTGAAATTTCAGAAGCAATCAAGCCAATAGAACAACAAGCGGAACTGAAAAGAAGAAAAAGAGATATGACAGAAGAAAAGAAAATATTTTTGTATGTGTTGAAAAGGTTTAAACCTTCTCCGCATTATGACCCTGAAAAAATCGCGAGGAAAATGCTTAGAATACAACGACTGAATCCAAATTCTCCAACGTGGCTTAGACGTAGAACAGGCACAGCTCGCAGATACTTACAGGAGCTTGTAGTTCAAGGTAAAATACCGCCGGAACACTTTCTATTCGGAAAGAAAGTGAAGCCCGCCAGACAACAGGTAAGCGAAGCCGAGGTAACCGGAAACATTGGCCTGGTACATAGCGTGCTAAAAAGAGGACACAGGTATCTTGCCCCATCATGGCGGTTCGCACTTACTTATTTAGAAGCAGTGGACGCAGGTAAAGCTGGGCTTAAACGTGGGCTTGAACTACGGGACCCAAAAAAATCACCTAAGGGTACAAATTATATAATGGGGCATATTGCTGGCGCCATATCAGGTGTGGTTAGAAAGAAGCGCAGAAACCCTATAGATACCGCTACTGTACCTATTGAATGGGCTGAAAAAAGCGAAATTGATAGAACGCAAAGGGTAGAACCATCTGAAATTAAAAGGCAAATTGAATATTTGTTTGCACATCCTCAGGCAAGGCCAGAACATGCAATGATGCACCTCCTTAAAGCAGCTGGACATCAATACGAATATATAGCCAAGCACCTTGGCGTAAACGGAGAAGCAGTGAGAGGTGCACATCTCAAAGCTATAAGGATACTCAAAGAAAAATTTGGAAAACAATTCGGGTGAAACAACATGGACGACACACAAAGCAAGTTTGAAAAAGTTTTTGCAATTTACAAGCCTTCAAAAGCCGGCGGCGGAAGCGCAGTTCAGTTTGATTTTAACAGGGAAAAGAAATCCGTATTTGTCGAAGCTTCCAAACAGAAGGGCATGGAGCAAAGTTTCGACTGGCCAAACAAGCTAACTTTCAAGCTCGCAGTTACAGATATGGCCAAACTTCTAACAGTACTACGCGGCAAGCTGGCAAATGTTGAACTGTTCCACGATCCAGGAAAAGGAAGTTATGCAAGTGCTGCAGAAGTAAAGAATTCCGCTCTTTCACTGGCAAAAGCAGAGCGCGGGTTTTACTTTAAACTGTCAACCCAAATGAAAGCAGGCACAGTAAGCGCAGTAAATGCAGGAATAACTGAAGATGAAGCAGTTGTGCTTTCGTTGTTATTGGAAGAAGCGATTAGGAAAAGTTATGGGTGGTAGTTCAAAATCCAAAACTTGAATACCAATCTTGATATTGTTTGTGGTCACCTATAAAGTAAATTTCCTTTATTTTAGCCACATCATCTTGCTTGAATACAATTCTATATTGGCCCACTTCCTCAACGAAGAAAGGCAAACCAAGACCAAGATGCCGACTTTTTTCCTTTGCCTTTAGTTGATCTAGCTTTTTCAATATGCGAATTTTGATAGACTTATCCAAAGACGAATAATGCTTGTCCCAGCTTGGCACAAATCTAAGCTCAAACATTTTTTACATATTCAGCTCCTTTCTATATTTAGCTAAAGCTTCCTTTTCACTTAGCAGCTTCACCTTACCTGCTCTTATTTGAGCGTCAATTTGCTGCGCTTTCCTTGCAGCTAACTCATCTTCCAGCTCCTGCGGGTTGCGAAGAACTTGAAACTCCTTACCGAGCTCTAAAATCCCAATCCGAATTGCCTCGGACCGAGTTTTGAAATAACCAAAACTAACTAATCTCTCCAGCACATCGGCAACTGCCCCATCTAGCCTAACAACAGCCTCCACTTAAATCACCTACAAATAACATACAAATGCTAGTATAAAATACCTACTTTTAGTGTGAGAAGGGTTAGGCAAGGCGCATGCTGAAACTATAATTTCAGCATATATAAAGCTTTTGCCATATTCTAGCTTTTCTTTATAAACAGTGAAAGTATACTTTCACTATCGTTATTACAATGAGTTAGCGTCACCTAATTAGGGGGGCATAGACTCGCCCATAAAGCGTCTCAATGGCTTTTAAGCCGCTTGTGCAACAGCAGCGCGCACGAAATAACAAAAGCCACGCCGGCAAGGAAGGCAATAAAGAGAAAAACGTAGCCCGCTGGAGTGAAGCTAATTAGTTCGGTAAACTCATGGTCTGGCGAAACTACTGCGAACCTGTTCAGCATCGCCTGCCAAAAAGATACGATTGCAAACGCCAGAGAAACAAGCGGAATTGACAAATTTATTCCAGAACGGTACTCTTGCTTTAATGAATAATAGCGCCACTTGCCTCTCTTTTCTCCCAAATCAACCAAGCCAGCGGCTAGCAATTTACGCAGGTGTACATTAGAATTAGTTTTAGAAATGTGCAGTTCACGAGCAATTTCACTCAAAGTGTAAGGCCGTGATTTTAGTAGCTTCAAAATTTTGACACGCATGGGACTAGACATTGCCCGCACTTTTGCTATTTCAGACTGTGCCATGTTCTTAGCACGGTTTCAAAACTATTAAACCCACCGAAAACGCGAAGAAATAGAAGAAAAAAAGAACAAGGTGAAAAAACAGTGAAAATAAAAACCGTACTTATAAATACTCTAGCCGCAATTGGCCTCGCATTTGTAGCAATGTTTGCCGCTATGGCAGCAATAACTGTACTTGAAAATTCAGGTATTTGCACTGGCATTTTTTCAGTCTGCATCACCTCAGAAAAGGCCATTCAAGCTGCTGAAGGGGACGTTAACTTCCAGGCTTTTGTGGAGACTTATCCTAATTCCACTTTAGAGTATCGGGGAAACTACCATGGTGGCAGCGTAGTTGTACACGGAAACGAAAATAGAGCAGAGCTTGAGGTTATTTTGTTTGTTTCAGGAAACATCGAAGGCACAGGTGCAGTATTATACTGCTTGAACAATAACGGAGCGCGTAGTGGAATAAATTATACAAGTTGGGGCTCAGAGCCACTGAATTCCAACTGCAGTATTTACGATCCTGAAAAATTGCCCAACATAATAAGAAACAGAACCTGTGGCTAAAGTTGTTCAACCTACTTTACGATCTCAACGCGCTGCTAAATCAAAAGCGTATTGGACTATAACCTGGCGGTTGTAAGCTTTTATTAAACTGCTTTCGCTTGGCGAAACAAAGGGCGGAAAAGGATACACTCTATTGAAAGCGCCTGCTGGAAGTGTACGGTAGTAAACTCCTTCTAAAGGTGTTAAACCAAATCCAAAAGGCAAGCCGTCAGCACTGGTCCAGTGCATTTTCCACTCGCCTACAAAACCAGAAAGCGAACGGTCGCGGAGAAAAACATTAAATTCGCTCGGATAGGACCTGACACTTTGCGGCAGCTCTACTTCAATTGTAGTGTAGAGTATAAGCGGAACATCGCCAAATGTAAAGGAACGTAGCTGAATTACCGGCCTTGAAAAAACATAAACAGTGCCAAGAGAAAGAACATACTGCCCGCTATATGCAAGGTGCCACCCATTGTAAAAGTACAATACCGAACCAGGCGGAATGTTTCCCGTAACATTACGCACAACCACATACGCCACTGAAGGATAAGTGAAGTTACCAGTATCATTAAACATAAACGCAAGCCTAGAGGCATTTGTAGAGAAACGCACAGCTGCAATCTCTCCATAGAAATCTCCGCCCACCGCAGCAGCGCGGGAAATGTTCAAAGTAACTGGAAAAGTAGTTATGTTGACAATCTGAATTGAGTCAACGCCACCCGGGCGATGGTAAGCAGAAACTTGAGAATTAACTAGCAGCAAAGCGAAGAGCAACAGTGCAAAAGCGAAAATCTTTTTCATAATTAAAACATCGAAAGCTAAAAGGTTTTAAACACTAGCGCGTTCAAGCGAAGCTACCGAGGCACATAGCCAAGGTTACAACCCGGAGCATCGTAGTCAATGCAAATAGCCGCGTCATAAGCATAGGTAAGTACTACGGACCCAGGCATTCTTAATATCCTGCGTATCACACTTCCACCTGGAGATTCAAAACCTTCTCCAACAATGTGATCTGGCTCATCAATCGGAGCACCAGCATAACCATATGTAACCTCCGCTAGCCTAGGAGGAAAGCGACCTAAATCCCATTGAAAGACAAAACTACCTAAAGCGTGACCAATATAATTTGCATCAAACCGGTCTTCGGCAAACCATGCAATTACTTTAAACGGTACGCTATTTACTTTAGGCTCATATCTGCCCGGCATCAATAGATCGCTTCTGTGAAAATGCAAGTCCACTTCTATTGTACTGGTACGCAGACCACTGTTAGACAAATACAACTCAAGCCACTTGGACATAAAATAATCATCGGGGCCTGCAAAGGAATCACGTACAACAAGACTCGGCTGCTCATCGCGTAACCAAGTTCCATTTACATTTAAAATAACAGTACCAGGTGGCAAGTAATTACGCGCGCTTTTATCGTTTCCAACTACTACAAACGCGTAACGGCTATAACCCCTAGGTAAATTCCAGCGGTTCCATTGTGCAAAGCGTAGTTCATTTGATGGGCTAGCAAGGTATACTGCAATTACCTTAATGTTGTAGGTTGTTCCATCAATTGTAGGGGCTATGGCAGTTGGAAAAAACATCATATTCGTGGTTTTAACCGTGTCACTAGAGCCCGGAATATGGTAAGCGCTTACAGTTACGGTTTGAACTAAAAGTAGAAGCAAAAAACCTAGAACAACTGGGAATTTTATGTGCATATAACAATCACAATTCCTCGCAATATTTAAACACTTGCCCGTTCAAGCGAAGCGCGCATTGTAAACAGTGCAACCGCAAGCGCAACCAAAATTAACACAGCAATTAACTGCAAGTTTGAAACGTTGAACCCGCCTAGTGTGAAGAAACCTGAAAATAGTGAGGCGCTTGGCTTAATTGGGGTTAAGTTTTGGCTTTGCAATATTCTGCCGCTTGCGTCTTTTACAACTATCACTGGCTTTATTTCGCCAGTCCATTCGCCGTGCGTGCGCACGGTTACTATCAATACTTTGCTTTCATTTGGAGCAATGTCAACCGAAGCTGGAGATGAAATTTCCCAGTCGGTAGGCAAGCCAGTTACAGTTGCAACCACGCCTACAAATGTTGAATTAGTTGGGTTAGTTACAGTTACAGCGTAGTTGAACACGCTAACTGGACAAGAGGAAACGTCAAACTCTACAGTTTTCTTTGAACTTGAACGGGTTCCTGCAACTTGAAATTCTACAACGTGTTTTCCTTCCTTTATCTGAGCAAAGTCAATTGTTAACATCAAAGGAACAGACGCGCGGGCTGCTAAACTTACTGGTTGTGATTCAACCAAGCCAGGTAAAGAAACTGTAAACGTATCAGCAGCACTTCCAGTGTTGCGCAGTTCACCTCGGATTACTTTTTCTCCGCAGTTATTAGCGCTAACTACTTCAGCCAGTGCAAATTCAGATGAATAAGTGTTAGCTACGTCAACGTAAAATGAATGTTCAGCAACTACGACGTTTTCGCGAAGCACTTGCAAAGTTACCCACTTTCTTCCGCTTCCTTCAGTAGGGCGGAAGTCTACAAAAACATCTTGATTTTCATTCCTTGACAAAGTGACACGAGGCTCGCTTACTTCAGCATTAAATTCACGTTGCGGGACTGTTACGCGAACTTCAAAAGTTGAACTAACCCCGCGGTTCATTAAAGTAACTTTAACGTGGCGGAATTCGCCCAAAGCAACGTTGCTCACACCAGCAGGTGCAAGAATTTGAACGTTAACTTCACTTGGATCAAAAACATTAGATAAGGATAAAGAACTGCCGCCTATAGACGAAGCGCGGTCAAAATTACTATTAACATCATTTACAGGAAAACCTTCAATTACATCAACACCCGAGCATTCCATACCTTGCCTTACGTTTACAGCGATTGTTTTAGACGCACGTTGCGTGCCACTAGAAGTCGTTAAATCAACGTTAACAGTTGCGTAGAAAGTTCCCCTTGAACAATCTGGAGCTTCTACAAAGAGAGTTACAGCCTGGCTGGAACGTGGTTCAATATTGCCAAACGCTGGAGAAACTGCCACTTGCAAGTTTCCAGCGTCAACATTAACAGCATAAACGCCGCTTTCCCCCTGCGGGTTGGAAAACCACAAGGTCAACTCGCCGCTTTGCCTGTTGGAAACTACATCCAACTGGCTTGAGCTTGACTGCAAAGTCAAAGCACTAGCCGAAGCGGCCAATAACAACACGCCAGCCAAGGCGTACCAAAACTTATTCATAAAATCATCGGGGTTCGACCTTCGGTCGTTATCCGTACCTGTAACCATTTTTCGGTAGTGGCATATATTTAAACCTTGCTATTTGTTACTCTTAATCAGTAGACACATTTATATAGTATCTGCAGTCAAATAACTGCGATTAAATAAATGGCAAATGAAAGAGAAGCAGAAATAAGCTCTACTGAATCCAGCGAAGCTAGTGTAGATAGAGGCAACAAAGAAGATAACGGCAAAGAAGATAACGGCAATAAAGATAGTAAACTTAGAGAAGCTAATGGCAGCAAGAATAGCAAAGATAGTTTTAAAAGTCGTAAAGCCATTACTACTCCAGGGTTACAAATGCCAGCTATTTCCAAAAACTCAAACGTAATTGCAGGGCTACGTTCTCTTGGCCTAAACGAATACGAAGCCAAAGCATACTATGCACTTGCTTGTTCTAACACGTGTACAGCTGGAGAGTTATCAACCCGCGCTCAACTGCCAAG
>Ga0209515_10007737_pt1 | contig 12846 bp, 13 predicted proteins | sample Subgroupgradi54m_FD_187454 | JGI IMG/M metagenome (GOLD analysis project Ga0209515, IMG submission 187454) | Subsurface groundwater microbial communities from S. Glens Falls, New York, USA - GMW60B uncontaminated upgradient, 5.4 m (SPAdes)... ... | reverse complement strand
TTAAGATAATTTTGGCGTATTCGATTTGGCGAGAATCATCTTCAACGAGTAGGATTTTCATATTTTGTTTTCAACGAGCTTTTTAAAAACAATACACTCCGACAAAATGTCGGAGTGTATCAAGGAGATTTCCAAAATTAACGAAACAGATTCGTTTGCATCTTTCCCCACATCGTGGGGCTGGAATTGGCACCGTTTCCGCCTACGCAGATGGTTGCCGATGGAGTGATAACGGGCCATAACCCTCCTCCATACTCTTGATACACTTATGTAGTTGTTTACCTAGTATTGAAACTACCACGGGCAGATTAAAATTACAAGAAGGGTAGATTCACGATTCACGAAGCAAGAATCAAGGGTAAAGAAAAGCCCCGAATCCATAAGGAGACGGGGTTTTGCGTAAAGATCAGTATCTATTCGGCGTGGCGGAGCTTCTTGGTGAGAAGCCGGAGTTTGCGGCCGTCGGGGTCGAAACGAAGGATCATTCGGAGAATGAATTCTTTAACGTATTCGATGCGGCGGGCATTTGAGCTCTCGAACTTTTTGAGAAGGGAAAAGTGACGGAGGTCGCACCGTATCAAATCTTCCGATGCGATTGGTATGACTTTAAGACCGGCTCTCCGGAAGATTTTCACGGATCGGGCCAAGTGGTAACCGATGGTGACAAGACCGATACGTGAGCATTCCTCCCACTCCTTTAGCATCTTTGCTACTTCCTCGGCATTGCCGACGGTGTCGATTGACTCTTCCTCGAGTAAAATTTTCTCAAGTGGAATGTTTGGGTAGTACTCGAGCATAAATTCCCGCATGGCTGCTGCTTCCGATGGCCACTCTTTTCCGGCAGTCTTGCCAGTTGAGAAAATGATCGTATCGGTATTTTCTTGAATGAACATTTCGCCGGCTGCGAGCGCCGAAATTTTTGATTCGAGGCTTAGCTCAAGTTTCCAGTCTGGCGGTAGGGGATTCGGTGGGTACTCGACCCAGTTTTTGCCGAGTACAATAATGATATCGAATGTGGTATTTCGGGTTAAAGGGAGGAATTCTGGCACAAGGTCTCCTTTGTTCGGGTTTTTTGGTTGTTTTTACGTCTTGTGATATTCTACTGTATATATCACTTTATGTCAACTTTGGCTATTGGCGGCCGCGGATACGCCAGGAATTGACGAGATTTCGGAAGAAAGTGTCGAGGCCTAAAAGATCGAGAAGTGGAAAAAGAATTATCAGAATAATGTCAGTACACATTTCTTTGATTCTCGGCTGGCCCCAGGCAATGTAGTGTTTCGCCGCTTTGCCGCGACAAATCCATCGGACGCGCGGATAGTGGAAGGGCGTGGAAATGATAATAAGATTGGCATTTTCTCTTTCAGCTTCTTCAAAGGCAATGCGGCATTGAACTGTGGTTTCGTAGGCGCGGCGGATTGTCACTATTTTTTCTTTCGGAACGTCTAATTTTTCAAGAGTTTGTTCGTAGAGATCTGCTTCTGGCAAGACTCCTTTAATGCGCACTTTGCTGATAATATAAATAAAACTATTTTCGTTTGCGGCAAGAAGCTTTTTTGCCAAAATAAGACTTTGGTACCAATCCTGTTTTTCGCGCGGGCCAATTCTTCCTTTGTCAGGAAGCGGACTTTTGGTGAGAGGTACAATAATAGTTTTTTTCATATTGATTTATAAAAATTTTACCATAAAAAAACCAACCCTCTGAGGTTGGCGCGGAGAAATGTCTTATCGCGGCCATTCGTAGGTTTGGCCAGAGAGGGTGATTTCTTCAATCGGTCCCGTGTATCTTTCGAAGATAATGGTGATTTTTTCACCCACTGCTGGACTTGTCGGTAGAAGATCTTTGGGGATGCTTAATCCCTGTGCGCCCATGCGGACGATCCAGTGTGTCGAGTTGTCGACCACTTGGTCAATAGTTAGAAGAGCCGATACACTGCTTCTCTTTTCTGAATCGCTATCTGTAAGAAGCAATCGGTCGTGGGGTATTCCATTCAGGCCATTGCGGCCTACCACGGCCGCTCGCACCTCTGTTCTACTAATCATAGGGGTTCTAGCAGGCATATTGCCCTTTATGCATGAGATGTCAATGAAGATACGTGAATTGAATATATTTAAAAATGTGATATAGTAATGCCTGCTTGTATTGGGCAATTACTCGCGCATCTCACAAAGGTTCGATGCAAACTCGACACCAACACACGAATGAGAACGAATGTACGAATGGGATTCAGAATTCTATTCGTGGCATTCGCGTATTTATTCGTAATTCGTGTCGTGTTAGCACCGAGGTTTTGCGAGGTGTGCGAGAGGAAAGTCCGAACACCATCCCGATGTAACATCGGGATAAAAAGGTAGCGGGTAACGCCCGTCCGCCGTAAGGCGCGAGATGCGAACAGAGACGCTTTAAGGCGAAAGCCGAAAAGCAACCTATCGAAAGATTGGTTGAGCCCCGACGGTAACGTCGGGGGTGCAACGGCTAAATTCTTACCAGGGTGCAAGGCCGTGCCCAGCGCGAAGCGCTTGATATTTAAATATTTAAATATTTAAATCTCCGACGCGGAGCGTTGGGAGTGCCGCTTGACTCCGAGAGTAATCGAGGAGCTAGATAAATGATTGCCGTCCGCGCATCTCACTAAGGTGAGATGCAGTCAAAAGTCTATAAGGTCATAAAGTCCGTAAAGTGAAGAGAAAGATTCTTACTTTATAGACTTGAAAGACTTTCGACTTTAGACTGCACCGAAGTTTGGTGAGGTGCGTAGATACAGAATTCGGCTTATAGATACAAGTTTTATGACAAAACCCCTCAAAAAAGGGGTTTTGTCATAATTGCTCTTAGGTATAATACGTGACTTACTAATTTTTTGTGAACAGCCCTCATTGCTGTCGGCGCTCTAGTTTTATATAATAGCGAACACATTTAGCCATCTAACTTTTATCTATGGAGAATCCCATGCCATCGACGGTGAGAGACGGTTCATTCTTTGATAAGTTGTCATTCATCGTCCTCTTTTTGACAGTACTTTTACTGCCACTTCTGTTCATTCCTTCGAATGTCTATCCTTTCCAACTTGGCAAAATTTTACTCCTCACTGTCGGTACCCTCTTGGCGCTTATTCTCTGGATCGCGGGGAGACTGAAAGAGGGCCGTTTGTCTGTGCCCTTTACGCCGATTTTTATTGCGGCTGGCCTTATCTTATTTGAATTCTTTCTCTCCTCGCTTTTCTCCTCTTCCATACAAGCCTCGCTTGTAGGCCAGGGTTTTGAAGTGGGCACATTTGGTTTTCTGTTGGTGGGTTTTGTTCTGTTCTTTCTTGTCGCTGTGCACTTTAGTTCTAAGAAGCGTGCTTTTTACGCTTATTTTTCCTTTCTCATCGTTTTTGTTTTGATTGGACTTTTCCACGCTCTTCGTCTGGCTTTTGGACCGACTTTTTTGTCGATGGGTCTTTTCACCGATCAAACAGCAAATATTATCGGCAAATGGAATGATTTCGGTATCTTTATCGGTGTGGCGACTACGCTTACCATGGTGACCCTTGATCTTCTTTCTGTTAAAAGTCTCTGGCGTATTGTGCTTTGGCTCGTGCTTCTGCTTTCGGTCGCTTTGCTTGCCGTTGTTAATTTTTCAGTTCTGTGGATTGTCCTCGGCGCATTTTCATTAGTCTTTGCTTTTTATCTCGTCTCAATTGGCTACAAGAAAATGACAGTAGGTTCTGTTAATGAAGAGACACATACCTCTTCAATAGAGACAAGTGGCCGCCGCAAAATTCCATATGCCTCGGTCGTGGTGCTTGCCATTTCTCTCATCTTTATTTTTGGTGGCCAGAACATTGGAGAGAAAATTTCAACCAGGTTTCAGATTTTTCAGATTGAAACTCGACCATCCTGGAGTTCGACTCTTGATACTGCCACCGTTGCCTTAAAGCAAGATCCTCTGTTTGGTGTTGGGCCGAATCGTTTCGTTAACACCTGGCTCTTGAATAAGCCAGCGCCTGTCAACCAGACTGTCTTCTGGAATACTGATTTTAATTACGGCATCGGCCTTATTCCGACATTTGTGGTGACAACCGGCATTCTCGGTCTCATTCTCTGGATTATTTTCGTTCTGCTTTATATCTTGCTCGGTTTCAAAGCTTTACTTTCTTCAAATCAAGACCATTTTTCGCGGTATTTGAGCATCTCTTCTTTTATTGTCTCTGTCTTTCTGTGGGTTTTCTCGATTGTCTATATTCCGACAGCGACAGTACTTAGTTTGACGTTCTTTTGGAGTGGCCTGTTTATTGCGTCTGTCTACCGTGACCGGATTATTCAAGGAAAAACTCTCCTATTTGCCAACCGACCTAAACTCGGTTTTATCTCAATCGTCTGCCTCATTGTTCTCTTGGTTGCAAGTATTGCAGTGGGCTACACGGTTATCAATAAATTTAATTCGTCGCTCTACTTGGCAAAGGCTCTTCGCTCGTTCAATCAAACCGGTAACATTGAGGCAACGGAAAACTATCTCAATAAAGCTCAAGCGGCGGCTGAAAGCGACACAGGTTACCGGTTTCTTTCTGAATTATCTCTCGTCAAAATCAATAATCTGCTTTCTGGCAAAAGCGATCTGACGCAAGACGCCCTTCGGACGAAGTTTCAGTCTCTTCTGGGAGACGCCCTTCGTAATGCCGATGCCGCTCGCAATTTTGACAGACAAAATTACCAAAATTGGGTAACGCTCGGCCGTGTCTATGAAGCTGTTGTACCCTTAAACATTGAAGGAGCACATACCAATGCCTTGAATGCGTATAATGAGGCATTGAAAGTTAATCCCCATAATCCAGAATTGTATCTTGTTCTTGCACGCCTCGAAGTGGCGAATAAGAATAATAAAAAGGCGCATGAATACATTAATTTGGCGCTTAAAGAAAAATCTAATTACACTGAAGCCATTTTCTTCCTATCGCAATTGCAAGTCCAAGAGGGGGATCTTAAATCAGCCATTGAGTCAGTCGGTTCAGCAAGCATTTTGGCACCAAATGATCCGGTTGTTCAGTTCCAGCTCGGTCTCTTGAAGTATAATGTTAAAGATTACAAAGGTGCGGTTGAAGCACTTTCACGTGCGGTTGCTTTGAACACTGTCTATGCCAATGCTAAGTACTTTTTGGGGTTGAGCTTGTACCAGATTGGCAGGACCCAAGATGCCATCGCCCAATTTGAATCGATCAAAGGAACCAATCCTGACAACCAAGAGGTCTTGCTGATTCTTTCCAATTTAAAGGCTGGACGCGCGCCTTTCTCTAACGCCAAGCCGCCTGTAGATGACAAACCTGAAAAGCGTGCTACGCTTCCTGTTAAAGAGAAGACCGCGACTCCTTCGCAGTAGTTTGGTCTTACTTTTCCGGCTGTGGTTAAGAAGTTAATACAACTATTAAGCAAAGAAATAAGCGGACTCCACGAGGCCGCTTATCTTTTAGCATTCTTTGCTTTTGCTTCTCAAATTCTAGCGCTTGTTCGCGATCGCCTTTTTGCGTCGACGTTTGGGGCAAGCAGAGTTCTTGATATGTACTATGCCGCTTTCAGAATTCCCGATTTGCTTTTCGTAACTATCGCTTCTCTTGTCTCTATTTCAATTCTTGTGCCTTTTTTTATGGAAGCACAGCAAAAAGGTGTTTCACTCAAGCGGCTCATCAATAGCATCTTTAGTGTGTTTTTTCTATTGATGGTCATCGGTTCCGGTCTGGTATTTTTCCTGTTGCCCTACATTGAACCAAAATTGTTTCCGGGCTTTTCCAGGGAAGAGCTTGAGTCTATCATTGTCCTCTCGCGCATATTGCTGGTCTCACCATTTCTTCTTGGCATCTCCAATTTTTTCGCTTCCATTGTGCAAATGCATAATCGCTTTTTCCTCTATGCCGTAAGCCCTATTCTCTATAATCTTGGTATCATCGTGGGTATTTTGGTTTTTTATCCACTCTGGGGTCTCTATGGTCTTGGCTTCGGTGTCGTCCTCGGAGCGCTCTTCCACGCCCTTGTGCAGGTTCCTTTTATGATTGAGAAAAAAACTTTGCCGCGATTCACCCTCGATATTGATTTCAGAAATGTGAGACGTATCATTGCTCTTTCAATTCCGCGGACTGTCACTTTGTCTACTACTTCTATTTCTGCTTTCGCTCTGGTGTCCATGGCCTCTCTCATGGGAGAAGGGTCAATTGCCATTTTTAATTTTTCATTGAATCTTCAATCGGTGCCGCTTTCCATTATTGGCGTCAGCTATTCTTCAGCCGTTTTCCCTTTGCTTTCTCGTCTTTCCATTGAGGATAAAAAGACTGCTTTTTTAGAGCGCATGATTACCACTTCGAAACATATTATTTTCTGGTCCTTGCCGGTGAGCGCTCTTTTTATTGTCTTGCGTGCTCAAATCGTGCGTACCATTCTCGGTGCAGGCCAGTTTAGTTGGTCGGACACACGGCTCACTGCGGCGGCTCTCGCTCTTTTCACATTCTCCATTATCGCTCAAAGTCTGATTTTGCTTTTCGTCCGAGCTTTTTATGCTGAAGGCAAAACCATGAAGCCTCTTTTCATTAATGTTTTGGCCATGGTCGTGACCATAGCGGCCGGCTATTTTTTTCTATGGAGTTTTCGCACCCATACAGGTTTCGCCTATTTCCTTGAAGCTCTTCTCCGAATTGAAAATGTACCCGGCGCCGAAGTTTCTGTGCTTGCTCTTGCATACACCGTCGGCATTCTTTTCAATACCGTGCTTCATTGGATTGCCTTCCACCGCGAGTTTTCTTCATACACGAGAGCCGTGGCGGGTACTTTTTTCAAAAGTCTTTCTGCCTCGGTGATTATGGGGTATGTTAGTTATATCTATCTCAACGTCTTTGACAATGTGTTTGATCTTAATACCTTGCCCGGTATTTTCTTTCAAGGGTTGTGCGCTGGCCTTGTCGGTATTTGCAGCGGTGTTTTGGTGCTGCGTCTGCTTCGGAGCCAAGAACTAGAAGAAGTGTGGAAGACATTGCATCGTAAAATTTGGAAAGCTAGGGTGGTGGTGCCGGGGCCAGAACAATTGTAGGTGGAATCTGGAATAAAGAATAAGGAATTAGGAATAATGGAAAGGATCAGTCGAAGTTTACTTTTGTCTACCTCAAAATATTTAGCAAATAAGGCCTTTTTTTGCTAGTATGGGTAGATATGGCCGGTATAAGACATATTCGCAATTATTCGATAATCGCTCACATTGATCACGGCAAGTCGACACTGGCTGACCGGTTTTTGGAGCTGACCAAAACCATTGAAAAGCGAAAGATGACCGATCAAGTGCTCGATCGAATGGAGTTGGAAAAAGAGCGGGGGATTACCATCAAAATGAAGCCCGTTCGCATGGAATATGTTTACAAGGGCGAGCCCTACGTCATCAATCTCATTGATACACCCGGCCACATTGATTTTTCATACGAAGTTTCGCGGGCTCTGAAGGCTGTGGAGGGCGCTGTGCTTTTAGTTGATGCAACACAGGGTGTACAGGCTCAAACCCTCACCACCCTCGGCATGGCGCGTGAGGCGGGTCTTACTATCATTCCCGTGGTCTCGAAAATTGATTCGCCACTTGCCCGAACGGCTGAAGTAAAAAAAGAAATAGCGAAACTCCTCGGTTGCGCTGAAACAGAGGTTCTTGAAGTTTCTGGAAAAACAGGTGAAGGGGTAGAGCATTTACTTCAAACTATCATTGATCGTATTCCGCCACCAGCCGAAGAATTTCCCGGTACTAAAAGTTCACGCAGTCTCATTTTTGATTTTCAATACTCAAATCACACTGGGGTTATTGTCTTTGTTCGGGTTTTTGACGGTACGCTCACCAAACGTGATGTCTTGAAATTCGTGGTGGCAGATAGAAAATTCACGCCGATTGATATTGGTATTTTTTCGCCCATGGAAATTTCAAAAGAAACCATTGGGGCGGGTGAAATTGGTTTTATTACCACCGGCATTAAAGAGCCGGGCATTGCCTCTGTCGGTGATACCATAACCGAATTTCGTGAGCCCTTGCCGCTTCTTTTGGGTTACGACAAGCCTCGGCCCGTAGTATGGGCATCTCTCTACCCTGAATCCCAAGATGATTTTAATCTATTGCGGCAATCGCTTTTAAAATTGAAACTCTCCGATTCGTCCTTTATGTTCGAGGAAGAATCGTCGGGTCTTCTTGGTCGCGGTTTCCGGTGCGGGTTTTTAGGTATGCTTCATCTTGAAATTATTACTGAACGGCTGAAACGTGAATTTAATCTCTCTCTTATCGTGACCACGCCGAGCATTACCTATGAAGTGATAAATAAAAAAGGGGAACGATTGATTGTCTATTCGCCGGCTCACTTTCCCGACCATGGTTTGATTGAAAAAGTGTTTGAGCCGTGGGTTGATGTTAAAATTATTTTGCCCGACAACTATGTGACCGCTCTTATGCCTCTCTTTTTCAAACACGAAGCGGAGATCGGGGCCACGGACAATTTTGGCGACGGCCGTTCATCAATTGAAGCAACCATGCCTCTCCGCGAACTGATGCGAAACTTTTTTGATGAAATAAAAAGCGCGACGTCCGGTTTTGCTTCTTTTTCGTATAAAATTGGGACACTTCGTGAAGCTGAAGTGGCAAAACTTGAAATTTTGGTTGCTGATGAAGTGGTGCCGGCTTTTACTCGGGTTGTTTCTAAAAAAAGAGTGCAGGAAGAAGCAGAAGCGGCCGTGGAAAAGCTCCATGGCATTTTGCCGCGGCAAATGTTTGCCACTAAAATTCAAGGCCAGGCGCTTGGACGGATTCTTTCGTCACGGTCTATTTCGGCATTACGAAAAGATGTGACGGGGTATCTTTACGGAGGTGATATTACTCGGAAGATGAAACTCTTGGAAAAGCAAAAGAAGGGCAAAAAACGCATGAAAGAACGTGGTCGAGGCAAAGCCAACATCCCGCAGGAGGTGTTTATGAAAATGATACGGAAAGAGTAAGCACCAAATTCAAAATTACAAATTCCAAATAAATTCAAAATTATAATCTCAAACTCAAAACAATTTAAGATTTTGAACTTGTAATTTATTTAGGATTTGTAATTTTGTGCTTGTGATTTATCCGAGTAGGCTTGGTATATAGAGCAGTACCATCGAGATGACAACCAAAAGCATAACCACGATCATGATTGTATTCATCCTTTTTTTATTTTTTTGGTCGAAAAGCATGGGGCTAGTATACTATAGACATGTCTGATTTCAAACGTAAGCGTAGTACCAGGCGTTTCTTTTATTCACCCCTTTCTGTCGGACTGCTTTTGGTAATTACTCTTTTTGTGGGGAAGGTTTCTTGGAATGCTTATCGAAAAGCCGCTGATTCGGGTCAGGCTTTAGCCGAAGCGCAAAAAGCCTATTCTTCTTTGGAAGAGAGGCACGTTTTCTTATCGAATGAAATCACTAAGCTTGGTACCAAACGCGGTCAGGAAGAAGTGTTGCGTAATCGTTACAGTGTTGCAAAAGAAGGGGAGCGTATGGTAATAATTGTTGAAGACACAGGAACGTCTTCAGAAAAAGAAAACCAAAACGGCAAAGGTTTTTGGAATTCATTCTTGAATTTGTTTAAGTAAAAATCGCGAGTGTAGTTTAGTGGTAGAACGTGTGAGTATTCGCCAAAGCGAATACGCAAGGCCGGAGGCGGGCGCGCCGAGGCGGGGTCGCGGACTTTTTCAGCAGAAAAAGATCTGTGACCTTCCCAAGCATTGTATAATCTAAATATGCGGGATTGGTTTAGTGGTAGAACATGTGCTTCCCAAGCATAGGGCGGGAGTTCGATTCTCCCATCCCGCACAAAAAACCATAAGGCTTTTTTGTCGAGGATGGGAGAATCGAACGGCGGAGCGCACGAAGTCCAAACTTAGCAAAGTTTGGGCGCGAGCCGGTGGCTAGACCAAAATCTTGCGACGGCAAGATTTTGAGTCGAAGCCGGTTCTCCCATCCCGCACATTTGAATTTTAGTTTTACGTTTTTCGCTTTATACTTTTAGCTATCTTCATGCTTGCATCCGAATTTTTTATGCTATAATGACTCTCCATTTAATAAAATAAATCTAAACGTAATGCATAAAGTTGCCATTTATACCACGCCGACCTGTGTGTACTGCAAAGCGACAAAAGAATTTTTTAAACAGCACACTGTTGAGTATCAAGAATTTGACGTGGCTAAAGATTTAGAGAAACGAAAAGAAATGGTTGATAAAAGCAAGCAAATGGGCGTACCGGTCATTACCATTGATGATCACGTGATTGTCGGGTTTAATCAGCCGAAGCTGCAAGAAGCACTGGGTATTAAATAGTACTTGGTACTTAGAACATAGTAATTAGGAAAAAGAAACAAAAATTCCGGCTCGGCCGGAATTTTTGTTTGGTCAAAGGTGTGTTATATTTTGACGATACTTGCCCCCGTAGTTCAATGGATAGAACGGATCCGTCCTAAGGATTTGATGTCAGTTCGATTCTGGCCGGGGGCACACGGTGCCAAAACCCCTAAAGGGGTTTTGGCAAAGAATCGAACGCCGGAGCGATGTTTGCGCAGCAGCGCAAACCGCGAGGCGGTGCCCAGACAAATCTTTGCGACGGCAAAGATTTAGTCGCGGGCGATTCTCGGCGGGGGCACAAATGAAGCGTAAAGCTAGAAGCGAAAAAGTTAAAACAAAAGAAGAAGAAAAATTTGTAATCTCGGTGTTTTTTGGTACTATACAGCGGTATGAATCCCGATGAAAGAAAGCTTTTAAGCGAGACGTATGAGCTCGCTAAAGAGAACAACGAAATCTTGCGCAAGATGCGCCGCGCCGCCCGTTGGGCGAGAGGGTTTCGTATTTTTTATTGGACTGTTATTATCGTACTTTCTGTGGGGGCATACTATGTTATCCAACCGTATGTCGATCAGTTAACTAGCGTGTACGGCACTTTAAAAACCCAAATAGACAATATTCACAAGGCGGCCGGGAAGATTCAGGGACAGTAAAAGTTCGAGAGTCCGCAAAGTTTTTAGTTTTTCGCTTTTAACTTTACGTTTCTTATATTGCCGAGGTAGCTGTTTTGGCTGATAACACTATAAAGTTTTAAGGTTTTCGTTTTGCACTTTAAGTTTCTTACATTGCCGAGGTAGCTCAGTTGGTAGAGCACGTGCCTGAAGAGCATGTGGTCGGCGGTTCGAGCCCGCCCCTCGGCACAAATGAAAAAACCGCGCCAGGCGGTTTTTTCATTTGTGCCGAGGAGGAAGCCAACTGCTTGGCTTCCGTGGCGGACTCGAACAGCACAGTCATGTTTTGATAGCAATCAAAACAGACGAGCTGGTGCCTAGACAAACTTTTGCGACGGCAAAAGTTTAGTCGAAGGAGAGACCCCGCCCCTCTTTTCCGACATACATTAACTTTAAGCCGTAGCTTAAGGTTACTGTATGGGGAAAGTATTTTTGTTTTGAAATCACTGATTTTCTGATACTATTCAATGATATGAATCTAGAATTTATTCTGAGTATTTCAGTGAGCGTTTTTTCTTTGGCGCTGGTTCTTATCGGTATACCTGCTCAAATAGTAAAGAATCATCGGGAAAAACGATCGGGGCAGCCTCTCACCACCATTCTTATTGCTCTTGGTTTCTACGCATCTCAAATTGCCTTTTTCTTTATTACCCACGCCTATCTGCCTCTCATTTCTTTCTTTGTCGGTATCGTTATGTGGGGCATCACTTTGGCGCAATATTTTTTATATCGTAAAAAACTAGAACTAATCCAATGAAACTTCTTCTCCCCGAAAAATACTGGCACAAATTTTTTGAAATCGGTATTTTTGTCAAGGGTTTCAATGGTGTATGGGAAACCGTGAGCGGTATTTTGGTTTTGTCTATTAGCAAGCTGACATTGAGCCACTGGCTTAGTGTTTTGGCCGAAGAAGAATTACTCGAAGATCCAAATGATCCTTTTATACATTTTGTAACTCATTCCTTAGAGAATTTTTCACACAATACGCAAATATTCGCTGCTCTCTATATACTTGGCCACGGCATTTTGAATATTTTTCTAGCGGTTCAATTATACAAAGAGAAAAAATGGGCCTACAAGGTGGCTGCTATCGCGATGCTAGTTTTCATGATATACCAAGTCTATCGCATCAGTATTCACCATTCGCTGATTTTGACTGCCATTACAATCTTCGATGTCTTCTTTGTCATCATTACCTGGCATGAATATCGTTATCATTCAGGCCGGCATGAATTGAAATAAGTATTTGACCGCTTATGTATCGAGTAATACAATTAGCCTATGAAACCGAAGAAGCAAGAAAATAAAACAATAACCCGGGATCAAATGACCGTTGTTTTAGAAGGGATCAACGATAAGTTGGGTGTTATGAAAGAGGGACTCGGTACTCTTGAAAGTAAAATGGATCGTCAATTTTCAGATGTTGGAGATCGTTTAGTCGCGGTTGAAAGTAAAATGGATCGTCAATTTTCAGATGTTGGAGATCGTTTAGTCGCGGTTGAAAGTAAAATGGATCGTCAATTTTCAAGTGTTGGAGATCGTTTAGTCGGGGTTGAAGGACAGTTGGAATTTCTTAAAACAGAAATGGCGCTGGTTCGTCATCGACTGATAGATCCTGAAGTACTTAAAGCCCTTGAAGTTCGTGTTGCTGCTCTTGAAAGAAAGATAAAATAGAAAACCGCCGTAAGGCGGTTTTTCTATTCATTAACCAGAACCCCGCCCGAAGCATTCGTTACATAAGGGCACCCTCTCATGTTGGAGGGCGGGGGTTGAAAGGACACCACGAAGCCTCTAAACGTGGTAAGGTGATTCCATGAGGATTCGAAC
>Ga0209515_10007736_pt1 | contig 12846 bp, 13 predicted proteins | sample Subgroupgradi54m_FD_187454 | JGI IMG/M metagenome (GOLD analysis project Ga0209515, IMG submission 187454) | Subsurface groundwater microbial communities from S. Glens Falls, New York, USA - GMW60B uncontaminated upgradient, 5.4 m (SPAdes)... ... | reverse complement strand
AGGTCCGCCGTGAACGCCGGCCGGCGACGGCGCAGCTCGGGCCCGGTGGGCGTGACCACGGCATCGACGACGGGAACGTTGGTTCCGTAGATGCGGTTCTCTCGAACGGTCGGTCCCGTGACTACCAGAGCTGGGAGCGAGGCCAGCGCGACCGCTTGCCCGCCATTCACGCTGTCGTCGAAGTCGACCGAGGTCGTCAGGCTCACGTTGGCGATCACCTGCCGCTTGAGCTCGCGCAGCAGCGTTCGAACGAGCCGGGTCAGGTCCGCCTCTCGTGCGAGGCGAGGACGCAAGAAGCGGTACGCAGCATCGAGGCGCGAGCTCTCGTTGGCCACGGGCTGATCCGCCAAGTCCAGGTTCTGCAGCAGGACATCGACCACGGCCTCGGTGTGCGTGGGCGTGCGAACATCGAGCACTGACGTTCCGTCGGCCTCGCGGCGAAGGGCCACGACCTGGCAGCGGCTACCAATCTCGACCGCGACGCGCGGTCCAAAGCCGGTCCCGGTCAGACGAACCGAGTCGCCGCCACTCGTCGGCCCCATCGCTGGCACGACGCTCGTGATGATTGGCGTTGCCACCTACGCTCCGCCCTCGAGCAGGCCGAGCAGCCCGGCCATCCGCTTGAGGAATCGGCGCTCCGCGCCCTGGCTGAACTTCTCGAAAGCCGGGCGCAGGAAGGGTCGTGCCGGCACCTGGACGACGATCACGCCCTTGCCCGCACCACCGGCAGTCGGCGTGATCCCGGCCTTCCTCAGCATCGCGAACAAGAACCGCCGCATGGCCGGCGTGATCGGCACGATGCGCGGCGCCAGGCCAAACTCGTGCGCCTGGGCGACGTCGACGAGCGACTTGCCATTCGCCGAGCGTGCTTTGCGTGGCACGCCCACGAACGCGGTGTCGCCGTCGATCACGACCGCGATGGCATTGCGAAGGTCGCCGCGCTCGATCAGAGCCTTGGTCCCCTTGCGTCCCTTGAGCTGGCGCGTCGCGATCGTCAGCGGCGACAGTGGCCGGAGGGGCTCGCCGCCCGGAGCCTGGGAGGTGAGCCCTTCGACGATCTCCTTCCTGAGAAGGTGTGCTTCCTGGCGCAGCGCCGTGGCGGCGGCGGCCTTCACGCGCGCGGGGGCACCCGCGAGCATGCGCCGCACCTTCGCCCAGTCGCCGGTACGCTGCGCGCTCACGGTCAGGCTCCCTGGGCCGCCAGCTGCGGGGCGTTCGCGTTCAGCCAGCGGATGGCAACGAGCGAGGCTTCGTTGACGACGGCGCCATGGCGCACGGCATCGCCGGAGACCCTGAGGACCTTGGCCGCGACCCCGATGTCGGCCTCGCTGACCGCGTAGGCGCGCAGCTTCTCGGCCAGCTCCTCGGCGCCGAGCAGCTCGCCATAGCGCCACCAGTGCAGCTCGAGGTTCGAGCGGTACGCGTCCGTCTCGTACTTGGCCCGCGCCGCGTCACTGAGGAGGTAGCTGCCCATGAAGCCGAGCCCGTCGGCCTCGTACTGCACGACGTGCTGGTGCTCGTGCACCGCCGTGACGATCTGGTTCCACAGCACGTCGCTGCTTGCGCCCACGCCGATGGTGAAAGGCACGTAGATGCGCCGACCCAGGGTCGTGGACCACTCGCGCATGAAGCGCTCTCGGTCCGCGATGCCGAGTCGCGCCAGCGCTTCGGCCACGAGGTACATCTCCGGCGCGCGCCGCTTCTCGAAGACGTTGCTCTTGTAGAGGCGCATCAGGTGTCGCCACAGGCCGCGCACGATGTTCGGCGTGACGTTCGCGACCTCGGCCTTCATGGCTGCCTCGGTCACGACACGTTCTCCTCGGGCCGGCAGGTAAACTGCTCGTCGTCGAACGGGCTTGCGTCGAGCGCGCCCGCATCGGCCGGCAGCGCCACGCATACCCACGGGCGGCCCGCGTGCTCACTGATCGCACGACAGTCCAGCGCCGGGATCCAGGTCCGGTCGGTCGCGCAGATCTCGGCGACGTTGCCCTGGCAGCGCATCTGGCCCACCTGGCACACGCCGCCAAGGAGAGGCGGCCGGCAGGCCGTGAGCCCGACCCACACGATGGCGCCGACCAGGGCAACCAGCGCCACCAAGTACATCCAGCCAATCACTCGTCTCTCCATTCAGGTCTCCCTCTGCGTTGCCGTGCGGCGCGCCTCGAACGTCACGAGGAGCAGGTTTCGGCTCGGCGCTGCCCGATGCAGCCCGAACCCCATCGGTCGTGCTTCGGTCGCGTACAGCCCCGGTGGCGTGCAAATGAGCTGCACGGGCCGCCCGGCTTTGTCATAGATCCCGGCAAGCCGATCGCCGGGTCGAATCAGCGCCTCACCCGTCGCGGCGTCGACGAGGCCGAGGCGAGTCAAATCGGCAAAGTGGAAGACAAGGGCGAGCTGCGTTCGCGGCGAGCTGCCTGCCGCGTACAGCCGCTGCTCTTCGAATATTGCCGGCTCGACCTGGCAGGGCGCCCTCACGGGCGGCAGCTCGTTCCGAACGCGCTCACCTATTCCGTCGTCATCGCGGTCGACGAGGACCGGCTCCTTGAAGTCCTCGTCCATCCCGGTCACTACGCTTGGTGGCCTGGGCGGACCCGCCGCCGTTCCTCCGACGTCGAGCTGGTGCAACTCCGCCAGGAAGGCGAAAATCAGTGATCCGCGCAATCACGCCGCCCCCATCCCGCCGGGCCTTCGATACCGAGCCAACAGCCGGTCTACTTCAACGTCGCCCGTCAGTGGAACGACCTTCGTATCGAGCGGTGCCAGTCGATAGCTTTGGTCGCGCGTGGATTCCTCGACAATCCGACACCTCTGCCGTACCTCCATGCCGCCGTCGCCCTCGCCCAGCTTGGGCAGGAGCTGCAGCGCGAGGATCATGGCCGCCCGACGAATCGCGAGCGGCGTCCGCCCGGCAGGGGTCCAATCTGGCTCGGTGTAGCCCCAGAGGCCCGCAGCCACAACGCCGCCAGCCACGCGCGGGAACACGCGCCCGTGCTTCAGGCGGATGCTGGGCGCCACGAACCACGGCGCTACGGGAGCGCCCTCAACTTCATACTCCTCCGCGTCGACCTCCCCGCCGCACACGATCAGTCGATCCAGTTGGATGGCGGGTACCGGTGGTTCGACCACCAGCGTCCCCCGGCCATCCATGTGCAGCGTCATCTCGCGCGGCTCGAAGAACCACCCGGTCACGCGATCGATGACCGCGGACGCCTCCGTCAAGGCCAGGACGATCCGGTCGTCGGAAGCCATCTCGGACGTCACGCCCTCGGCGCGCAGGTTGGCGACGGAGGCGTACATGTCAGACGCGGTCCTTCTTCGGCTTGTCGGCCTCCACCCGCGGAGCCGCGGCTGCGACTGCGGCCCCGGCAGCGGCCGGCGCACGCGAAGGCGCGACGGCCCGCAGGTCTTCGCTGGTCAGGTCGCCTCGGCCGACGGAGACGCGCGTCGCCTCGAGCGCATTCTTTCGGGTCTTGGCCTCGCTCTCCTCGCGCGCATCGAGGGCCTTCGCTTCATCGTCCGTCTGGACGTCGAACGCTGACGGCGAGTGAGGGTCGTGCTCGACCTGCCGGACGCCGGCGAGGTAGTCCGCTACCTGCTTCTCGACGCGGTACCAGCCGCGCTCCTCCTGGAACTTGATGCCCTTGTACGTGAAGCGACGCAGCACGAAGCCACGGCGCGGGTCGTACGGCTTGAGTCGAACGAGCAAGGTCTCCAATGCGCACTCCTTTGCAGGGCTGAATCGAATCGAGGATCACAACTGGACGTTGATCGCTTTGGCCACGCCCGACTCCTCCGAGAACCGAGCGTCGAATCGCAGCGTGGCGACGATCTTGAGGACGCCTTCGGAGATATCGCGGCCAGTCTCGATGCGCATCTGCCGCCAGATTCCGACATAGATATTTTGCGGATTGGTCAGGAGCACCGTCGTTCGATCCTGCTGCGCGCCCAGGTTCTCGGGCCACAGCGGCACCGGTGCCAGTGGCACGCCCGAGTAGAGGACCGGCGCATCGCCTTCGAGGAACTTGTCGCCGACCGCCGTCGCGCGCTCCGCGAGCAAGTTGCGATAGTCGAGGTCCGCGTCGACGCTCGTGAGGAACCGCATGGCCTTCTTGTCGCGCAGGTGTTCCGATGGCAGCGACTTGATCAGGTCGTTGAGCAGATTCTTCGAGATCGGTGCCCCCGCGGCGTCGACGACGTTCGACTGCGCATGCACCAGGAGGCCGTCCATCTGCGCCAGGAACGGATCGGCCGAGGCGGTGTTGCCGCTGATGACCACCTCCTCCATGTCGCGCGCAATGGCCTGCGCGAGCATCTCCATGATCGTCTGGCGCAGTTCGCCCTGCTCGACGTTGTCCTCGAGCACCTCATCCGACAGGCGCACCTCCGCCTTGAAGAGCTTGGTGTCGAGCTCGACCCGGGACAGATCTGGGCGCGTGCGCTCGGCTTGCGTGAGCGCCGTCGCTTCGCGCCCAGGGCGCAGGACGCGGCTGCCGAACTTGATCCGGGAGATTTCCTCCTTGGGCGCGGCCATCGGGGCGACCGTCACCATCTGCAGGAGCACGGACTCCTTGATGAGCAGGCGCATGAACTTCTTCGCCTGCGAGGGCTTGAGGTAGCCGCCGCCGGTGGTCAGGTCGGCGACCGCGAGATCAGCCTTTTCGAGGAGGCTGCGGTTCGAGATTGTCATGGGGCTCCCTGGAGCTGCCGCGTGAGACCAAGGTCGTTTTGGGGAACTTCACTCATTAGATCTGGTGGAACGAGACGTCCTTGCCGACGTTCTCTCGGTCGAGCGGGCGGTTCATATTCAGCGGCCAAGTCGCATCGTCGTCCTCGGCGTTGGCCCGGCGCGTCCGCTCTGATGTCGGGATGCTGTTCGGCATGCCGAACCGCTTCTCGAGCTTCACCAGCCGCTGGCCTTGCTCCTTGATCGCGTCCGCGATCCCGGCAAGTGCCTTGGTGATGGCGTCGGTCGCTGGCGTAGCAGTACCGGTGCCACCGGCTCCGGCTCCAAGCCCGGCTCCGGCTGCAGTCCCCGCTCCCGCTCCAGTCCCCGCTCCCGCTCCCGCTCCGGCCGCGGCTTCGGCCCCGGCTCCGGCTCCGGCTCCGGCGGCATCCGTCTTCGCGGCGGTGATCAGCTGCGCCTTGACCTGGCCGAGCAGCTCGCGAACCGACTTGAGGACGTCCTCCGCCTTCCGGCTGGCAGTCGCCGCCTCTTCTTCGTCGTCTTCCTCCTCATCATCCGCCGCGGCTGCATCGCCGCCTTTCATGGCGGTCGCCGGGTCTACGCCCGCGGCCTGGGCCAGCTGCTGGGCCACATCTTGGAGGTCGGCAACGATCTGGTTCAGCGTCTCCGGATCCAGATCGCCGTCAGCGCCGAGTTGCTCCACCGCTTGCGTGAGCCCATCCAGTGCAGCGACCGCACTCGTGCGCAGCGTGGCTGCATCCACCGTCGCAGCCTTTGCTGCGGCGGTCACACCGGTGCCGGCAGCCCCGTCGTTGTCCGTCTCGTTCTCGTTCTCGTGCCCCATATCACTCCTTTTCACGATCAGGAACTGGTACTCATTCGCCGCTCGGTCCACGAGCGACACCTCTTCCACGACGATGTCCACGAGCCGATGCACATCGGCCCCGGCCGGGTCGCCTTGCTGCTGGGTCACAGTGCCTCCTGCGACGAACCTGCGACCGGCTCTCCCGGCCGGTCTGCTGGCGGGTTGGGCTCGGGCGCGCGTCGAGCTGAACCGCCGATGGAGAAGCCGGTGAGTTGACCGCTCTTGACCTGCGTCCACAGCTCGTCCGAGAGAATGCGCACCGCGAGAAGCCAGGTGCCCTTGCGAACCCCTACGCCGCCGAGCTCGACGTCGCTCGGCGCGAGGTAGCTCTCCAGGATCTTCACCTGGCCGTTCACGCGGTAGCGATGCATGACGCCCAGGCCGCCGAAGTCCTCCAGGAAGCGATGCGCCGCCTGACGCACTTCGTCGGTTGAGTAGGTGTCACCCTGCGCGTCCACGATGTCCGGCTCGAGGACCACACCGAGTACGAACTGCTCGTCGCCAGGATCGGCGCCCTTGATGAGCGGGATCGTCTTCTCAAATTCCTCGGTCAGGAGGTCGCCATCGGTCTCGTCGCTCCCGTCCACCAAGAGCCCCTCGAGCGACTTCTTGGTCGGCTCGTAGTTCGTGACCAAGAGCTGGGTGAGCATCTTGGGCCCGCCCACACCGCGCATCGATGCGATGGTCCGCGGCGTGCGGATGCGCTTGACCAGGAAGTCCGACTTGGCGAGCAGCTTGGGCAGCTCACCGCGGATCCCGTAGGTGATGAGGAACTTCCCCTTCAGCGACTTCAGCACGTCGAAGAAGGTGTGCTCGTCGAACTTGCCCTCACCAACGTGGACGTCGTAGCCGACGTACGGCGGATCGAGGAAGAACGCGGTGTCCTTGCCGTCGAACTTCGACACGACCTTGCGGTAATCACCGCCGAAGACCTGGACCTTCTTCAGCCTCGGCGCGAACTGCTCGATCCGGTCGACGGTGCGTGCTTCGACGCCCTGCACCGATGGGCTGAAGCTCTTGCCACGCATCTTTCCGTACGAGAAGTGCGTGGTGTAGAGGAACTTGTGCAGCCAGGCGACGTCGTCAGTAGGGGACGAGGCGACCAGCTGCTTGTAGGTCGCCTCGTCCCCCGTCCACTTCCGCGCTCGCAGCTTGGATAGGTCCTTCGAGTTGAGTCGCTTGATTGTCTTGTAGGCGCGAACGATCTCCAGGTCGGCGTCGTTGATGGCCTCGAGCGCTACCGGCTCCTTGGCGAAGAGCACGGCCGCCGAGCCGGCGAACGGCTCGACGTAGGTCTTGTGTGCCGGCAGCATGGCGGCCAGTCGCTTGGCGAGACGCTTCTTGCCGGCCGGGGAGGACCAGATGGTCTTCTCGACCGGCTCGACGCCGCCTGTGCTGAGCACGATGCGGGCGCGCTGAATGGCCTTGCGGAGGGTTTGGGTGGGGGTGTCCATCGTTGCTTGCCCAATAGAGGCAAAGGCACGAGGACCCCGAAAAGGGACACCGCGACTGTCAGAAAAGTGGAGTCGAACTGCTTCTGCAGCGGCCGTGGAACGGCGGGGCGGTTACACCAAGTGCCGACAGCTCGTGTTCGCTGCGAGCACTCGCGTACTCACCGCGGTCATCCCGCTGCCCCACGCCCGAGCGAACCACCTCCGCCACCAGCACCTCATCTTCGCCGCGCGCGACATACAATCGGCGTCGGCCACTGGTCTTGTCCATGCCCTCGCGGACCCAAGGCACAGCGGCCTTGATGTCGTTTGGGGCTGCGAGCCGTTCGACATGTTCGAAGCGTGCGAGTGCGTTGGCGACGCTGAAGACCTTTCCATCCATGAAGCGGCAGATCGCGGTGGTCGCTTCATCGAGCACAGCCGAGATCTGGTAACGCTGGATGCCAGCTTCGGCATAGGACGACATCTGACCATAGGAGCGGCTGTTTGCCGTGAAGGCGCTGGCCACGATGTCCCAGTACGATCCGCCACGACCGGTCAGCACCGCCTCGAGCTCTTGCTGCAGGTCGCGCGAGATGTCGTCGTTGCCGAGACCGTGCTCGAGCCCACGGGCAACGATGTCGCGCGCGCGCCGCCCGGCCTCCTCCTGCCGTCGGCCGTACTCATCCGTCACGAAGAGCGTTTGGCTGTTCGCGGCGTGATGAATGATTCGTCGATCGAAGGCATTGAAGTTGGCGCTGATGGCGAGGTGCTGGTGCTCACGCGCGTCGCGGCGCGTGGCGGCGAGGATCCGATCGGCCTGCCGGCCGAATACCGCCTGCACCTGCCCGGGCACCGCTGCGGTAGCGCGGCCCGCATCGGCCATGGATCGAGCAACCAGGTCCCGACGCTGTCCTGCCGTGGTTCGATGCCAGTCCACGTCGAGCACGCGCAAGGCAATGCGCAGCGCCTCAGCCTCGGCCGCACTCGAGTGCCGCCGCAGCTCGGCAGACAGCTGCGCCACGGCGAGGTCGAAGCCACCACGCGTGTGCAGGTCGAGCGCCTTCTCGATGCGCAGACCATAGTATCGCTCGAGCAGGTCGTCAGCGACCTCGCGCGCCAAGCGGATGAGCGCCTCGTAGTCGGCGTTCGCAGGAGCACCGGAAGGGAGAGCGTTCACTCACGCTGCTCCTCGCGGGGCCGAGGGACGTCCTCGCCCTCCGCGTACCGACGTGCCAGGTCCAGGCGCTCCGTCGCCAGCCGCTCCTCTTCCTTCACGAGTTCCTCGCGGAGCTGGAGCAGCCGTCGGGCGTCATCGACCAACGTGGACTTGCCGGGCAAGGCGCCGCCGGCGCCGCTGGGGCGTAGGTCCTGAACTCCGTTCTGGATGCCCGCGAGCGTCAGCGTGATGGGCCGCTTCACCCAGTCGTAGTGCAGCTTGGCGAACTGACGGTTGAAGATGTCGCTCGCGAGCAGGCGACCTTCCTCCGGGGTGAGCACACCGACACGCACGAGCTTCTCGACCATGTCGGTCAGTCGTTCCGGATCGCGCGTCACCGGCGTCTGTGACAGGAAGCGCCAGAACCGGATGCCCATGTCGCCGAGGAGCTTGTGGTTGATGACGTGATCGAACTCGTCACGCTCGGGCTGGAACACTTGGTCCTCGGCCAGGCGGATCGCCGCCTCTGCCAGCGACCGGTTGAGGCCCGAGGTCTCGCCGCGCAAGATCTCTGGCAGGCGGAAGGCGGCGCCGACCTTGTCCATGTTCCGCTTGTCGTACTCGGAGAACAGCTGGTCCTGCTGCTGGGCATTGGTCAGCGGTTGGAACTCGACCTTGGCCTGGCTGGCGCCCGGGCCACCAGCTCCCTCTGCCTCGACGACCAGGATCTTGTGGAAATTCTTCTTGCCCTTCAGGTGCTCTTCGATGAACCGCTCGATGCGCTGAACCGACTGGTCGGCCAGGCGGCCGCCGGAAACGAGCAACGCGAGCGGTGGCACCGACTTCGACTCGAAGTAGTCGTAGTTGGTCTCTTCCATGCTCCTGCTCCCAAGAACTGACAACAGGTTCCCAATCCATCGCGGCACGCCGTAGGGCGAGCGCGACGACGGGAGGAAGAAATGCAGGATCTCCGTCGCGGGGGCTTCGCCTTCTCGGTCACGCACCAGCGCCGCCTCGTCGGCATAGACTCGCCCGGTCAGGCGAGAGATGGCCCGGGGGTCGCCGAACGCCTTGAAGTACATGCGCTCGGCCTCCTGGATCTGGACGAAGCGGCGCAGGCGTCGGCGGGTATCCACGGTCTCGATCGCCACAGGCGAGATGTGCACCGTCTCCTTGATGTCGACTGGCGCTGGATCGAGAGGTAGCAGGCGCATCGTGTATGCCGGCACGTAGACGAAACGGGCGATCTCTCCGCGCCCGTTGCGCAGGACCTCCCAGTACGCGTTGCCGGTGATCTCGAGGTCCTGGCGGGTCTGCCGGCGCAGACCCACGAAGGACGAATCGAAGGCACAGCTCGCGAAGAAGGACGCCAGACGTGCCTTCTCGACCCGGGCCAGCTGCACGAGCTCGGCTCTGCGTGCCACCACCTCTTCGGGCATCGGCTCGAGAGGCTGTCCGGCGCCGAGCTCGCCGCGATCGCGGGCAGCCGCTCGTTCGAGGTAGATGCAGTCGGCCACGCGTGCGTCGGCGTCCTCGGCATCGAAGTCGATCGCCGGCTCGAGGCGGTGGCCGAAGCCGTCGATGTTTGTGCCGTACGCGTCAACGTTCGGACGCAGGCTGTTCGAGTGCTCGAACAGAATCACGAGCGTGAGCGGGTCATAGGGTGGTTCGAGGGCGCCGGCGTCGGCGAAGGCCTGGCTGGCCGCGTCGCCGCCGGGTTTGCTCGCGGGGTCCTGCACGTCGGGCCCGATGATCGTCGCCTTGACGATGCTCTCGACGTTGCCCGGGTCCATTGATTCGTTGCTCACGCTCTGTCTCCTCCGATGATGCGTACCGAGACCACCGCGCCGCCGCGATGCTCGGGCAGGCGTTCCTTCTGGCATGCCAAAGCGATGGCCCAGAACTTGTCAGCGTGGCCGCCGCGCGCGGTACGCTCCGAATCGAACGTCACCTTGCCCGACGGCAACACGCGCTTCTTGATGGAATGGATCTGCGACGTCAGATCACGCAGTCGCGGCAACACGACCTGGCGGCGCTGCAGCGCGATCTTGAAGTCGGTGGCCCAGCGCTCTTTGTTGGTGTTGGTGAAGTCCTCGGCGACGACTTGGGGATAGTCGCGCGCGAGGTTCTCGGCGAGGTTCATGCCGATGCCGCTGTGGTCGATCGACAGGCGCGCCACGGGCAGCACGTTGAGCAGCCGACGCAAGTAGGCCTCCTGCTCGTTGAACGGGGTCTGTACGAAGCTGCGCTGGAGGCGGCAGGTGTGGTGGCCGTCCACGTCTTCGAAGAGGGCCAGCTCGGATCGGTCCCTCGTCCGACCCACGTCGTAGCCAGCGACGATGCGCCCGCGCGGCATGGGCAGCTCGTCGATGTCCTCGGCGAGCTGCAGCTCGTCCGAGGTGTTGGGCAGGATCAAATCGTAGGGGAAGAACGCATACGATTCGTCGACGAAGTTCTTCTCCAGCTCCTGCTGAAAATCCTCGAGGGCAAGGCTGTCGTACTGCTCGATGATGCTCGGGCGTCCGAAGCGCGCCACGCGCTCCTCGGTGGACATTGCTGGCGCCTCGACGGCGGCACCCTTCACGTCCAAGCTCAGGAATCGACAGAGCCACCATGGGACTTCCTGCCGCCAGTGGTGCGGGTAGCGCCTCAGCTCCTCGGTCGCGATCTCCCAGAAGACGCCGCGGCGCCCGAGTGGCGTGGAGCAGCCGGTGAGTTGTCCCTTGCCGCGAAGGATGAGCGCGGTCGAGCCGCGGTAGACGTCCCGGTCATTGATGTAGTGCGCCAGCTCGTCGAGCACGATGTCACCGCGCTTGCCGCGCGGCGCTTTCGAGGGGTTGGAGATGATGCGCGACAGTCGCCGATGGCTGGAGTTGGATTCGAACGCGAGCTCGGTCTTCGAGTCGACGACCAGCCGTTTCTGGAAGGCCAGCGGCAGGCTCTCGTAGACCTGGCGGGCGATGTGAATCTTCTCCTTCGCGTCCTCCAGGTTGTAACTCACGAAAATTCCGGTGTGGTTGTCGCGGAGGTGACAGCGGCCCAATGCCTCGAGCGCAAACGCGAACGAGAATCCGACCTGGCGCGACTTGGTCACCCACCGGAAGCGGCTCCGCTCGCGCATGAAGGCGAGCTGGTACGGTTCGAACACGATGGGCTCGTCCTCGAACTGACCCAGCGACGAGATGAAACCGGCCTCCGTGGCCAGCGTACCGACGAGCTCGGCCTCGCTGCGCTTGACGATGGCGAGAGTCATGAACGCTCTTCGGCGTCGGAATGCACTTGCTTGTGCGATCCGCTAAGAGCGTTGATGGCATCCACCACCGACGGAGAAAGGACCGAATGACCGCCTACGCCGAGAATCTCACCCGCGCCCCACGCACCCTCACCGAGCGCGAGGTCGCCCTCTTGCTCAAGGTCACGGGAGAACACCGCGACGGCTTCCGCGACCACGTCGTCTTCGCCGTCGCCCTGGGCAGCGGCCTGCGCGAACACGAGATCGTCGCTCTCGACGTGGGTGACGTCTTCGACGCCGAGGGCCGCGCCCGCCGCCGCGTGCAGCTGCGCGTGTTCAAGCGGTCGAGTGGCGGCGACAGCGGGCAGGAGATCGTGCTCAACGACACCCTGCGCGCCAAGCTGGAGAAACTGCACCGTCTCAAGCGGCACCTCGGCGAGAGCGTCGCCGCCGACGCGCCGATCTTCGTCAGCCGCAAGCGCAAGCGACTGTCCTGCCGCCAAGTGCGGAACAGCTTTGCGGTGTGGCAGGCACGCGCCGGTCTCGAGCGGCGCTTCCACTTTCATGGATTGCGCCATACCGCGTGCACCAGCATGTACCGGCGGACGCGCGACATCCGGCTGACCCAGAAATTCGCGCGGCACCGGTCGATCATTTCGACGTCGATCTACACGCACCCCGGTGACGACGAGCTGGCCCGCGCGGTCCAAGACCAGCCCTGCTGACAGCGTCGGCGCCCGCGTCGCAGCCACTTGCACCACGGGACCGATCAGCCCGCGTGGTGGAGTCCGTTCGGTTTCCGTGCTCGCCTCGTTCGGTTTTGCAAAACCAGCCCCTATCGAGAACGACCCCAGCACCCGCGTTTCGGGCCTCGAGCTCGGCGGAAAATCGACCTCCCCCCCGGTGTCCGTCCATCGACCCGGGAGGCGGCCCACGTTCCGCCGCCACTCCCGAGGCGCCGGGGCACTCCGGATGGCCGCTTCTTGTCCAAAGCGGCCATTCGCGATGCGGGGCGTGCGGGCTTCCGCGGGTTTAGCCACTCCGGAACGGGCTGATCGTGAGGTTGCGGATGGCCGCTTTCCCTGGGCTGGCGCGCGAGACGAAGCCCACCGAGCACATCGATCTACTGACGGCGACCGGCGGGCTGCGTCGCAGCGCTCCAACTCGTCCGCGCCAGGCGGCCAGGTGTGCTCCACCGAGGGGCGCACCAGCTCGCCGTGTGCCGGCATCGCGCGAACCGGTGCGTAACCCGGCGACATCACGAGGACTCGTCCTGCTCCGAGGAGCTCCCGCTTCTAGAGGATTTCCAGTCGCTCGAGCTCGAGCGGCCAGGCGCTTCGCCCTCGAGTTGCGCGTCGTCGCCGGGTTCCTCGGCTATGTACGCGAGTTCAGGGATATCCGCATCGGCTTCGACCGGCTCGCCGGGGCCGTCCGTGTGTTCCCGTTCGGTTGTGACGGGTCGAATCTCGATATCTC
>Ga0209515_10007733_pt1 | contig 12850 bp, 14 predicted proteins | sample Subgroupgradi54m_FD_187454 | JGI IMG/M metagenome (GOLD analysis project Ga0209515, IMG submission 187454) | Subsurface groundwater microbial communities from S. Glens Falls, New York, USA - GMW60B uncontaminated upgradient, 5.4 m (SPAdes)... ... | reverse complement strand
GAGAAAATAGCAACATTGATGCCAATCACATCGCCGTCCAGATTCACGAGCGGCCCGCCGCTGTTGCCGGGATTAATCGCCGCATCTGTTTGAATCAAATCATCCAAGCTCTCGGTTGAGCCTCCAAAAGGGTCTCCGGCCACCACTTTTCTCCCCAAACCGGAAATAATTCCTGTGGTGACAGTATTGGTAAATCTTCCCAGCGCATTTCCAATGGCAATCGCATTTTGCCCAACTTTTAGCTTGCTGGAATCTCCGAGCTCTAAAGCCTTTAGGTTTGATCCATCCACTTGCACGATGGCCAAATCCAAATTCGGGTCCCGGTAGATTTTTTTAACATCATATTTCTGATCATCTTTAGTTACCACTGTATATTTAGTAGTAGTATCGGCAACAACGTGCTTATTGGTGACAATAATACCTTTATCGGACACGACAAAGCCGGTGCCGATAGTTGAATTTTCATTTTTGGGAATGGCGTACGGATCAAATGGATTAACTACCCGCCGGGAAACTCCAATAGCTACCACTGAAGGTGAAGATTTTTCCACTGCCTGGATCACTTCATTTTCTTCATTAACCACCCTTCTTGTTTCAGTGGAGGGAGCGGTAATCGCTGGAGTCTGTACTTTTGGCAATAGGCCCTTGGACTGGGCCTGATATAAAATAGCCGCAGTCACCACCCCCATGGCCACCACTATGACAATAGTTGAAAACTGAAGTTTAGGTTTTTTTGAATTAGGTTCTTCCATAAATTAATTTTCAATTTTTAAATTAGTCCAGCAGCTCCAATGCCTTGTCTAACTGGGGATCTTTAGTCGTATCCACCGTCTCACCATCTTTTGGCTTTGGCGCCTCTACCTTAACATCCGGATCCAACCCCTCTGTAGCATTAACCCATCTGCCATTTGGGGTCAACCATTTGGCTGTTGTGATATGAATTCCAGTTCCACCCGGCAGTTCTTCCGCCTCTTGAATTGTCCCCTTGCCAAAAGATTTATCACCGACTAGCTTAGCCCTTTTCCGATCCTGCAGCGCTCCGGCCACAATCTCGGAGGCTGACGCCGAGCCTTTATTGACCAAAGCCACCAACGGCAGCTTCAGTATTTTCCCCTGTCTAACCACTTTGTAACCTGACCTGACGCCTTCCGCATTTTCCTGCAAAACCACATCCCCTCCGTCCAAAAATTCCGAACCAATGTAAACCGCCCCTTCCAAGAAACCTCCTGGATTATTTCTTAAATCTAGCACCACTCCCTGAGGAGCGGCTGAGAGTACGTTAGAAATCTCACTGTCCCATTCTTCCTGGGTGCGTTCCCCAAAACGGGATAACTTAATGACAGCCACTTTCTTGCCCGACTTGGTTTGCAAAACCTTGCTGGTGACGCTTTTAACAACAATGGTATCCCTGATTAATTTAAAATCCCTGGTATCAGTATCACCATCTCTGAAAATAGTCAAACTGACATCTGTCCCTTTGGGTCCTCTGATTATTTGGACTGCCTGAGGAAGAGACATATTAAAAGTATCCTTACCCTCAATTTTGACAATTATATCCTCCGGTTTAATTCCGGCTTTCTCGGCCGGTGTCCCCTCAAGAGGCGCAACCACCACCAGTCTTTTTTCTTTGTTAAATCCCAGCTGAATCCCCACTCCGTCAAATGATCCTCCCAGTTCCTCTTTACTCGATTTTTGCTGATCCGGTGGCAGAAAAACAGTATAGGGATCCCCCAGTGAGGCCACCATGCCCTGGATGGCTCCGTAAAAAAGTTTTTGGGGATCAACCGCTTTTTTATCAAGGTATTTTCGGGAAACTAAATCCCAGGTATCCCAAAAAAGTTTAAAGTCGACATCAATCTCTTTGGGAGGTTGTTTATTAACAATATTTAAGGTGGGTTTGTAACTTGCCCATTGCAGACTGATATCTCGGTGGCCCAGTTGCCAACCCAGGGTAAAGGTCAGGATGGCCAAAAGGATAGTAAATATATTTAATCTTCTAAATAAATCTTTCATAGTTATTCAATAATCGCTTCGACATTATTTCCCGGAACTTTTATTTTGCGGCTGGGCGTTTCAAGTGTGATCATAAATACACTTATCCCTGATTCAAGTTTGGTCGGAGCTTGATCAAGAGCTTGAACCCTTCCGGTTTCTCCCATATAAGGACTGCCTACAATCCTAACCAGCTGACCAATTTTTAACTGTATCGCCTCGACTTGCACCTGATTCTCAGCTATTTTACCACCAGCAGGCAACTGAAATAGCCTAATTTTATCAAGGCAATCTGCAGTATATGAGGGCAGGCTAATCTTAGCTTTATTACCTTCTATAATGACAAATTTATCTTCAAATTTTTTAAGCAATTCAAATATGTCCTGACCAATAGCTATCAATCCAAATCCTTCTGTCACCACAATACCCAATCCAACGTCACTGTTTAAATTGGCAGTGTTTTTAAGATGTCCTCCGGCTACAGATTTAAACTCCGGCGCGTTTATACCTCCAGTAATTATACCACTTATGCCAATAGCGACTGCTTTGTTTAAAGCATCCGGGTAAATCAACCCTCCTCCCACCAAAATTTTATCAGCAAAATCAGAAGCCATTCTACCCTTATCCAATAGATCTCCTCTGTCGCCTAAAATTCTAAGATACCCCTCGCGCATTCTTCCCGAGCCCAAGACGCCATAAATTTCACTAACCTGAGTTTTAATAAGCACTTCTTTTTTTATGTGATCAACTTTTTGGACTTGTCCAAATACTGCTGCCGGCAAATCTACTTTAGAAGGTAAAATCATCAGCTTTAACGCTCCGGTGGTTTCATTCAGAAGTTCCAATATTCCGTCAGTGGGGGCAGTCACCAATTTATCGCCGCCAAATAACCCGCCCTTTTTATAAGCCAGCAGCTCCCCTTTAAAGATCGGTTTTCCCACCTGCCGCTGCAGATATTTTTTAACTTCAGCGGGGGATACTTGCAAAGCATTTGCCAAATTTAGACTCCGGAAGCCGGCAAAAAACACCGATCTTCCAATTATATCTGAGGGATTCACCATTTGACCCTCTTTGACTAAAATTTCACCATCTCCCTTAAGTGATCTGGTAATGAAGGTGATTTTATCTTTGATTATCCTCACTCTGGAGTTGACCAATAAACTCACTGCCACCTCCCGTCAATGATTAAACCCAACTCCCCACCGGCGGCTTCAAATAAAATCTCGCTTTTGCCCATCAGTTTAGCATCAGTGGCTTTGAAACTAACATGGCAATGTTCCCTTTTACAAGGCAATACTGTTAGTGTTCCCGGCTTGACTCTAAAATTTTGACCTTCCACTTCAAAATGGAGAGGTTCTTTTTGACCTTTGCAGTAAACGGTCACCAAAGTCCCGATGGGTACATCCCGGCCTGATCTAGTTACTATAAAAGTAACTAGGCCTTTTAGTCCAAAAACCTCTATAAAAGTGAACGCCAGAGTTTTGAGATCCGGAATAAATTCGATAAAAGCCTCAGGTATAAAAATTTTTTTTTGCTGGGATTTAAAAAAAACCGGGTTACGTTTCAGAGCTTCCTTTAAGATTAACAAATCTGAAGCTAGCTCTTTGGCGCTGGTCGGAACAACCTGGGGATAAAGAACCCGGTTAGCCAGATAGTTTTCATCTATTCCTAAATCCTGTGCTGAAATTTCATCTAAATTTTCAAAGCTATCAAAAATTCCGGTCACTTTGGGCATAAAGTAAGGTTACTACACTCTTAAAGTAAATGGAAGGAGGGCCAGGAAACGACCTCTTTTAATCTCACGGGCCAGGGCCCTTTGATGTCTACTGCAAACTCCGGATCTTTGCTTCGGGACAATTTTACCTCTTCCGGACATGAATTTGCGAAGCTGCAGCGAGTCAGTATAAGTCGGTATGGTCTTTTTTTGGCAAAAAACACACACCTTAATTCTGACAGGTCCGCTAGCTCGAGGGGTCCTGGTTGCTTTTTTATCTTTAGCCATGGAGACAATTATACAGGTTCTGGCTTAGAAGGGCAAGTCGGATTCATCAACATCTTCTTTAGGTGCAGTTTTTTCAACTTTGGGCTCGGCTTTATTCTCTTCCTTGGCAGTTGCTGAGGCTTTATCAGGGACAGATGCTGACTCCTCTGCCACACTTTCGGGAATGGTTACCGGCTCTGCTGCTGATTCCGGCTCCCTCTTTGGGATACTGCTGTTAATATCTGTGTCCTCACTGTAGGAACTGCCATTTTTGGGAGTTAAAATAATCATATCTTCAATGACTATCTCTGTGGTTTGTCTGGATTGACCATCCTGGCCTTCCCAGGACCTTGTTTGCAGCCTACCGGAGATAAAAACCTTCATCCCTTTTTTTAAAAGTTGGTTGCAAAGCTCGGCCAGTTTATTCCAGGAAACAAGCCGGTGAAAATCTACCTCTTCTTTCTTCTCACCATCGGAAACATAAGTTCTGTTGGTGGCCAGTCCAAAGGTACAAACAGCGGCGCCATTAGGAGTATATCGAAGTTCGGGGTCTCTTGTTAAATTCCCAATCAGTTCTACTCTATTCCAGGATCTGCTTGCCATATTTAAACCCTTACCAGTAAAAATCTCAGTACATTCTCTTCTACTTTTAGACTATTGTCAAGGCCTTTGATAGCTCTGGGGCTGGCTTCAAATTCAAAATGTGCATAGTATCCCTTGGTTTGTTTCTTGATGGGATATGCCAAATCCCTAACTCCCCACAAATCTTCCTTGTTGACCTTACCATCATCCAACTTTTTCTTCATATCATCAAAAAGCTCCTTACGAGCCTTCTCATCTAATATCTCTTTTAAAACCAAAGTTAAATAGTAACTGTTCATGGGTGTAATTGTACTAGCTTTGCGTAATAAATTCAATAGCTCTATCTTGACTCTTAAGCTTTAATCTTCGATACTGCTTTAATAATGAAATATTTAACTCCTCTTCTAATTTTTACTCTGCCATTTCTTCTTTATTTTAAAACTCTCTCCCCATCCTATATTCCTGTTGACGGACCTGAATTTGCTCTATGCATGCATTTTTGGGGAATTTGTCACCCTCCGGGATTTCCATTTTACATCTTAATTGGCCACCTTTTTACCACACTCTTCCCCTTCGGAACTTTAATGTTTAAGGCCAATCTACTCTCCGCTATCTTTGCATCCTTAACCATTCTGTTTACCTATCTAATTCTGAAGAAACTGCAGGTTAAAGAGGTCATCGCTGTCTCAGTACCACTAATTTTGGCAGTTTCAGCCTCGTTTTGGGAGTATTCTAACTCAGCTGATGTTTTTACCTTTGCCACATTTTTACTGTCCCTTAGTTTATGGCTACTATTTTCCAGGAGAATTTGGTTTAGCTTCTTTGTTCTTGGTTTGTCCAGCTCACACTTTTACATTACTTCCCTGCTGGCCCCACTTTTTGTCTGGTATTACTGGGGATTTAAACCAACCATCAGAAATTTCGTAATATCAGTAGTAATCTTTTGCCTGGGGTTTTTTCCACAGCTTGTGATGTATTATAGAATGCTGCAACTCCCGGAAATTAACTGGGGACATGTTGAAAGTTTTACAGGTTTTATAGAGTTTGTTAGAAGGAAGGAATTCGGCGGATTTTTTATTATCCAGACTCCGGTATCAACTTTCATGTTATCTAAATTTATTGGCCACATTGTTTATTTCTACATTGCTCTTTTTCTTGAATTTGCGATTCTGCCTCTGGCTCTGATTTATCCTCTGACACACAAACCATTTAGCAAAAGTTTTTCACTTTTGGCTTTTTCTTTTCTAGTTATTTTTTTAATTCAAATGTTAACAATTGCCACCATTGAACCAAACAGTGAAACTTTTCAAATTAATAAATTTTACATTTTATCTTTTTTTCTAATTACTTTGCTAATCGGAGTTTCCTTGAGTCAATTTTCAAAGGTTCTTCAAAAATCCGAAAAAATTCTAATCCCACTAATCCTTCTGATCCCCCTATTCTTTCTTCTAAATTTTGGCAAAAGGGACCAATCCGGAAATTTATTTACCCAAAACCTGGTTTCGGATGCCTTGGAACAACTCCCTCCAGGCAGTCTAGCAATTACCGATAACCACTGGTTTAACTACGGCACTTTGTATGAACAAAAGATTAATCACAAGTTTACTGACATCAGCCTCCTATATTACCCAAACACCGTTAACTATGATGCCAGCAAATACTATCCCAAGTATTTTCAGAATCCTCCTGATCAAAAATTTATTTCTAAAACAGCCGAAAGATTTACTCTGGGGCCGGGGGAAAAAATATTCCTCGATGGCATCAGCAGAAATTTAGATAAAGATATTTATTTTATCCAGGGCACTCATGAAGAAATTGCCTTTACTTTTATCAAAAATTATTTTACTCCATACGGATTGTGGTGGAAATTTAATGTTAGCCCAAAACCGGAGGATAACCTAACACTTTTTGAGAATTTAAGAAATAAGGGGGTTAAGAAGACGGATTTTCATGATAATCAGCTTCAAATGGGGACTTTAATTTATGCTGTGGCATACCATACTGAGGCAATTTATCTGGCCAGAAACGGACAATATGATAAAGCATTAGAATTTTTTCAAAGAAGCCTCGCAGTAGATGACACCAACTCCGGTATCCCGAATGAAATCAAAGTAGTCACTGAAATAAAATCACTTGAAACAGTTTATGATAATCTGCTGGAAGGCAAAAAAATCCAGTCACTTTCCCGATTAGCTTATCTTTATCAAACTATTGGAAATTACCAAAAATCAGTTGAGGTATATCAAAAACTGCTGGAGTTTGAACCTAGTAATAAGGATTTAAAATCAGCGCTTGACGTAGCTTCAAAATCTCTTGCGTATTGACATAGCAGCTAATTTTGAATAATCTTGAACTAATGGCTATTGCCGAAGCTCCATTGGAAGTTGACCCGCTACCACAATCACTTCCGGCAGAAATACTGACTCCACCTATCGATATGGATACTTACTATTTGGCACCGGGCAGAGTTGGACGCTACCGATTACTCAAACCTATACCTGTTAGAGTTATTTTTTCTTCTGAAGATGACCCATATTATTCTATGACATTTACCTTAAAGGATGATCGACCAAATGCTTCCAATGGCGAAGAAAGTGAAGATGGAGAAAAAGAGGATCATCAACCTGCATTATTGGCTAAGTATAGTGTGAGCGGGTCGAATTTTCTTGACGCTCGAATGAAAATGATGGAGAGGCTAGCTAGTCTTCGTGAGTGGACAGATTTATATGAAGGAACTTCTATGGATACTTCAATTATCCAAGCTATGAGGCGACAATTGCCATTTAGAAGAATACCTACTAACTCAACTGCTTACTAAAAATTCAATGACATCCCCATCTTTAACTAAATAATCTCTTCCTTCTGTTCTTATCCAACCTTTAAGCTTGGCATTTCCATATGAACCGGCCTCAATTAGTTTTTCATATTCTATAACTTGGGCCCGGATAAAGCCTTTTATAAAATCAGTGTGGATGACGCCAGCGGCCTGCTGGGCATTAGTTCCATCTTTAACTGTCCAGGCTCTAACTTCTTTTTTCCCGGCAGTTAAAAATGAAATTAAACCTAACAATTTATAAGCAGCTTTTATTAATCTTTCCAGTCCGGTCTCATGAATTCCCAACTCACTCAGGTATTGCTTTCTTTCCTCCTCCGTCAAATCAGCCAGTTCCTCCTCCAATTTAGCGCAGATAAACAAACTGTCATCCTGAGCGTCAGCGAAGGATATATTCTTCACTCCGTTCAGAATGACAGGATAGTTTTTCTCATCAACATTATAAACATACAAAACCGGCTTGGTGGACAACTTATCCACCTTACCCTCTTTAGAGGGCAAGCTCTGCTTATCCAAATCAGCCAGTTCCAATTCTGTCTCAATTAATTCCTTATCTTCTTTAGGATTAACAGATCCACCGGCCCGAATAATATTGGGATCAGAAAAATCCCTGATTACATGAATAATAGCATCCACTTCTCTAATGTGGCTCAAAAACTGGTTCCCCAAACCCTCCCCGGTAGAAGCCCCTTTAACCAACCCGGCAATATCCACAAACTCTACTACTGCCGGAATGATTGGTGGAAGGTTATCCATCTTATCTTCAACTTTCACCAATTCAGCCAACTTCTGCAGCCTCTCATCCGGCACCGCCACCACCCCCACATTTGGTTCCACAGTAGAAAAAGGATAATTGGCAGAAAGAGCCACCCTTTTTTTCAAAAGGGCATTAAAAAGCGTTGACTTCCCCGCATTCGGCAAACCGACTATCCCTACTTTCATAAGGTACCAACTGGAATTTCTCGTCTTTCGTGTAGGTATCGATAATGTAAACTGTACTTAAATTCTAAATCCATCTGTCCGATCAACTCTATCGTCCTAAAAGTTCTAATATGCCAAGATCTTGTTCCAGTTTTTATGGTTCTGGCGGGAGTTTCACTAAGTGGTCTATCCGGATGGCTAGAACCGCTGTGTGTAAGACCACCAGGAATCCGATACAATACATCCTGTTCCAACTTTCCACTGTGATAATAGCTTGTTAACTCTAAACCATATTTCGTAGTGTTTGATTGCGGTACAGTCTCATGTATAAAATTGTTCCCCCAATAACTACTATATGATCTTCCCCAATACTTAGTTCTAACTTCTTCTAATAATTCTATTCCGTGGAAACGAACGAATAATTCTCGAAGTGGTGGTTCCAATTCTTCCAAATGCTCGAGTAATACAGATACTCTCGATATTGTGGGAGTCACTTCTTTTGGTCGCCTAGCAGGTTCAAGTCGTGCTTGAATATAACCAGATAAGCTATCACCAGACGGGACTCCCCCCTCGTCAATAATCATCTTGATGCCAATTTTACGCTCAAATAATTTAAATGTCAAAAAACATAGTGGCTATACAATAGATCTTGAATGACTCTTCCCAATTTATCTCTTCAAGAATTTTTTGGATTTTCTTAGTTTTGGCAGTCTAAATTTAATCACAAAAGTGATGTAATTAGCCTCAAATTGCTAGTTTGTGTCCCAACAACTCCTACAGAAATACCCATGGAGTGATTATAACAGGTAAGATTGTTGTTGGTACACTTTAAACTCTACTTGTGAACTTTATTCACTTGTGAACACTATTCCAAACACTAGTAAATATATAGCCTAAAACATACCCTATTACAAAAGTTACCACTACTAATGTTCCGGCTTTCACTACATCAAAGCCGGTGACCTGGTAGGGATTAGCTATCATATGTAGTCCAAAAATAAAGTCCAAAAGGCCCTGGGCTAAGCTTAAAGCCACCAAAATTGACCACAAAAGGTGAAATCCCGCGAACACTAACCCTAAAGTTAGCGCCACTTTACCCGGGTTTAGTTTCATTTCCTCACCCCCTTAATTTAAAAATACTATAAATAGATTTAAAATGGAAGCAAAAGAAACCCAGACAAGATACGGGACAAATAGTCTCCCTGCCAGTTTACTAATTTTATAAAAAGTTTTAATTGTTAAAAATATGCTTAGCCATAAAGCTATGATATCTACCAGAGCCAATCCCGGATTTTTCATGCCAAAAAATATCATGGACCAAGTTGCATTTAAAATGAGCTGAACCCAAAAAACAGCAGGGATTTTTTTCTTTATCCAAACCAGATACAAGGAAATTCCCATTAATATATAGAGTGTTGTCCAAACAGGAGCAAAAACCCAGTTAGGTGGAGAAAAGAAAGGTTTGTTTAAGGCTGCATACCAGGTTGGGATGGAGGAAGCTGTAAAAAATGAACCTAAAAGTCCCACTCCTAAACAAAGTCCGATGGATAAAAACAGTTTTGGAAAATCCTTAGGCATTATTTCCAGTATATCAAAATCCCACTCCAAAAAGTCTAAGATTATGCTAAACTAGCCTCATGGATTCAGGCTGGAAGATTATTTACTATACATCTCTCTCAGGCAACAACCCTGTTAGTGATTTTTTAGATACACTTGAATCTAATTCGCAGACAAAGCTACTCAGAATTCTACATAATATTGAAGAGTACGGCTTGGATTCTGTAATTCCGCATATCAAAAAGTTATCCGGAACCCCATTTTGGGAAATCCGCATCCTGGGGCAAGATAGTATTAGAGTTATATACGTTGTGCCTGCAAAATTTGAGGTACTTGTTTTACACGGATTTAAAAAGAAAACTCAAAAAACACCCTTAAAAGAGTTTAAAACAGCTTCCAGCAGATACCAAGAATATACTTTAAGGACTAAATTGTAACTTGACTTTATATATCGTATAAGATATACTAATGTAGCTATGAAAATTTACACACTACAAGATGATCTGAAAAAAAGATTAAAAAATCCTGCTTTTAAAAAAGCCTGGGAAGAATCTGAAGCAGAGTATCAAGTCAGCAGAGCTCTGATAGCTGCCAGAATTAAAGATAAATTATCACAAGGAGACCTTGCCAAAAAGGCTCATACCACTCAAGCTGTTATTTCCAGACTGGAAAATATGAGCGCCAATCCTTCAATCGGATTGCTGCAAAAAATCGCTGAGGCTCTAAACGTAAAGTTAAAAATCCAGTTTGAATAAGGTTCCTCCAAAAAGTTTAAACAAACTAGCTTGCCACATTCCATGTTGGAATGTATTTCATAATCACCCAAAAACACAACACCAAAAATTTTCAAACCCGTTTTAAATAGGAGTAGGCGATTTTAATTTCCCCATCTTAGATGACATGATTGTTGCTGTAGTGCATATGATCTATTTAAGCTGTCTACTTCTTGTCCACCTGCACCTTGATTAGCTATATTCGGTGTTCCATCTGGATTATTTTGATAAACTGCTGCTCCTCTTCTATTAAGATCAGCAATCAAAGCATTATACTGATGTTGATAATTATTTTGGGCAATATCCAAACATAACTGTAAATCCTGGCTATGGTCTACTGGTTGAGGAATATTCACAGGAGTTTGCTGTTGAGTGTTTCTAATATTAACGCTTGATGGACTAGGAGTCGGGTAATTATAAGTGTAAGGTTGGTTATAAACATAGTTATTTCCTGTTGAATTCGCTCCATTAGATGGACTATTTGGGCTGTTAGATGAACCAGACTTCTGCTGTGTTGTGGTATTGCGATCAAGGCAATCCCAGTCTCCTTTAGTTCTGGCATATGTTTTCCCATCAGCAGCTACTTTAGCAATCAATTCATTTTCAAATATTTTGATAGTTTTACCAGTACAGAGTTCGAGGTAATCTACAACCTGCCCGGTTCTTGACCCGTCATGTTTCACAGATGGTTGAGGAGTGTTTTGTACTGTGTGTTTTGAATCTGGTAGTTTAGAAGGAAGTGGAGTCACAACAGCTGATGGTGAAGCCACAGAAATTTGTGCGGAAGGTGAAGCTACTATAATCTTCGTGGTTTCTTCATGTTTAATACTAGATTGATGGTTAAACCCCAATGAAGAGGTTACTGTTGAAGCAATTAATGAAATAAATACTAATAGTTTACTAAAAATATCCACGATCTTATAATTATAGGCTTATCTAGTACAAAATGCAAATCAAAAATAGTAAATTACCATTAATGATGTTTCATCGCCGCTTGCTGATGTTGTCCAATATAGTAATATCCCTTACTAAAAAGGGGATTAAACAAGGATTAGCCTCAAACTTTTAAGGATGTCCACTATTAACCCAAGTGCCTGTATTACCTATCCAGACATTACCTCTTGAATCTAGAAAACTCCACACAGACCATTGCACTATACTAGAAGTAGGTATAGGTACATCTTTAGGAACTGCTAGAGGATTATTAGACCAATCACCTGTATTCTTAATCCAGGTCTTTCCATCTGTTGTTAATGCCCATGTGTTACCATCATAGAAAATAAAAGCAATGTTCCCAGCACCAGTAATTCCAGCTAGTCCCTGTGGACCAGGATTACCCTGTAGTCCTTGTGGACCCACAGCTCCATCTTGACCATTTATACCTGTTGAACCCTGAGGTCCAGGAATCCCCTGATCGCCTTTATCACCTTTTGGCCCTTGTAAACCTACTATAGTTACATGCCTTGATCCCGTAGGACAAGTTCTTAATATAGAGAAACCATCATTGGCCGCAAGAAGTTGTCCGGTTTGGGATTCACAGGTAAAAGTAATCGTCGGAAAAGTTTCCGCAAAAACACTCTTGGTAATGATGAGTCCCATCACCAGTGCCAAAACCGGAAATATAATCTTTTTATATTTCATATAATGTTCACCTCCTCTCTTTAAAAATTATCATAATCCATTTTTGAAAAACCGTCATCTTCGTTTTGCCTCACTTATGTGGGTAATTCTGGAATGTATTTCCTGTTGATATTCTGGCATATATTCCACAATTTAGTCAACATGGCAAGATATAAAAGGCTCAGTGAGAAAATTAGGAAGTTGAGGAAAGATAAAGATTGGACGCAAGAACGGTTGGCGGAGCTTGCAAATATTGATCCAAAGACAGTAATAGAACTGGAAGCTGGTAAAAGAGCAAATCCAACCCTACAAACTCTTAATAAGCTCGCACGAGCTCTAAAAACCTCTCTTGAGGAACTACTTTCTTAGAAGAAGATTCCAAATCGGAAGTAGAATTGTAGCTACACCTGCGGATTTTTTAGTCATTTTGAGGCTAAATTCAAGGTTTAATAAAATTGTATCAATTAACTTTAAAATTTGGTATAATAGAATAGTATGTTAAGAACTACTCTTTGAAAATATTACAAGAAAAAGTAAAAACAATGAAGCTTTTTAGTGGTATGGGTGAGCAACAAATAATCAAAAAGCTCC
>Ga0209515_10007732_pt1 | contig 12850 bp, 12 predicted proteins | sample Subgroupgradi54m_FD_187454 | JGI IMG/M metagenome (GOLD analysis project Ga0209515, IMG submission 187454) | Subsurface groundwater microbial communities from S. Glens Falls, New York, USA - GMW60B uncontaminated upgradient, 5.4 m (SPAdes)... ... | reverse complement strand
CAAAGAATAAAGTCCCAATGACAGCGAAACGCGCATAATCCCATCGGCTTGGTATATTTTTTTTGAAAAAATAGTAAGCCCAAAATCCAAGCACTCCGTAAGTGCCCGCGGTTAAGTATGACCATACTCCATAGTGCCCTGTAACTACATCAAAAAGTAAAATACTAAAAAATGCAAAGAGAAATCCCGCGTATGCTCCATAAGCGCGACTAAATGGCATTTGGGTAGCGAGAATCGGCTCAACATTTGGTGGCCGAAAAGGAATCAGTCTGATTAGCATGCAGGCAATAAAACCAATAATAAACTTAAACCAATTTTTTTTATAATTTTCCATAAAATTTTTAAAATGTTGATAACGGACTTTGTTGAGATAAAAAATTGGTGTATAATATAAGTAGTTGCAGAGTTTCGCAACTACTAAACTATTATACACGAGTGTAGTCCCCTTGTGTAAAGTGGATAACTCAAATTATTAATATTAAAACACAAAATTAAAAAATAAACAGATATGAACACTAAAAAAATGGAGTGGATACTACGTATTGCAGTAGCAGGAGAGTTTATCGGGCATGGAATGTTCGCTTTACAAGGGAAAACCTCTTGGTTTGTCTATTTTAGGCCTTTTGGCATTACCGATCCGCAAACAATCGTTAGTTTGCTGATGTTGGTGGGTGCAGTTGACTTATTGCTGGCATTATTGGTTTTGGTAAAGCCTATCAGGCTAGCCGTTTTGTGGATGGCTGTCTGGGGGCTTTTTACCGCTATGATTCGCTGGCCCATCGGGCCTGACCCTATATGGGATTTCGTTGAAAGATGGACAAATTGGGGCGCTCCGCTTGTATTGTTTATGATGCTTGGTGGCTGGTCTGATTCTTTTAGAGAGTGGTTTAAGTAAAAATCAAATAGTTAAAAATTTATCTCCACTCAAAACCTCGGCCGAAATGCCCCCAAGTGCAGGTATCGGCAAACTTTACTTTGTCTAATTTTAAATATTGGCGCATGCCCTTTGGACTTAAATCATAACCGACGATTTCTTCTTCCTTACCGTCTATCACAGCTACGGCCATCACCGGTTCACTCTTGCCGATCGCATAAGCAAGCTTGGTATAAACTTCTTTAGCTTTTCTTTTTTCTAAAAGTTCCACCGCGATTCTCCGCGCCATATATGCCCCAGATCTGTCTACCTTAGTATAGTCCTTGCCAGAAAGTGAACCTCCGCCAATCGGTATTTCCGGACCATAATCATCAATAACTAATTTTCGTCCAGAGACGCCGGTATCCGCGTCAAATCCCCCTTGATGCCACTCGCCGGCTGGATTTATCAAATATTCCTCCGCCGGAATAATTTTTTTTACAAGTTTAAGTAATTCACTATTTTTTGTATTTTGAAAACTTCCCACCACGGTGATAACTTTATTCCCCTCGATGGTGACTTGCGTCTTGCCGTCGTATGGATACACTTCATAAATTTTTTTACAAAGGTCGCGAGCTAGAACATATTCCAGCGGCAAATATTCTGGCGTTTCATTCGTCGCATATCCTTTCATAATCCCTTGATCTCCCGCGCCGCCAACATCCACGCCCTGAGCAATTTCCGCGCTTTGAGGAACAATATTGATAATAATTTTATAATCAGCCCCGACTATATTCTGCACAAGTTTTTCGATGTTCGGTCTGGACTTTGAAGTGACTTCGCCGTTTACAGTAACTAATTTATGCCCGCCCATTACCTCAATCCCCGCGCGGCTTTCCTTATCGCCTTCCAAATACGCGTCCAAAATACTATCCGCGATGAAGTCGCATATCTTATCGGGATGCTTGGGGCTTACGAATTCGGCTGTTTTTTTCATAAATTTTATTTGTCCGCGTGCTACGATTCGAACGTAGGACCCTCGAGGTATAAGCTCGATGCTCTAACCAACTGAGCTACACGCGGATATATTGCTAGAATATATGATTTATAACTAAAAAACAAACGGATTAGATTTTTACTTCATCTTTCTTTTTGAGAACTATACCATGCGCAGTCAGGATTTTCTCGTATTCTTCCTGCTCTAGAGTTTCCACTTCAATCAGCTTGTGCGCAATGGTATCAAATGCTTTTCTGTATTCAGTTAAAACTTTTTCGGCTGACTTAATTCCGTCGTTTATTATTTTCCCGACTTCCGCATCAACTTTCTTAGAAACCGCTTCAGAGTATTCTTTTTCTACTATTTCGCCATATTGTGCTCTGCCGCCAGAGCCCACGAGTGCAATCGGGCCAATAGCGTCCGACATTCCGAAACGGGTAACCATTGCTCGAGCTAAATTCGTCGCCATTTGCAAATCGCTGGACGGACCGGTGGTAATATCCCCAAAAATAATTTTTTCCGCGACATATCCGCCGAGAGACATCGCAATATCGTCGATAAATTCTTTTTTAGATTGCAGGCGTCTCTCTTCTAAAGGCAATTTCAAAGTATATCCGCCGGCATTTCCTCGAGCGATGATGGATACTTTGTGTACTGGGTCAGCATAAGGGAGCACCGAGGCCACCAATGCATGGCCGGCTTCGTGGTAAGCAGTAATTTCTTTTTCTTTTTTAGAAAGTAAATGGCTTTTGCGCTCTGGTCCAAGCATAACTTTTTCAATCGCGCGAATTAGGTCAAATTGAAAAACTTTTTTGCGATTTTCTCGAGCGGCCAGTATTGCACCCTCGTTCATCAGCGAATACAAGTCGGCACCAGAGAACCCGGGAGTTCGCTCGGCAATTAATTTTAAATTTATATCTTCCGCAAGTGGTTTCTTGACTGCGTGAATTTGAAGTATTGCTTCGCGGTCAGCCCGATCCGGCAAATCAAGAATTACTTTTCGGTCAAAACGGCCGGGGCGGATAAGCGCCGGGTCCAGCACGTCCGGTCTGTTGGTCGCCGCCATCACTATCACTTTATCATTCGGCTCAAAGCCGTCCATTTCCACTAATATTTGATTCAAAGTCTGTTCCCGCTCGTCATTGCCTCCGCCAAATCCGCCTCCGCGAGTCCGCCCTATCGCATCTATTTCATCCACGAAGATTATTGCCGGCGCCGCTTTTTTCGCCATCTTAAAAAGGTCCCGCACTCGCGAAGCTCCCACCCCCACGAACATCTCCACAAATTCGCTTCCAGATAAATGAAAAAACGGCACCCCGGCTTCCCCTGCGACAGCTCTCGCCAGTAGTGTTTTCCCCGTGCCCGGAGCGCCGGTAAGTATCACTCCTTTCGGAATCCTCGCTCCGATATCTAAAAACTTTTTCGGACTTTTCAAAAAATCCACGATTTCTTTCAATTCTTCTTTGGCCTCTTTGCATCCAGCTACGTCTTTGAAAGTAACTCGATTATTTTTATCATTCGGGTCAGTGATGCGCGCTTTGGACTGGCCAAAAGAAAGAGCCTGCATGCCCGCGCCCCTTACTTGCCTGGACAAATACCAGAAGAAAAGCAAAATGAAAAGTATCGGCAAAAGAAATGGCAGAATATTCAAAAGTAGAAACATGAATCCGCTTTCGTCTTTTATTTCTATCTGTGTTTTCCCGAGCGCCTCGCTAGTAACACCGTAGTTGAAAAGTGTCTGCGACAATGATGATCCCACCTCTTTCTTGGCCTCTTTTACTTCGTTGTCCTTATAAGTGACAGTCAGCTTGTCACCCTCGACTACAATCTTCTTTACTTCTCCAGCCGAGACACTTTTGGCCAAATCTGAAATTGGAATCTCTGGCGTAACTTTCCCATTTCCGGAAATCACTAAATAAGTCGCTGTGATCAGCATAAAGATAATTACCGCTCCGGCAATACTGCTAGAAAAATTGCCTCCAACTTTCGGCTTTTTACCCTTATTCTGGCTGGCGTTCTGATCTGCTTTTTTATTTAGAAAATTAAAATCCATCTTTAGAGACTAACATAAAAATTAAAGAAAATCTATGCTAAGATTAATTTATGTCCAGTTATGCGGAAAACAGAAAAGCAAGATTCAATTATGAAATCTTGGAAGGGTACGTTGCCGGTATCGAGCTTTTGGGTGTGGAAGTAAAGTCTGTGCGAGGAGGAAGAATGTCTTTGGAGGGAGCTTTTGTGATTGTCCGTGGAGGTGAAGCATACCTGATAAATTCCAATATCCCGCCCTATCAGCCGAAAAATGCGCCGAAAGATTACGATCCACTGCGTAATAGAAAACTTCTGCTGACTAAAAAAGAAATTACTGAACTTGCGGGGAGTGAGAAGAATAAAAGTTTGACAATTGTACCAATTTCAGTGTATAATAAAAATAGAAAAATCAAAGTAGAAGTTGCGCTGGTGAAAGGCAAGAAAAAATTTGACAAACGCGAGACTATAAAGAAGCGCGAGACTGACCGCGAAATTAGGCGGGAAGTGAAAGGTCGTTGACAACAAAATATGAGTAAAGTTTCCTAAAAATTTTTTAGTCCGAGGGTCCCACCTCGAAGAGGAAGGGCGCAGGACAAAAAATTTTTAGGAAACTTTAGGAAATTTGGGGATGCAAGGCATAGACAGTAGGCCTTTTGTATTTGATGCATACCGAGAATGAACACAATCTCGTAAAACTTTGTTCAATAGCTTAATTGCAAAATTAGCTTCCAAAGTGAAATCAGCAGTCTCTCCATACTTCGGTATGAATGACTTTGCTTTCGCTTCAGTTTCGGCTTACGCCTAACTGATGTCTCTCTTATAGACTTCCGATATATAAGACGAGGCATAATATTATCGGGATAGCTTGAGCGACCTTCTCGACGTCCTCGCAAAACAAAGAGAATCGATTAAAAAATATTTGGCTCGTTTAAGAATTTTTTAATTTAAACCAAAAAGCGCGCTATGTATGTAGACTTCCTTACAAAAACCTTCTGCACTGGGATTCAATTTCCCACATCTCCACATTCGGGAAAGTTTGGAGAAAAAATGGTCGCGCGCTTGCGCGCGAGAATGGCGAGAGGGTGGGCGAATTCCGCTCCCGTCTTGCAAGCAAATGTGAATTCGGTGGGTGGGCAAAATGAGATTGAGACGGACTTTTCACGCAATACAGGGTTCGTTCCAATTTTTTTGAAATAATCACGAATTTCTTAAAAATCGGATGACGAAACCAATTCGGCACCTTTTTTCATATCTAAAATCCATTCCCGCAAGGGTGAAGAAGCGAATGCATGGAGCTTCTGCAAGACCTTTTGAGAATTTTTAGGAGCTTTGTGAAGTAAAAAGTCCAAAAGGTGTACAGAACCTGTAAGGTTCGACCCAATTATATTATTTCTCGGGGGTTTCTTTTTGATTTGGTATGGGTGGCGGGCGAGGGGTATGTGCATTATACTGCATTCTTGCAATACAATGCAAGTTTTCCTATTATATGTTTATGCAATCAGGCAAAAAACTCGGGGAAAACTTGAAAAAATTACGTCTGAAAAAGGATATGTCGCAAGGTGACCTTGCGACCGCTTTGAGTGTGGATAGAGCATATATAAGCAATATAGAAAATGGTCGAATGAACCCTACTCTTTCAACTTTGGAAAAAATTGCTGGAGCGTTGGGGATTTCAAGTAGTGAGCTTCTTAAATAAATTTATGATATTAAGTCCAAATGAAATTAAAAATCGAGCCCTAGCATTTTCAAAAGAATGGATGTTTGAAGAAAAAGAGGATGCTGAGGCTAAAACATTCTGGGATAATTTTTTTGAAGTGTTTGGAGTTACCCGAAGACGAGTTGCGTCTTTTGAGCATCCAATTAAAAAATTAGATAACTCCCAAGGATATGCTGATCTCTTGTGGAAAGGGGTTTTAATGGTTGAACATAAATCTAGAGGTAAAGATCTAGATACGGCATATCAACAAGCCAAAGATTATTTTCCCGGACTTAAAGATGAAGAACTTCCAAGATACATAATTGTCTCAGATTTTGCAAAATTTAGGGTGTATGATCTTGAAAAAGATAAGCAATACAATTTTCCTATTAGTGAATTATATAAGAATACAGAGTTATTTGGATTTATTTCTGGTCATGAAAGCGAATTTGATTACGAAGTAGAAGTAACAGCGAATGTTAATGCCGCAGAACTTATGGCGGAATTTCATAATCAAATTGCCAAAACTGGTTATACAGCTCCTGATTTGGAAATTTTTCTTATCAGAATACTTTTCTGTCTCTTTGCTGACGATACTGGGATTTTCCCAAAGGATGCTTTCAAAAATTATATAAACAATAGAACTGGTGTAGATGGAAGCGATCTTGGTCCAAAACTTGCTCAAATATTTCAAATTTTGAATACTCCTGAAAAAGATAGACAATCAAATCTAGACGAAGATATTGCAAAAATACCATATGTAAATGGTGGTATTTTTGCAAAAAACATTGGTATTGTTTCTTGTGATGTTACCACAAAGCTTCGTCTTATAAAGTGTTGTAGTTTTGATTGGTCGGCAATTTCGGCTGCAATTTTTGGCTCTTTGTTTCAAGGAGTAATGAATGAGGATTCGCGCAGACATCTTGGAGCTCACTATACATCGGGACAAAATATTCTTAAACTTATTAAGCCTCTTTTTCTTGATGATTTGTATATAGAACTTGATAAGGTTAGATACGATTCTAAATCGCTTGACGTTTTTCATACAAAGCTTGGACGGCTAAAGTTTTTAGACCCCGCATGTGGGTGCGGAAATTTTCTTGTAATAGCGTATCGCGAATTGCGTATACTTGAAATTGAAATTTTAAAAATCAAAAGTAAAAATGGTACTGAAATACCTGAAGATCCGACTCGCGTTAGTATAGATCAGTTTTATGGAATAGAGATAGAGGAATTTCCGGCTCGTATAGCGGAAGTGGCGATGCATTTGATTGATCACCAAATGAATATTGAGCTAGGTAAAATATTGGACAGATACATACACAGACTTCCGATTAAAATATCCGCAACAATTAAACATGCCGATGCACTCTCTTTTGATTGGAATGAATTTATACCAAAAAAAGAACTTTCTTTTATTCTTGGAAACCCACCATTTTTGGGCGCTCGGTTGATGTCAGATGCGCAAAAAGAAGGAATAATAAAAGCATTTGATGATATGAAGGGCGCCGGTAACCTTGATTTTGTTACCGCATGGTATGCTAAAGCGGCAAAATATATTCAGGATACAAAAATAAAAGTTGGTTTTGTTTCAACAAACTCGATTTCACAGGGCGAACAAGTTGGTCTTCTTTGGAAATATCTTAAAGATTTCAATATTATTATTCATTTTGCTCACCAAACATTTAAATGGTCCAATGACGCTCAGGGTGTTGCCGCGGTGTATTGTGTAATTGTTGGCTTCGGAGCTTTTGATATAGAAAGAAAATATTTATATGAATATGAAGATATACGAGGCGAAGATAGGGAAAGAGAAGTAAAACATATAAACCCATATCTTGTAGAAGGTGAAGATGTATACATTGAAAGTAGAAGAAATCCTATTTGTGATGTACCGGAAATTGTTTTTGGAAGTATGCCAAACGATGGAGGAAATTTTCTTTTTACACCAGAAGAAAAAGATGCATTTCTTCAAAATGAGCCTAAAGCAGAGCCGTTTATGAAAGAGTTGATAAGCGCAAAGGAGTATCTTAATGGCGAGAAGCGGTATTGTCTTTGGCTTAAAGATGCTGATCCAACGGCTTTAAAAAAATTACCAAAAGTTTTAGAACGAATTGAGAATGTTAGAAAACTAAGAAGTGAAAGTAAAAGAAAAGAAACAAAAGAATTGGCGAAATTTCCAACTTTGTTTGGTGAAATTAGACAACCAGAAACAAACTATGTGTTTATTCCACTAACTTCGTCGGAAAATAGGGAGTACATACCCATGAGTTTTTTTAATCCAGATTTTATTACTAATAATACTGCAAGTTTAGTGCCGAACGCTACACCCTATCATTTTGGTGTCTTACAATCCGAAATGCATATGGTGTGGGTGAAATATGTTTGTGGTCGCTTAAAGAGTGATTATCGTTATTCAAATAATATCGTTTACAATAATTTCCCATGGCCAAAAAATGTGTCGGAGGAAAAGAAAAAGAGAGTAGAGGAATGCGTGGGATATATCATTGTCGTACGCACCACTTTTCCGCACAGCTCACTTGCTGATCTTTATGATCCAAACACTATGCCAGCAGACCTAAGAATAGCGCATCAAAATCTTGATAAAGCGGTGGAAGCTTGCTATGGAAGAAAATTTAAAAATAAAGAAGAAAGAATTGAATTTTTGTTTGAGTTGTATAAAAAATACACAAAATAAAAAATTCAAAGCCCACTCGACTGAGTGGGCTTTAGGTTAGAATCGGAGATGTATCACAAGCAATCTTTGGCTTGTCCTCTCTAATTTAGAGTTATTTTTTTCTGTGTTTTGCCATTCTTGAGGTGAGTTGCCTGATTGGTACCGAACCTTCATCTTACCTTTCTAGCTTGTTCTTACGCTCGATCATCCACCCTAGTCAATGCATTTAATGTTTTAACTATGCGTACTGCATTTAGAACTGTGGCTTTGTGGTTATACCCTTCTGTGGTGAAAATAATCTCATTATTTCCACCCTTAAGAGTTAAACGAAATTTACTCAACTTATCTTTCCAAATAACAAGATATGCCATAAAAAATCAGTTTTTATATAATTTATAATAGGTTGTCTCGCGTGTGCCGACTTATCACCCGTGAAGAGGGGATTTCTGCAGAAAATCCTTTCAGCCACAGGTAGTATATATCAAAACACTTTAGCTGTCAAGTTTACGGGGTGTCTAAACTTATTGCACTTGTGCTGTTTGTATGCTATTATTATAATTATGGATAGAATACATATAATTCAAGAAAAATTATTAGATTTGGCAAAAAAACAAGATCTTTCAGATTTAAGTTTACGTCAAATGGCTCAAGAAATAGGAATGCGTGGCGAATCACCACAGAAGATAAAACACCATTTATTGCAACTTCAGAAAAAAGGCTTTTTGTCTTTAAGTAAAATAAAAGGTATTGTGCAAAAGGTAAATTATGAACCTACATGGGCAAAAGGTCTTTTAAAGAAAGCACAATCTTTATTTTCTATTCCAATTATCGGTACAGCAAATTGTGGACCTGCCACTATTTTTGCTGAACAAAATTTTCAAGGATTTTTAAAAGTTTCAAGTAAATTGGTTGGTCGTTCAAAGCCAACTGGATTATATGCATTTAAGACAGACGGATTTTCTATGAATCGTGCAAATGTTAACGGAAAAGTAATTGGCGATGGCGATTTTGTTATTATTGATAGTAATGATCGTAGTCCAAGTAACAACGATATTGTTTTGGCAATTATTGATAATAAAGCAACAATAAAAAGATACTTAGAGGATAGAAAAAACAACCAAGTTGTTTTAAAAGCCGATTCGTCTTTTGATTATGAGCCAATTTATATTCATACTGATGACGAGTTTTTTATAAACGGTAAAGTAGTTGGTGTTATAAAGCGAGTTTCTAAAAATATTTAAAATAAAATTATTCTATGAATTTAGATGAATTTAAAACCAATTACTTTCTTTTTGACCCAAAACCGTTCGGCAGAATCTTTGCTTTTGTTGATTTCGGCAATGTACGTCCTTGGGCAAAGGAGCTTTGGCCTGAGGAAAATAAATTTCGTTTTTCCACCGAAATAGATATAGCTAAACTAAAGGAAATATGTTCATGGGTAAATACAAAGCAAAATTTCTTCTATTATGGTTATTTTGGTAGAGACAAAAAACTACCAGAAGGAGAAAAAGACCCACGACATAACAAATCCGTTTTTCGGATTGATAAAGCGAGAAAAAATGGTTTTGATGTAGTTACGAAAGAAACTAAAATGATACCTCAATATGATGAGAACGGAAAATTTGTTGGGAAGTTTCCTAAATGTAATTTTGATGTTGAAATAACTATGGATATTCTTCAAAAGATATCAGAGTACGACACTATTATGCTTTTTTCCGGTGATAGCGATTTTGGAGGATTACTTAAATATGTAAAGTCGCTAGGTAAAAATATTATTGTTATATGTACTAGAAATAGAATGAGTACTGAACTCGAAGAAGTTGCTAACAAGTTTATTCCAGCCGAAACACTTGCGTCATTTCTCAAATATGAGCGTAAAAACAACACTACTCCCCACTTGCGTGGGGAGTAGGTATAAATACGATCCCAACTTTCCTTATGGGCGAGGGTAGCTTTCACTACTAGGCCAGTATAGCAAAAAGTGTGCGGTGTCGTCAATGGATAAATGTATCTGTGGATAACTAAAATTAGTGTTTAAATACGGTATCTACTCGACGACCCCTTCTGCATTAACTCACTAAAATAGTAACGAAAAGGCCAATAACGATCGCTATTAGCGCAATAATATTTAAGAAAATATCAAGCTTGTGTACTACCAGTTCATCAAGTGGTCGGTTTACGGTGAACGAAAATGTCGTACTATTTGCGCTTTTTGTTTTATGAACTTGGTCATAAGTTATAGCCGAAACATTGTATTCTGCCGGTGGCAAATTGAATACTGAACCATCTTCGGTCAAAGTGAATTTACCATTTTTATCTGCCCATGCGGTGTAAATCTTTGGTGGTAAATTTGCCTGTTTTCCTGTTTCAGAAAATAAAATAATTACAGCATCTCCTGCGGGTGCAGTACCAGAGAGAGCAACTTCTCCATGTTCAGTGTTAACAATAGAAACATGAGGAGGAATAAGCTTACTATCCACGGCGGCAACGAGCATGTCATGCGCTGCGGTATTAAGTGTTGCGTTTTGATTATTTGTTTCGTTTATTTTTACTGTGCCGTAGGTATTTGTATGCCAAACAAGAAAAAGGATTAAAATAAGTTTTATAATCCAAATAATAAGAAGCGTGCCAATAGTGCCGAGAGTGAGCGCTCGGCGTAATTTGTATTGCTTAGCTTCCGGGTGCTCTCCAGTAATATCACTATTGCGGGTTGCTAGATATGACGGCAAGGAAATGATAAGCAGAAGAATTTCTGCGCCGATAATAGAAAGAACTGCAATAAATGCTTTCCATCCATTCGCGAGAATAAGATCATTCTTTTTTCTGTTTATAAAAGAGCTTAGATGGAGAATTTTATTTGACCAGCTGTCGCGAAGTGTTGCCATCCTATTGTAGTACGTGCTTTATCTTTTCGGTCAGCAAAGTCAGGTCGGTGGATGATTTAATGTAGTAATCCGTAGCACCGAGAGACATTGCTTTTTCCTTGTCTTGATCCTGTCCTAAATTCGAGAGAATAATCACAGGAATTGCTTTTGTTTCTTTTTTGGCTTTCAGTTCTTTGAGAACATCGAAGCCGTTCATCTTTGGCATGGTGAGATCGAGGAGTACAAGGTCAGGAATTTCTTTTTGTATAAGTGTAAGGCCGGCAGCTCCGTCAAACGCGCTCATCACTTCAAAACCAGCGCCGAGTAATTCAATTGACAATGCTTTCTGTAATATTTGCTCATCCTCTACCACGATGATTTTTTTCATATATAAGTTAATTATAGCAAGTGTGAAAGCAATAACAAGTTGAAAAGGGGTAAAAACACTACCATTTCCTTTCTAAACATTATACAATAATAGTATTATGCAACAAAAACAAAGTGTGAAAGAAAAATGGCTCAATGTGATGCTACATTTTTCTTCGTTTATTAATTCTTATAAAGTAAAGCTGGTAGAAATTAATGGGCCGAAGATTATTCTCTACGGCTTTTTTATTTTACTTCTTGAACTCCTTAATTTTTTCATATCTCTCCCGGCATATGCTTTCATTAAGCCGGAATTTTTTGCTGGCGGCGACCAAAACGCCATTAAAACATATAGGTTACGACGGATAGTATCTCTTTCTGTTTTAGGAGGAATGATAATAGCTGTAATACTGTGGATGCTAGTTGCCTTATTTGGAGTTGCCCTGTTCCCGAGCCAGAGTCATGCCTCTACTGCAAGCTGGGATTTCAATAATTCTTTAGCGTATCATTACGATCCGACCAAAATCCAAATTGTTGATGGTGCTGTCGTCTTCAAGGCGACCCAAGCTCCCATAATTACTCCCATTGAAAACCCTACTAATACTGGGACAGTTACTCCAACAGTTGAACAAGTCCCTGCTGCAAATACCCCGACTCCAACGCCGGACACAACAAGTACACCAACTACAAATACTAGTGCACCACAAACCACGACGCCGATTGCACCAACAGTTACAGAACCTGCTCCGACTCCAACTCCTGCGCCCATACCAGAACCAACCCCTCCGCCCGCTCCAACCCCTGCACCGGCAGCACCAAGCTCTCCGCTCCTCTTTAATTCTTTGAAATCTCTTTTTTCTCCGACGACAGCATTTGCCGAAGGCAACGTATGTTCCGCAACGCTTGAACCCATCGCTCCGCTTGTCGTCGCTTCATTCGACCACTGGACATCATTCGGAGAAATTGCAAATCTGAATGGAGGAAGCATTAATTATCAGCTCTCAACTGATGGCGGAGTTATATGGCAATATTTTAATGGAAGTGCATGGGTTGCGGCGAGTACAAATAATTACAATACTGCGAGCGTAATTAATAATCACATTGGCGATCTTCCAACGACTCTTTCAGCCGAAGGCGTCGCCACGCTTTCTTTCAAGGCTGTGTTTACGAGTGATTGTGCCCACGATGTGACCCTTCTTTCTTTGACTGCTGACTACGCCGAACATACCACCATAGTTTCAGTAATTAATCCTACAGACACAAATACCGTACAGACAACAACATCAGAACAAAATCCTTCAGTTGTGGCTGTCACAGACTCAGTTATTTCCAACACTACTGACACCACATCGAATACATCCGTCTC
>Ga0209515_10007731_pt1 | contig 12853 bp, 12 predicted proteins | sample Subgroupgradi54m_FD_187454 | JGI IMG/M metagenome (GOLD analysis project Ga0209515, IMG submission 187454) | Subsurface groundwater microbial communities from S. Glens Falls, New York, USA - GMW60B uncontaminated upgradient, 5.4 m (SPAdes)... ... | reverse complement strand
TGGTTATCATGGATATAGAACCAATACGGAGTATCAGTGGGACTTTGGGCGGCTTGAATTGAAGCTAAACCGGGGTTGGCAATAGCTGTGGGGGGTAAGCCGGGATGTAAGTAGGTGTTATACAAGGAAGGGAACTTAGCATCAGTTACTGGTTCCCAATACTTGCAAGTTATCACTCCCGCATTTTTGCACCGATCGTTGTCTTGAGCATATTGGACCGTGGCGTCCACTTGAAGTGGCCACCCGGCTTTGAGCCGCTTAGTTAAGATCCCGGCAATTACTGGTCGGTCGGCATCGGTTTTACCTTCTCGTTCCACTAAAGAAGCTAAGATGAGCGTGTCTTTGTCAGCTTTGGGATCAAGATTGGTTTTGGTGGCAAAGGTGGTAGTCATGATGCGAATCACATCAGAAGCCGAAGCGGCTCTGGGCAGTAAGTAAGTATCAGGGAACAACTGGCCTTCCAAACCAATCGTGCCACTGACAAAGTCTTGCCAGTGAAAGTTACCTTCTGGAACATTCCCCAAAGTAGCATCTAAGCGGATGGCTATTTGTTCCTGCCGCCAACCTTCGGGAAAGGTTACCCACACATCTGTAGCTGGTCCAGTCAGGGTTTGAAATATTTGCGCCAAAGTTAAGTTGCGACTAACCACAAAGCTACCAGCCTGGAGTTTGTTTTGTAAGTCAGCGATGTACAGATATAATTTAGCAGCGAGGGGAGACCTAATTAATCCTTGCGCCGCCAAGTTAGCGATAATTTCTGAACCCGTCTGGGCTTTGGTGACTACAAAAGCCACTTTCTCGTCATTATTGGGGTTAGGAGGCAATATTTGGCTACTCCACCACCAAAAACCCGTTCCCGCAACCACAACTGCTAATAGTAAACCAACAACTATTGCCTTCACGGTTAAACTTCCTCAAACAAAGCCCGGCGATATTTACCCGTCCCCGATTCCTTAATAAATATCCGGCCGCATTTACTGCACACTATTTTTTCTCCTTGAGCGTGTTTAGTGGTCTTGCCAGTGGCCAAGTCAGTACCACAACCTACACACCGACCTTGCGACAGCAACCAAGCCTGAACCGGAGCAATTACATTCTTAAACATATGATGTTACTTTAACTTGAAATATCCCTAAAATCAAGGTAAAAATAACAGTATGGCGATTGAATGGCTAATCGATATCGGGAGAATAAGAACGCAGCCTATTACAAAAGATCTAGAAAAACAGGCCCCTTGCGGTTGTGGAGGGACCTTAAAATATAATGTGGTGCCTCACGTGTTTATTTTTAATAGGGAAAGAACTGATGTTACAGAGATCGGAGCTTTCAGATGTAACCAGTGCACCCACACATTATTCCCTCGGGCAGTAGCAGACGAGTTGGAATGGCGAATTGACCATGCAATGGGTAGACTTTCATTCGTTCAAAAATTCCTCGGGCTGATAAAAGGCTATCCTTCTCTACCAGACCCGTGCACCATGCTGAAGCTTCTTTAAAGGCTTCTACTAGAATCAAGCCAGTTTTGCAAGATGATGGCGGCCGCTACGGCATGCTCGGTATTCTTTCTGCGAGACTGGGAGGTGTGTAACAATGATTGGGTAGCATCGTGGGTAGACAAAGTTTCATCGGCTTGGTTAATAGGTAATTCCAGTTCAGAAAGTTTATTCAAAAATCTTTCTGGACAGTCACCTATTACCAGTTCATCAATATTATGTTCTGTAATTAGCTGTTTAATTAATTGAAGTGCACTCCGAGTATCGAGAGTAGTTAATGGTTCGGCCAACGGTCCAGTAGCCAAAGCCACCCCCATATGGCTTTCACCATAGTCTAGTCCCAAGTAATTCATTCGACCAATTATACAATTAAGCTAGTTTACCAACTCAGCCCGAGCGACAAAGCGGTGGAGGTAAGTTCCTAAGGGGACGCAGGTAATTAAAGTTAATTCGTATTTGTCATACCTTTGGGCTAAGACTTCAATCTGGGTCGGTTTAACTTCCATAGTTTCCCGAACCCGGTAGCGGTAAGTCACGCCATCGTAATTAATTACTACTTCGTCGCCTTTTCTGATTTTAGGTAGGGAGGTAAATACTGACAGGGGATTACCCTCTCTCGACAACTGGGGCAAGGTGGAATGACCAAAGACGACGGTGTTACCAGAGCTACCAGGAACGGCCGTTCCGGAGTATTGAATGGCATTTTTTTTCAAATCAATGCCATTAATTTCCACAGGAATATTAGTTATTTGCAATGTTGGCACTGACAAGGAATAGTAGCGCACTTTACTCAACGTGGTGGTATGGGGATTAGCCGGAAACCAAGTTTCCGAATCGGTATAGTCCACCCCCCCACTAAAAATTGATGCGGCCAATACGGCCGGATGACCACTGACTTGAGTGGGATCCAGTAACTTGGGCTGGATCAGATAATTTAATTGTTGCCAGCCGATGGGACCAGCGACACTGACTAAAGTCAGGGCTCCCATAACTACTAACACTAGTGGCAAGACTTTACGCATGGAAAACTACTTAAACGGCTGGACCGAGACAGAAATGTTTTTAGCAACCCGGGGCAGAGTCGTTAGGGCTAGGGGTAAACGGGGGCTAATCGCCATATCCACCTGGGCCACTACCGGAAAACTCTGCAAGTATTCTTTAGCTCTCAGTGGTGATTTTCCCCTGATTCCCTTTATGGCTTGATCGGTATCAAACTGGGGTAATAGCAGGGCTGTAACTTGGGCATCAAAGACGACTTTGTTTTGGTCAGTACTTTTTACTTTAAAAGATTGATTTTGCTCTGTGACTGAAGTATAACCAGGGGGAATCTGGGGTTTGATTTGCGCATCGACAATGGTTTGCAAATCGGCTTTAGCTACAACGATGCCTGTAGCTTTAACGGCTAAACTTAATTTTACATCTGCGGCTTCTTCGCCTACCTTGTGATCAAAATCCTCAGAAATAGTCTCGGTAGCAATGGACTCAGTAATGACAGTTTGGGCATCACTAATTTGGCTCAACAACTTCTCCCGAGCTTGGTCTTTCAACCCGCCCACTAATTCAGTTTTGAGTTTATCAATATCTGCCTTAGCCACAGCCTGGGCTTGGCGGCTGGTACCGCCAGAAAAAGCTGCTTCATTTTTAGCATCAACTTGGGTCACTGCCAGACTGTCTACCCGAAACACAGTTCCGGCAGTTAAATTGGCATCGGTACCAATGCTAGCCGCAGTGACTTGGGCCTTGGCTTTACCCGGGCTTAAGTTCCCGGCACTACCGGAAGCAGAGGCCACCGTCACGGCTTCATTTAACAAAAACTTGAGTCCTGAAGGCGAAGTAATGACCGTCCCCGCAGCCAGTTGGCGGGAAGAATCTAAAGCATTAGAAATGGTGACTTCACCTGTAGCTTTGTCACCAATTATAACTGAACCGGTAGTGGGGATAGTTTTGTCACCAGACACCTCCACCGTTAGGGCTTGGGCCGGAATAGTTTTAGCATCTACATTGACTGTTTGTTGCCGGGTATCAGCTACCAGTTCAAATGTGGTTTGAAAGTTTTGGGGTTTAACAAAGACCACTACATCGGCTTTGGGCAAGTACCAATATGCTGCACCTAACCCGACTATAACTAGCAGTAATATGCCTAGTGCGGCGGCCAGTGACAAGCGCAATTTGGGTAAGTTAAAGTTTGGTAAAGTGATGTGGGGTAGACTAAAGTTAAACTTAGGCAATTTAGATTTGGCTAGAGTAGAAGGTGTGAGATTGGGGTGGGGTTCAGCTGTGGCTTCGACTACTGGCACAGGTGCTCGCACCGGCAATGATTGAATATCCATGTCCACAAAGCCCAAATCTTCTCCCGATCCAGTTACAGCCGGTTCGGATTCAGTTTCGGGGGCATCCACAGTTAGTAAGCCAATGGCCTTAGCCACTTCAGATCCCCCAGAAAGCGCAATAGCTTTGACCGTAAAATCAGACGGTAGTATTTCTACCTTGGGGAAATGTAAAAAACTTAACCGCGTTTGGGGAGCTTGCCAGGGATGTTGCAATAACAATTGTTTAGTTTCTTCTAAATCTAACCCCGAGTCATACAGCAACATTCGCGAGGGCAAGACATCAATATTGGGAAATCTAGACAAGCCTTCTACGACATCAGAGGCCATTTGGGAACTGCGTTTAACGACTTCCGTCCTATCAATTTTGCCCAAGCGCACTAAGGTCACTTCCAGAGTTTGGGGCCAGAAACCTAGCAGGATAGCTGTAGGAGGCACACTCTCACTGTGATGTAGATATTTAACCACCGCCTCGGCGGTGATCACAAAGCCCACTGGTTTGAGGTCCAATTTGTGACCCAAGTCTTTCAACATGGCCAAAAAGTTATGCTTAATTTTGTCTTCTTGGACCCAATCAGCGGTTAAACCCAAGATAACTTCTTCAATATCGACTTTGCCAGAAGGGTCGAGGTGATTGGTGGCATCGGATAAAGTTTGATCAGCTGCAGCAATTAAGTTGTCAGCTGACTTGTCATCCCAGTTAACCGCTGACCCCACTGCCAGTACTTGGGGTTTGTCATTGACAACACTCCACACCGCACTTTTTACAGTTTGCGGACTAATCTCTAGCGCAAACAAGTACTTGCGACTGACAGGAGGAGGATTTTTTTTAAAAAAAGGCAGGTCCATATAGTGATTATTCTAATTGGGCATATACACGCTGAATACCCGCCCCGATTTGTTCTTGGCGAGTCAGCTTTATCCTACCAATTTCCCCAGTTGATTGCACATGCGGCCCGCCGCATAGTTCCAGGGAGATTTCCCCGATTTTATAAACGGAGGTTTTAGCCGGATATTTTTCCGGGAAAAAAGCCAAAGCCCCCATGGTCAAAGCCTTATCTTTATCCATTTCTAATTTCTCAACTTTAAGGTCTTCTTCTACTTTTTGGTTAACCAATTTCTCAATAGTATTAATTTCTTCTGCGCTTAATTTCTTCGGATGCGAAAAGTCAAACCTTAATCTTTCAGCCGTGATGTTACTACCTTTTTGCTGAACATGGTTTCCTAACACTTGTCTTAAAGCTGCATGTAATAAGTGAGTCGCTGTGTGATATTTTGTCGTTTTCTCCGACTGATCTTGCAGCCCCCCCTTAAACATGCCTTTCGAGGAGATCCTTGATAAATCCTGGTGAGCCTGTTTTTGTTTTTCAAACTCTGCCCAGTCTAATTTTTCTCCTTTTTGCTCCAACAATTCGTCTGTGATCTCTGGCGGAAATCCATACGTTTGATATAAATCAAATGAAGAAACCTTTCCAATCAGTTTCATGCCTTTCTCTAAAGTTTCCTCAAATTTGCTTAGTTCTGCCAAAATAATTTCAGAACTATTTTGAGAATCCCTAAAACCTTTTACCAAATTCGGCAATAAATTAGCCAAACGAATACCTGCTAGCCTAGCGTGAACTGCCGATCGGCGAATTAGCCTCCTCAATACGTACCCCTGCATTTTATTTGATGGTATTACTCCAGCATCAATTAAAAAAACTGCCGCCCGGATGTGGTCCAATATCACTCGAATATTTTTAATTTCTCCCCCAGTCTGGGCATCTACCAAAATCTTTTTGGCCTCCATAAAGACGTCGATGTTAAAAACATCTGGATCGTTATTAACTGCAGCGGTAAGCCTTTCTAATCCCCCCCCAAAATCTACATTTTTCTTTGGAAGTTCAGAGAGTGATCCGTCGGCTTCCTTTTTGTATTGCATAAAGACAGAGTTACCTATTTCCAAAAACCTGCCACACTCACAATTGGGATGACATTCCTTCCCATATTTCGGATTGTGCTTTGTCCCAAAATCATAAAACACTTCACTGTCCGGTCCACCTGGTTCTCCCGCTGGCATCTGGTCTGGTGTTCCCGAGCGCGACCACCAATTTTTGTCCACCCCGTAATAAAAAATTCTGTTTTCAGGAATCCCTAATTTCTTCCAGATCTGGGCTGTCTCTACATCTTTGGGAACCGACTCGTATCCTTCAAACACCGACACGTATAGTTTTTCTGCTGGAAGTTTTAGCTCCCTGGTGAGAAATTCGTAAAACCAAGATAGTTGGTCTTCTTTGAAATAATCTCCCAGTGACCAATTGCCTAACATTTCAAAAAAAGTGGTGTGCCGATTGTCGCCCACCTCTTCAATATCCTGGGCTCTAAACGATGGTTGAGAATTCACCAATCCTTTTCCAGACGGATGTGGTTGGCCCAACAGATATGGGACCAGTGGTTGCATACCGGAAGAGGTGAACAGAGTAGTCGGGTCGTTTTCTAAAACTAAAGGCGCTGGTGGAATTATTTTGTGTCCCCGAGCTACAAAAAAATCCAGATATTTTTGCCTAATCTCGTTAGCCGTAATCATGGCCCAATTATACTCGAAGATGTGATACAATTATTGACTATATGAGCAAAGGGAAAAAAGCCAAAGTCTTGGAATATAATGCCATCTTTACCCCAGAAGAAGAGGGCGGATATTCTGTATCTGTACCCGATTTGCCTGGTTGTTTATCCCAAGGAGAAACTTTTGAGGAAGCAAAAAAGAATATTACTGAAGCAATCGAGCTGTATCTAGAGGATGCCGATGGGGAACTTTACCATGTGACACCTGAGGAAGCTCAAAAAGAATTTATGGCCTCGATACCAGTGGTAGTCAATGTCTAAATTGCCTCAAGTATCAGGAAAGGAATTAACAAAGGCTTTTATTAGAGATGGTTGGTATAACGCAAGTCAGAAGGGAAGCCACGTAAAACTTCGGAAAGATCGCAAGCCAATTGGTCGTGCAACCATAATTATCCCTCAACACAAAGTTATTAAAAAAGGAACTCTGTCGGGAATTCTTAAAGACTGTGGAATGAGTTTAGAAAAACTGCAATCGTTGCTATACAGATGTTAAACTTGAGATATGGACCCAGTTCCACCCGTCCCAGCCCAGCCAGCACCCCAACCTCAATCCGTTACTCCACCAGAAACCCCAAAATCTAAGCTTTGGTTGTGGGTAGTGGGAGGAATTTTGTTGTTGGGAGTAGGAACGGTCACCGGAATATACTTGGGCAAACAGCTCTACTCCAAACCAGCATTGCAACCCAGCCCCACTCCCAAAGATATCGGTCTAATGCCAGAGCCAGTCCCATTCTTCGCCAACTGGAAAACATACAAAAATGATGTTGTAGGTTTTGAGTTTAAATATCCTAACTTGTGGGTAATCGAAGATTATTCAAGGTCTTCAGATTTAAAAGTTAACTTAAAACTTACTTCTGAAGACTTAAACAGCGAAGAGGTATATGGAGGTGGAGACTGGCCGGTCCCCGTATACATACAAGGTGGAAGTCTTAGTTTAACTGTAGACTCAAACCCTTATTACCGTTCTGTCGATGAGTTTAAAAAAGCTGAGTCTAAAAACTACTTAAAGACAATAAAATTACAATTTTCGAATGAAGTGTTATACAAAACCAAAAAATATTCTAACAATTACGGATTAAGTGAGGCGCAGTTCCTAATGAAAAATACGTATAAACTAAACGCTCCAGTTTTATTTAAACTAACGATGGAATACTCCGAAAACGAAGAAGCTAAATATAATAATCTCTTTAACCAAATTCTCTCCACATTCAAATTTACTAACTAATATGGATCAGGAACAACCACAAACTGCAACCACTCCAGTACCTTCAATTGTTCCTCCTATCCAGCCACCACAATCTAAAAGTAGAGTTTGGATGTGGATTCTGGCTGGAGTTTTGCTTTTAGGAGTAGGAACGGCCACTGGAATATACTTGGGCAAACAACTTTATTCAAAACCAGCTCTCGCTCCTTCCCCTACGCCACTTGCAATGGCAACCCCTTCCTCAGATCCGACCGCCAACTGGAAAACATATACCAATGATTCTGAGGGAATATCATTTAAATATCCGCAAGAAATTACTTTAAAAATAAGTGAAAAGGGACTCTACTGGTTAGATTCTTCTGGAAGTTTTCAAACTAATATATCTTGGAATTCATCTCCCTTGGCGGGAACATTAGAACAAGAATTAATATCAAGAGACGAATGTCCAAAGGAGGTTACAAACGGAATCATCCCAGGCCCCGTTTTAAACAGTCTAAGATGTGATTACGACAAATCTCATTACACCTCCGTAAGTATATGGATCGCTAATGGCAGAAAAATTTATAAGGCTGATATCGGCGCAATCAATCCCAACGTTCCAGTACCCCAAGACGATATAAATTTATTAAATAAAATCCTCTCCACATTCAAATTAACAAGTAAGTTTGAAACCAAACAAAGAAATGATGGATGGACGGCTTACTCTAATAAGGACTATGGTCTGAGTTTTTCATATCCTACGGAGTGGGACTTGTCCATCAATACCAACAACATGTTTGAAGCGGGGGATTTGGTTACTGCCAGTATAGTAGGCCCTACTCAAAAACCTCAATCTGAATTTTATGATGGAGCTAGTTTTACTGTAGCTATCCCCACTTCAACAAGCGGTTCTCTTGATGAGTGGCTTAATCAAAAAGGTTTTACTGCTACTAAAAATTTCGAGATAAATAAGAATGTCTCCCTTGGTGGACAGCCGGCCGTTCGAGCCTATGGATGCGGGTTGGGATGTTTTAACTATATATTTACCAAATACAAAGGAAATATATATGGGATAGTTCAAGTTTCAAATGGAGGAAAAAAACTTGAGTATGATCAATCACTATCTAAAATTGTTAATAGTTTCAAATTTTTAGATTAAGAAGGGCGGAGGGGAAGGCCGGAGCGATGGAAGAAGTTTCGCTTGGGTTCAGCAGATTTTTGTTCAGTGGTGGATATGACTCTGTCTGGGGTTTGGGCAATCATCTCGTCTTGGGTTTGATCGACCAAGGTTTTTACTTCTGAGAAAAATTGGTTGACAGCAGTAATTGGTTTTGCAGATGCTTCAGCTAGGGTATGAGTATTGTCTAAGATTTTATTAAACTTCTTAATGCCTTGTCTAACTTCATACAGAATTTGCCAAACTTGGACGGCGACGACTGCAACCAATATGGTTAAGGTAGTGATGACAATTACTAACAAGAATTGGGCTAGGCTCGTCATGTTACCTACCTTACCATAATTACTTTGCGCGTCAAGGTAGTAGTTTTACCAGACTTGGATGTAGCTGTAACTTGAATATTATTCTCCCCCGGATTCAATGGCGCCCGAAAAGAAAACTGCCCACCTTTATCCAAGGCCACTAATTGACCAGCCACGGAAATAGTGGCTTCTGGATCAGTAGCCCCGATCACCATCGTACTGGAATCAGCAGTCGACTGACCATCAGTTGGTTCGGATATTTCCAAAGGTGGTGGTCCAGTTAAAACCCAATACTGATAACCTAGGTAGCCTATAAAAACTGTGAAGACTAGCGTTACTACGGCAATGACCGTCGTCCGGGGAGTCCAAAAAGCCGGTTGGGCCACCGGAGCGGCTAAGGCTCGGGGGACAATTTGCCCGCGTTCATTTTCCACAAAGTCGCGTCTAAATGCGGCTAGTACATTACTAGGGTTTAAGCCGACAAACTCACTGTAATTTCTGATAAAACCCTTGGCCACCGTACCACTAGGTAATTGGCTGTAGTTGTCCGACTCAATGATGGTTAAAAACTGGGGGCGAATTTTGGTAATGCGCGCGACATCTGCAATGTCTAATTTACGAGCCGTCCGGGCCGCTTGGAGGATTTGCCCTGCAGTCTTCACAACAGGTTGATTATAACCTGCGCTATAACGCCCCTCGCGACGGCTGAAACACTTTGAGGCCCCAAGCGAGGTAAGATATATCGAATTTTATTCGATATTGTTTATACATTAGAAGTGCCAGAAGCCGGGGGAGTTTGGGCAGCGAAGTATTCGTCAGGATTCTTAACCAATATTTCTCGCGGTTTAGCCCCGTCAGCCGGACCGACAATACCGGATTGTTGCAGCTCATCCAAAATTCGGGCCGCTCGGGCATAGCCCACTGACAACTTGCGTTGTAAAAATGACGCTGATGCGTTATTAAATTGAATTATCAGTCGCACCGCTTCCTCAAATAGTTGGTCTTTCTCTTCGCCATTGGGAGCAATAAATGCCGCTCCCCGACCCCCGCGATTCCCAATAGGCATGGAAGTTACTTCCTCAGTGTATTGCGGAGCTACTCCTTGTTTTTTCAAAAAGTCGATTAAACCATGGATTTCTTTATCCGATACAAAGGCCCCTTGAATGCGGGTGGGCTTAGCTTGATCGGGAGGAATGTATAGCATGTCTCCCCGTCCTAATAATTTTTCGCCTCCGGGTTGGTCGATAATTACCCGGGAGTCGACCATGGAGGATACAGCAAAAGAGATCCGGGTGGGAATATTGGCTTTAATGAGACCAGTAATGACATTTACTGACGGCCGTTGGGTGGAGAGGATGAGGTGAATACCGGTCGCCCGAGCCATTTGGGCCAAGCGAGTAATGGCATCTTCAGCTTCGACTTGGGCCATCATCATAATGTCGGCTAATTCATCGACAATAATGACAATGTACGGCAGGGCCTGGAAACCAGACATTTCGTTGTAGGCATCGACATTTCTGGCCCCCACTTCGGCAAACATCTTGTACCGCCGGTCCATTTCTGACAAAGCCCAACGCAGGGCCGACAGGACTTTGGTGGGTTCGACAATTACTGGAGTTAACAAATGGGGAATTCCGTTGTAGGTAGTTAACTCCACCCGTTTGGGATCGACCATGATAAATTTCACTTCTGAAGGCGAAGCTCTAAAGAGCATGGAAGCAATGAAGGCATTGATACATACACTCTTACCCGAACCTGTAGATCCGGCAATTAAGACATGCGGCATGCGGCTAATATCAGCTACAATCGGACTACCCGCCACATCCAAGCCCAAAGCTACGGCAATTTTACTATTGTTCTTCTTCATTGCTTCCGACTCCAACATTTTTCTCAAGCCCACAAACTCGGGAGCCCGGTTAGGCAATTCAATGCCCACTAAGGAGCGGCCAGGGATGGGAGCTTCTATGCGGATCTGACCAGTCGGGGCGGCTAATGCAAGGGCCAAGTCATTAGACAGAGCGCTAATTTTCGATAGCTTAGTGCCAATGGCTACTTCCAAGGCATATTGGGTTACCGCCGGGCCCAAGTTAACTTCTACTACCTTGGCGGTAATACCAAAGGCTTCCAAGGTCTTTTCAATAATGGCCGCATTACCCTTGACGTCACCCCGATCAGCCTTACCTCCCAATGACTCGGACAGCAAAGACAATGGCGGGTATTTCCACGGCTGATCGGTAGCAGCGGCTGGCGGAGGGGGTAGGGAATCGATGGACATTTGTTTGGCAGCCGGCTTGAGATCAGCTGGTCGATTAATGGCTGGCGACTGGGCCATGCCTCCCACCTTAATAGCTTTGTCCATTAACTGATCCTTTTTATTCATATTGGTTACTGCTTGTTTACTGCGAGCTGTCAGGCGCACAAAAAAGGCCACCACATCTTCAAAGGGCACGTTAAACATGATGATTATGCCAATACCCAAACCCCCGACTAGTAAAATCACCGCCCCAACTGAGGACAAAAAGTGAGCAGCGGCTTCCCACAAAGTCCCCCCTATTGCTCCCCCATTAGAAATTCCAGCCAAAGCGGCCAGCACTACAATACTGCCCACAAAAGTATTGGGAGCAGACAGGGAAGAACGAATTTTGGTTAGCATCAGCCCCCCGACTAGAATAGGGAAGGGTAAGAAAAAAGTTGCCAAAGTCCCTAATTGGCGGATTAAGAAGTCATTTAAAGTTATTAGTAAGGTACCTTGACGGGTAAAACTCACCCAGACTAAACCACCAATACAAAATAAAGCTACGGCAACTACTGAAAAAATAGTCGTTCGCTTAAGTCGCACCTTGAAAGAGTTTTTGCGACCAAACAACGAAGCAGTTCTGGGCATACCTAGGATTATACCTCAACAATCACCGGCAGGATCATGGGGCGGCGGTGGGTTTTGTCAAAGAAAAATCTTTCTAAAGTATCAGCCACAGTTTCGCGCACAAACCTTTCTGTATCTATCTTGCCTTTGCGCTTAAAGACTGCCATCTTTACCGCTTCACTGGCTTCAGTCAACAGGGTGGTATTTTCTTTAGCATACACAAAACCGCGACTGATTAAGTCGACTTTATTAACTTTATCCATCTGATTTTGATCCACCTCTACAATGGCCACTACAATGCCCTCTTCGGCCAAAACTTGCCTGTCTCGCAACACCACATTACCTACATCCCCCACCCCTAAGCCGTCAACCATGACATTTTTAATTTCTACTACTGGTCCCAGTTTGACCCGATCGGGATAGACTTCAATGGTTTGGTTGTGTTCGGGTAACAGCACCCGGTCCTTAGCATAGCCCATTCCAGCGGCTAACTTGGCATATTGGACCATGTGCCGCCAAGTCCCACCAATGGGCAGCAGGTATTGTGGTTTCGTCAAGGCCATCATCAGTAATTGGTCTTGTTGGCTCCCATGACCAGAGACATGTAAGTCATCAGTAATATTGGAATAAATGACGGTAGCTCCGGCCTTAGACAAAGCATCAATCAAGGATTGGGTTGAGCCTTCGGTACCGGGAATGTAGTCTGAAGAAAAGACTACTTTGTCGCCTTGTGAGATCTCGGCGTCTTTATGCTCACCAGTGGCTAGTCTTTGCATAGCCGACCCGGGTTGGCCCAAAGAGCCGGCGGCTAAAATACACAAATTTTTGGGGGGCAGTTTTCTAATTTGTCGGGCATCAATCATCACCTCGCGGGGGACTTTTAAATACCCTAACTCGGTGGCCA
>Ga0209515_10007728_pt1 | contig 12856 bp, 12 predicted proteins | sample Subgroupgradi54m_FD_187454 | JGI IMG/M metagenome (GOLD analysis project Ga0209515, IMG submission 187454) | Subsurface groundwater microbial communities from S. Glens Falls, New York, USA - GMW60B uncontaminated upgradient, 5.4 m (SPAdes)... ... | reverse complement strand
CACGAAGTGGGTCGTGGTGCGCGCGAGGTCGAGCAGTTCGCGATGGCCTCGAAGACGGACCATAGCGCCGCGCGATCGTGATCACTGCGGGGTACCGATCGACGCAGAACACTCACAGCATCGGCTCCCCCGCGGTTTCCGCGCGTTCTGGAGTGAACGTCGTGACCGTGCGTCGCTGGTCCGCGTGCCGGGCCACCGGTGACGGAGCCATTGGCGACGCCAGCTGGCCACGCGCAAGAATCAGATCTTAGGAAGAAGAAGGACGGGAATGACATGGAACAACCGATACTTTCATCACCGGCTGCCCGCTCGCAAACCGGTCTTGCCGAGACGTCGGTCAGGAATGAGGCACATTCGTCCGATGTGTCTTGGGCGGCAGTGATGGGGGGCGCATTTGTGGCCGCCGCGCTGTCGCTTATTTTGCTGGCGTTGGGCGTGGGGCTTGGTTTGTCCTCGGTTTCTCCATGGTCGAACGTCGGCGCATCGGCGTCGACGATCGGTACGGCAGCCATCGTGTGGCTGATTCTTATACAAGTCATCAGCTCGTCGATGGGTGGCTATCTGGCAGGCCGTCTGCGCACGAAGTGGGCCAATATTCACACGGACGAAGTGTATTTCCGTGATACCGCGCACGGGTTTCTCACGTGGGCGGTCGCCCTCGTCGTCACGGCGGCTTTCTTGACGTCGGCTGCCACCTACATGGTGGGCGGAGCGGCATCATCTGCTGCAGGCGGGATCGCAACGGGTGTCCAGGCCGACGGGCGGGAGCTCGATTCCAACGAGTATTTTGTAGATACCTTGTTCCGTTCGGATAGTGTGAAGCCAGACTCGAACGGTGCCCCGGTGCTCGGCGAGGTCGGACGCATCTTTGCGAAATCTCTGCGCCAGGGGGATCTTCCGGCGGCAGACAAGAGCTATCTAGCCAAGCTAGTCGCGGCAAGAACGGGACTGAGCCAAACCGATGCCGAGAAACGGGTGTCTGATGTTTTTGCAGGGGCTCAACAAGCGGCAGATACTGCCCGCCAAGCGATGGCGCATACATTGTTGTGGGTATTTCTTGCGCTGTTGATTGGCGCGTTTTGCGCGAGTTTCGCCGCGACCATTGGGGGTAGGCAAAGAGATCACGTCGTCATTGTTTAGCGGCTGAGCCTTTCCTCTGCCCCGGGCGGGTTGCTCGAGGAGGTGTAGGTTCTGACTGCGGTTTGCCAAAGCCGTGCTCGTCCCGGTTTGTGACCATTTACGATTCTAGATAAAGGAGACTTGCCATGCGGTCTATTCTGCTTTTGTTCCTCGGCGTACCCATCCCATTCATCATTTTGATCGCGCTGTTCAGCCATCATTTGTAGAGCGACAGCGATATTGATCCCCTCGCGACACTAATACTGATCCCCGGGAAGGGTCGTTCACGGGCGAGACGAAGGGCGACGTGCAGAACGCCGACAAGCTGATGCTTCGCGCCGACGTGATGTCGAGCGCGGGAACCCGATCCACGAAACCAGGAGGACGTCAGATGTCGAAGATCGATGACAAAGCGGACCAGGTGAAGCACGCGGTGGACAAAGCCGCCGAAGCGGTGAAGGCTGCCGCAAAGGCGACCGGCGAGAAGGTCAAGGACGCCGGTGACGCGATCAAGAAGGCCGGCAAGTAGGTCGCGTCGCGATTCCCGTGGGTCTGCTTGATCGACTGCGCGTTCCGCTCAGTTGGCTTGGTGTGATCAGGCGGACGTCTCAGCGCACGCTCCAGGACAATTGCCGGGGACTGGCGGCCGAGCTCGCCTTCTTCTTCTTCCTGGCGCTCTTCCCGGCGTTGCTATTTTTCGTGGCGCTGGCGAGTTTCTCTCCGATCGATCAGCTCGCGGCTCATGCGCTCGGCGCACTGTCTCGATTCGCCCCTCCCGATGTGCTCAGCCTGATCCGCGATCAACGTGGCCCCAACGTCCAACAGCGATTGATCTGGATCGTGCCAGGCTCGGTGTTCGCGACCGTTGTGTGGCTGCTCGTGTCCATCGGCTTCAAATGGTATGTGTCGGCGTTTGCCGACTATCAGAAAACCTACGGCGCCATCGGCGGCGTCATCGTCGCGTTGCTGTGGTTCTATGTGTCGGGTCTCGCCATCCTCATGGGAGCGGAGATGAACGCGGTGATTGAACACGCGTCACCGATGGGGAAAGCTCCTGGCGAGAAAGTGCCGGGGGGAGGAACAGGCTAGCAGTTTAGGACGACCGTTCGATCGAAGCCGGTCGCGGCGGGGATAGCCCGGAGCAGATGAGGCTCAAAAGGAGAGATGGCCATGAGACATTCGAAATGGGGTTTCTGCAAAAGCTGCAAGTGGTGGCAAGTAGAACCTGGCGCCCGCGTGAAGAACGCAACCATGGGACTTTGTATTGATGATAAATTACAACCGTTTATTCTTCGTGTTTCCGGCAACAGTGGGTGCAACCGCTATATGAAAGGAACACCAGCGCGGGCACCCGGATCAGCAGGAACGCCCCCCACCGCAAAGCCCGTCCGTTGACCCGAGTGAAAAGGGTCAGATGGGTTCCTCAAGGAATAGGGTCACGTCTGACGCTGGGCTGATTCTCGTCCGCGAGTTGGATGAGCGCCTCGGACTGGCGACCCTCATCGCGGAGCACCTGAGTGACTCGCTTGACGCCACCTGAGCTACGGGCGTGGAGTGATTCGTTGCTTGTGGACACTTTGCGGGTGATACCGAGCTTTCCCCGAAACATTCGCTGACAAGAAAACTTGAGAGTCCTTTGCGGCGAGTGTCATTGCGCTGGCAAAACCTGAAAACGGAAGCGAACAGACGAAAGCCGACGAAAGAATCCGAAAAGGATAATTCGCTGGCGTGATACGAGTTCTGATAAAAAGAGCAGTCTTTGTTGGGGTTTCTGAAAGCGGGGGCAAAGACTCCCTGCCTCGGTCCCAACTTTTGCGTGCGCTTTCGCCCGTTTGCAGCGGTTGGCAAAAGGGGTTGCTTTGGCCGTATCATGATGCGGTGTCGCCCGGCGCTACCGTCTCAGCGAACGCCGATGCGCTCAAAAGCAGTCCCGTCGACAGGGCGGAACACATGCGGAAGGTTGTGTGGCTGGCGCTGATATTGGCGAGCTGCGGTGGTTCGCCAACTAGTCCTGACCATGTACTGGCTACCGCCTCGGGGACGTGGCAGGCCAGCGCATTGGGAGGACAATTCACCCTGACGCTCAATCAGGGGGCGCTCGATTCCTCGACACATCAAGCACCCATAAACGGGAACGGGTCGTTCACTCAGTCGGGCAACACCGTCCCATTCACCGTTGGCGGATTTCTCAGCCTGAGCCCCGGCCAAGGCGATTCGCAGCTTCGAAACATAGCGCTCGAGTGGATGATGCCGTACCTCAGGGCCTCGGACCGTCAGTTTCATTTTGGAGGCGGGCTGGAGGAAGTCACCGCTGCGGGCAGCCGCATGGTCGGTTTTCTCAATTCTCCCGAACGCGGTGCTCCGTGCCCACCAAGACCTGTTCCTTGTTCCCCGAACCCGAACCCACCCGATCCCACCGTCAACGTCCAGGTGACCTTTGCAAAGCCCTGACGCCGGACTCTTGACTTTGTAGTGTGCGATATGGCCAGTGATGGCGACCCGGAAGGCTGGATGATCGTTGTCGGCCTTCTCTCTGCGCCGCCGGATCCTTCATCAGAGCTGTTGTGGCGACCACTGCGTAGGCCGAGCGCGAGTGGTGAGCCGGGTGGGAATCGTCCACGTTGGCGAGGCCGAAGGCCGGAGCCGCGTGGCTGAAGCCGGTCCGGACTCAACCAATCCGAGCGACGCGAGGGTTGGCGAGCCATATCAACGTTTGCCAGTTGGAACCAGATCACCGCCTGGCTTGGCCAAGTCGGTCGGCTCCGCGACGCGGCTTGAAGTCAACCGCCAATCCTGGTCCAGCTTGCGCGGCTGGGCTGTGATCGTTCACGGCGTCAAGAGCGGGCATCCCGGCCACGCTGCGCTGAGTTCCATGGTGGCAGTAATAACCCGGGGAAATCCCCTGCCAACGCGAGGAAGGACGGCGATTAGCCCCTGCAGCTCAACGTGCCCTGGTTCGCCTGGCATCATCAGGACATATTCGAAAGACCTTGCGTGGAGTTCACGAAATACCGCGATCGGAACGCCGACGGCGGGGTAACCGTCATGACGTCGCGCGCCAAGTTCGATCTTGTAGTTCTTGTTTGACTTGCTGTAGACGCACGGCCGAACTTCTTCGTCGGCGCGACTGCCATCTGCCTTTCTCTCGACGAGGTAAATCCGTTGCGCCGAGTCAGCCCGAACCTGAAAGAACCGCGTGATCACTTCTTGGTTGAAGTGTACCTGGTGCCACCGCCCACCCGCCGCAGGAACCTGTGCGACGAGAACCCTATCGATAGCCGCGACTGGAACTTCTTCTGCCGGGGCGGCGGCATCAAGAACGGCTTCGACGACCTCCGGCTCGACGTCCACCGGCTGACGACGTCCAATTCGATTACCCCTGATTAGGTTTCGCCCTGCTCGCTGGAGCGCTTCATCGTCGATCGCACGAATGGCACCATCGTGTCGATTGATGAAGTTCGTCAGAGACGTTATGTCGATGGCCTCCCTTGCACGCGAACGCAAGACAGTGTACGCCTCGAAATTCTCTCGCCATCCTCCGGGTGTTAGATTCCCGGAACCAACGATGAGTACTTCCCGGCCGTTTCGATACCGAAAGTGCATCAGCTTCGGATGAAACAGACCGGCCGAACCGTTCCAGAACACTCGGACGGTTGCGTTGGGATGTTCACCCTCGAAAGCAAGAAGGTACTCGAGCGTCTGACGATTCGTCACAGCATCGATGCCGACGATCAGGTGGAGGTGGCCACCGCGCTCGAGAACACCTTGGACAACTGGGTCAGTAACGAGTGCCCGAACACCGCCAAGGCTGGCGAAGGCGAAGATGCCACACAACTCGGTGGCGCCCTGTGCCGCATCGATGATCGCCTCAAACAGGTATACCGTGTCTGGCGATGTCGGATCCTGAACGTGGAACTCGTAGTCCATACGAAAGGCCGCTTGTCACTGCGCCGTTCCGGCCGGCGGACAGCGCCCCGCAGCAGGTCGGCCAGCCTCACTCGAAATTAGACGAATCGATAGAGGGTCGCGCGGTCGAGGTTCGGAATAGTCGCGATTGTTGTCGGTGGATCTGTTTCCAGTCCGGCCTGAAGCGCGTCAGCGATCGGCCTCCCCAGCTCCGAGTCTGTCGAGAACGCTTCGTAGGTCACTCGATCACCACGTTTTGAGAGACGCAGGACGAAATTCTCGATTGCGTCGATCTCCGGCAGTTCGAGCTTCACGGTGTTGAGGCCGCCGCGAGCCCGAGCCCGCCGTAGCCCATGCGTACGGTTGTCATGTGCGCTGACGACCGACGCGACACCGGTGAAAAACGGCGTGCGAGTCAGTCGAATGGGAACCTGCACTTGCGTTCTGCGTGCGGTCGCGGATGCTCGGCGAGGTCGCAGTAACAAGACGGCCGCCTCGACGACTTGCACTTGCAGCCGCCTCGCGCCTGGCAGACGCGCACGACGAACCGTACCGAATAGTCTGTTCCGCTGTCGCGCATTTGCTGCCCGTACGCGTGTTTGCGTCGCCCGTCGCGTCCTGATCTCGGCCTCGGAGATCACGTATCCAGATGCAACGAGTTCTGCGAGAAAGGCCGCGTCCAAACGTTTGACTCTCGGATCTTGCACATCTCTCAGTTCTCCGAGGCAGCGAACGGCCTCTACTACGGCTGGTCCGTCGACCGGTGACTCCAGTTCGAGTGCAGCTTCTACGTTGGTCGCTAGCCCACCGTCGGTGAGGTTGCTGGAACCCACGATGAGTCTCGCTCGATCGCGTGCACTGAACAGATAGATCTTGGGGTGAAACGTTTCCTCGGGCGCTTCATTGTGGTAGATGAATGTTTCTGCAGGCCCAAACCTTTCCAAGGCAAGAAGGCCTTCAAGGGCTTCGCGGGATGTGCCAAGCAATTCAATCCCAACCGTAATCTTGAACCGGCCCCCGCCCTGGAGGAATTGACGTAGCACAGGCGTCATCGAGGCGACCGCGTTTTCCCTAGCCCACGCCACTGCGATCGCGAAATCGGTCCACGGCCCCTGTTCGAGGCCAATGGACAGAACTTCGAAAAATCGGACCCGGTCAGGCTGGACGTGAAAGCTCACTGCATTCGCCGTCGATGGCTTTCAGCAACAGGCGGGATCACAGAGGTCATTAAGTCTGAATAGGACCGAACCTTCTTGCCAGAGATTCGTTTCTGTGGCGGCTTGGCCAAAATCAAGACGTACTCATGCACGTTCTTGAACAAAAAATTTGGTGGGTAGGGGTAGCTTCCAAAAATCGGCCGCTGTGAACCCCACGATCCCCATTTCCCACCCGTCCCATCTTTTGACCAGATGATTTCGTTGATCAGGACGAACCCGAGTTCTCGGGCCTGCAGAAGAAAATCCGCGGCCAAAGGAAAAGTGAGCAGTCCGTGATCTGTATGCTGGTTCACGTTTGCGGTGACGATGCAGAGTTTTCGGCCAGGATTCAGTACTCGCAGGCATTCGGCGAACACTCGCTTCGTCATGCCCAGAAAATCTGTATAGTTCCCAATGCTGCCGAGGTTCGAGTTACGGTCGCCGTAGTCTGCCTTATCCCAATACGGGGGACTTGTTACAACCAACCCGACGGAGTTGTCTGCGAGGGTTGACAATGATCTGCTGTCGCCTCTCACCGCAGTCAGAAGCTCCGAGGCGGGCCTTCCATTGCCTAACGCTGCACACCGCGTTTTGATTGCGCTGATGTATTGCGGATTCTGATCAACGCACACCACTCTCCTGCCAAGGGGAATAGCCGCGCGAGCAGTGGTACCGACGCCCGCAAACGGGTCCAAGACAACCTCACCATAAAAGCTAAAAAGCTTGATCAGCCTGTGCGGAATCTCAACCGGAAACACGGCGGGGTGATCAGGGTCTGAGACATTCGCGATATGCCAGACGGTCTTTGTGTACTCTCGCCATTCGTCTTTGGAGACGATGCTCTTGGCTTTGATCTCCTTGGGGATCGGTTCCATCATCTCAGCCTTCATCCCCTTGGGTTTCTTCACAGCACTACTCCTGGCCGACAAGTTCGCGTCTCTTCTTTTCATCTGGACTCACAACGATTCTTTCTACCGCAGCGCGTCGCAGCAAAGCCGCGAAGTCTTCCGGCAGCTCAAGGTACGTCGATACGATAGCGTCGATCTCAGTTAAGAGAGTTTGATACGGCAAAGGTGAAAACGCGACGCTCCATGCACCCGCGTTTCGGCTGACGATCGGCGAGTGGGACACAGCCGCCCACAGTTCCTTGCCTTTTCCGGCCAAGGTCGCACGGGCGCTCACGGGGAAATCGCCCCAGAAGGTCGAGATGTGTTCAACGAACCGTTTGGACACGTGGAATCCGTCTCCGCGAACATTCCACAGCCAGTACGAAACTCGACTGGAGAACAGCGCGAAAATGGCGTCCGCGGTCGCGGAATCCGTCGATTCGCATCTCAGAAAATTCGAACTCGTTGGTGTACCCTCAGGATGAGGGACAAGCTCCAATCGTCTTACAACGTTGACGAAGTTGTAAGCCACTGGACCGACGTAAATGCAATCCTCGCTCTGGTCGCCAAGGCACGACGTGAAGGGGGCCGCGGAGAACCTGAGGTCGCTATTCCGGAATCGCCTCGTGATCAGCCGGTTGTATGCATCAACTTCGACGTCGCTTCCGAGTTTCGGTACGCCATCGCGAATGTCTTGCTGTCCCAAGCTGACAGCCGGCATGCATTCAAGAAGCGTGGCGCGCGATCGACTTGTGAGTCGTAGCAATGAAGTCGTTTGGACAACCGCGGGCCCAGTGCCAGGCTCGATCTGACGCAACAGAATTGCCGATCGAGTCTTCACTTCCTCCCCGAATAGGCCGTGAGGCTCGCGGTCAAAAAATGCGAAACGACAGATACCCGAGTCGCGGGTTAATGCCAATCGGAGGTTTCTCGTCTCGTCGTCCGAAGCAAACGCGATCGAGAGGGGCAGGGCAGCCCCGATGAAGCTATGTTCTGGCCGGGCGACTCTGAGCATCTGCTCAACGAAGCGAATGTACAGGTTGCCTCCCTCTGACGTAGATCGGACGTAAGGAGGGTTGGCGATAATCGCCTCAAAACCGCCGGTCGCTTCAGGAAAAACTGTCCAGATTGACGGCGGATCTGATTCGCGCCAGAGCGACGCCTCAGTCTCACTCCTTCCAACGAAGCCTGTCGGAGTGGAATTCGTCGTAAGGAGAGCATTTCTAGTACATCCTCTTTCCATCGAATCTGGCGACGCACTCGAAAGCCGAATTCTTGTGGTGTCGGTCACCCACAGATTCATTCGGATCGTCTGCCACGCTGCCCAGGGATCCAGGTGTCTAAACTCGTCCAGGCATTCGTGTGCGAGGACGAAAGCACATGATTCGACGGCGAGATCCGAGGCATCAATTCCGTAAAGGCTGTGGCTGCAGATCTCTAAGGGTGTACGCGCGTCGCCCGCCTTTCGCAACTCGCGCATCAGCGCTAACAAAAACACACCAGTTCCGCACGCAGGATCAATAGTCCGCCCACCCTTTGGTAGCGATTTCGTCGCTTCCAATGCGATGGTCGTGGCTACGTCACCCGGCGTGTAGAAGGTGCCTGACGTGCGCTTTTGCTTGCGCTGCCTCCCGGATTCCGCGCAGCGTCTTGCACTCATTCGGTGGGCGAAGTCGAACGGCTCAAGTACGTATGGCAATAGACCGCGAAATTCGTGGTCGATGGTCACGACCGATAGCAGCATCGCACAAGCGCGATCGGTTGAGACGTCGACGCACTGTGCCAATGACGGAAGATGTCGCGCTCGAGACCCGAGGAACCAGGCTTCGGCGGAGCGCAGCGAATCCGAGATCGGCGCTCCGGCGTCGGCGCCGAGCAAGTACATATTTGCGAGTGCCCAAGCCGCCCGTTCGGGAATCGAGTCTGGGTTTGTGTCGGTGAATTGGTTCGGCGAGCGGACGGCGAAGATTGCGGCAAATGCTTCCAAGCTTTCCGGGCTTGTCCGCAACGCATCCACCAGCAGTCCTCTGGCTTCAACGAGCGGCCGCTGTCGTGCCTGGACGGCTCCGGCGAGAGAGCGTCCAGGCCGGTGCGCGGTCTGAGCTTTTGCTGAAGCAGGCGGGGAAGCGAATTGGGTTAAGACGGCCATGAAAATCGCTTAAGAGTAGTCTGGTTGGACGCTCGATACAAGATGTTGCATTCGCTTGGGGAGACACCCCAAGGCAATGTAATCGACCGCGCAGAAAGATTAGCGCGACCCCGTGACAGAACAGGTCATTGTCGACCTACGACCACCAGCTGCGGATCGGATCCGAGTCCAGCGCGGTGGAGAACGCGCTCCGACCGGAGGGTCGCTGACGCCACCGAATCAACGTGGCTGATGGCTCCGGCTCATCAGGCCCTTCCGGCAGCTCTGCGCAGGCGGTGAGGGTTGACGATTCGCGCGACCTGTAGCCGCGCCATCAGCGCGAGGGAGGACGCTGTTGACGCCCCGCAGCAGGAGTCGCAAGACCCGTCTTCCTCGGTCGTTAGCGGGCGTCTCGCGCATCACGCGGCGCGACGCCCAAGGAGCGTTTTATCAAGCCAAAACGTGTGAGCCTTTCGCTCTGTCCGCACCCCGATACTGTCGTGCTGTGGCGGAAGAGACACGGGAAGTGACCCCAGGGCGACCACTTCCCCCATGGCCGCTTGATCTGTCGCCCTCGTAAGCGGTGCGAGCGAGGCGCGACAGCGCAACGCTGGCGCGCGCGTTACCGACAGAGACGCAGGGAGTTACGATCATCAGCTGAACGGCGCGCCACACGGGATTGGCGGCGTTTTGTGCCGCCCGAATTCGTGGGGTTGTGATCGCAGTGGGGGCGTGAGCGACCCCCCTGTTTGAGGGCCTCGGTCGCCCCGGCCCCGTCCTAGGGGGTCGCTCACGCCCCGCTTGCCAGCCCACTTCGTCCCGGCAAAACAGGTCCGCGATCGTGTCAGCGTTGCGCGCGCCGTAGTGGCCACCTCGCGCCGCACGATCGTGACGTTCATGTGCCGATCGCGATGTGTGCCTCGGCGGGCTCGTGGGCGCGTCGATGGACGCTGCGTGACCGGGTGTCTTCATCGCCGCGTGGCCAGAGGGCCATCACGCGATTGAGTTTAGAGCTGTGCTCGGCGCCGTCAAGGCCTCGTCGCTGCGCTCCGACGCCGCGTTCCGCGGCGCTTCGGACCTTGACCGCGCCTGCGCGCAGCTCGCGAAGTTGGCTCTTACGTGATGGCCGGGAACCGACCTGTTTCGCCAGCTTTGACAGTTTCGCCAGCTGAGTTTGACGAGCCTTTCACGTAGCGCTATTCTGCAGATGTCTCGCCGGTGCCTTCCATGGCACCCCCTCCGCTTCACGGTCACCGCATGCGGAGCGCGTTTACGATAGTCGCTCTCAGCGCTACGGTCGCAGCCCCTCGACACACGAAGTTTCCCGACGTTCGTCCGCCGCAGGTGCACGAATGGCGTGCGCGACTTCGAACATGAGTGATCGATGACTGTCAGCGGCGCAACGCCTCACTGACCAGCGCGTCGACAGTGACCGTCGGCCAATCGCGACACACGTCACGATGCGCGTCGATGGTTCGTCCGATCGGTGTTCGTGAGTCGCCGCTCGCGACCACTGCCGCGCGAGGTGACTGCCTCCCCGCGGACCGATGTCGGCGGCATGCCCACATCTGCGCCAGTGACACAGCGCGCCGGCCATACCGGTCGACGCGCTGAGCGCGCAACTCCCACAAGAGAGAGTCGTGCTGGACCTTGAACCGAGGGGCAGCCATGGAGTACGCGCACGCTGCAGACGCGGAAGTCGATTCGGCCTCGATCGCGCGCTGTCGCGAGCTGCTGGGCGACGAGGCAGAGGGCCTGTCGGATCGCGACGTCGATCGGATTCGACAGCATGCCGACACGATGGCGCGCGTGATCGTCGAAGTATTCCTGGAAAGTCGCGCACCACAGGAGTAGCTGTGTGACTCGCGTACGCACCGCCTTGCCGACGCCAGCGAATGGATCTAAGCTGCGACCGATGATCGGTGCGGTGATCTACGTCCGCGTGAGCACGAAAGAGCAGACGGAGAATCTGAGCCTGTCGACGCAGCTTCGCGCGTGCGAGCAGTACTGCAGTCAGCACGGCTACGAAATCCTGGAGCGGTTCACTGAGGAAGGCGAGAGCGCGAAGACGACGGACCGCACGGAGCTCCAGAAGCTACTGAAGTTCTGCCGCACCCGCAAAGGCCACGTCCACTTCGTCGTCGTGTACAACCTCACCCGGTTCGCGCGAGAGAAGTACGATCACTTTGCGCTCAGAGCGCACCTGAAATCGCTCGGTATCTCGTTGCGATCGGCGACGGAGCCGATCGACGACACGTCTACCGGAAAGCTGATGGAAGGCGTCCTCGCGGCGTTCGCGCAGTTCGACAACGATGTGCGCTCGGATCGGACGCGCGCCGGCATGCGCGCGGCACTCGAACTCGGGCCCTGGACCTTCCCCGCGCCGCTCGGATACTTGAATGCGCCGAGATGGCCCGGAAAGAGCCTCGTGCCAGATCCGGAACGTGCGCCGCTCATCGCGCGTGCGTTCGAAGAGTTCGCGACGGGGCGGTTCACGAAGCAGGAAGTCATCGCCCGTGTTGCCGATGCGGGGCTGCGCACGCGGCGTGGACTGGTGCTCTCGCCGCAAAGCTTCGGGCAGATGATGCGGAACGCGATCTACATCGGCAAGGTCGAGAGCCCGGACTACGGCGTGTCCACGCGCGGTGACTTCGAGCCGCTGGTGGAGGAGAGCACGTTCTATCGCGCGCAGGCTGTCCTCGATGGGCGCATCGTTGTGGCCGGACCACGGCCGCGGAATCATCCAGATTTTCCGCTCAGGGGATTTGTACGCTGCGAGACGTGCGGTCGCCCGCTGACTGGAAGCTGGTCGAAGGGCCGCAACGGCCGCTACGCGTACTACCATTGCCAGCGCCAGTGTCGCGCCGTTAACATGAGCAAGGCCAAGCTGGAAGGCGCGTTCGTTGACGAGCTCGCACTGCTGCAGCCAACGCCGGGCTACATGCGCCTGGTCAAGGATCGAATCCTTCACGTGTGGGAGCAACGGCGGGCTGAGGCCAAGGACCGCACGGCGGAGCAGGACCGGCGGGTACGCACGATCCAGCAGAAGCTGGACCGGCTCGACGAAGCGTTCCTCTACTCGGAGTCGATCGACATCACGAGCTACAGTCGCCAGCGCGACAAATTGCGCGAGGAGCTGACGCTCGCGCAGATCGACCATCACGCCGAGGCTGTCGACGAACTCGACGTACAGGGCATTCTGGCGTTCGCAGAACGCGTTCTGCCGCGTGCCTCGGACCTGTGGGTGCAAGCCTCGCTGAATCAGAAACAGCGGCTCCAGCAGCTATTTTTTCCGGAAGGGATCGCGTTCGACGGAAATCGATTTAATCGAACCGCCGCAACGGCGCCGTTTTTCAAGTACTTGGCGCCGTCCGAGAGTGCTGATGAAACGTTGGTGAGCCAAACTGGAATCGAACCGGCAGAAGAAAGGCGGGAGTTTCTGGGAGTGTTCCGACGAGAAGAACTGGGAGGATGGTCGCGGCGAGTGACATTTCGAGTGTCATTGCGCTGGCAAAACCTGAAAACGGAAGCGAACAGACGAAAGCCGTTGAAAGAATCCGAAAATGCTAAATCGCTGGTCCCGAGCGACTTATCAAAAAAGCACCGTGTCTATGGGGGTT
>Ga0209515_10007727_pt1 | contig 12857 bp, 14 predicted proteins | sample Subgroupgradi54m_FD_187454 | JGI IMG/M metagenome (GOLD analysis project Ga0209515, IMG submission 187454) | Subsurface groundwater microbial communities from S. Glens Falls, New York, USA - GMW60B uncontaminated upgradient, 5.4 m (SPAdes)... ... | reverse complement strand
CAGAACGCGGTGATCGACGCGCTCTCCTACCTCGGCGTCCGCCACCTCGATATGCCGCTCACTGCGGAGCGGGTGTGGAGCGCGATCGAGCACGCGCGCGCCGGCACCGGTGCCGGCGCCGGCGCGTGACGCTCTCGACGCCGACGCTGCGCCTGTCGGTCGCGCAGCATCGAGCGCTGGTCGGGCACTGCCTCGACGGCCTGCCCGACGAGGCGTGCGGCCTGATGGCGGGCCCGGTGATCGGCGGTGAGCCGACGGGCTACGTGAGCGCCGTCTATCCGTGCCGCAATGCGGACGCGTCGGCGCGTACCTATACCGTCGACTCGCGTGATCTCATCAAGGCGATGCGCGACGCGGAAGGTCGCGGCGAGGAGCTCGTCGGCGTGTTCCACTCGCACACCCACACCGACGCCTACCCGTCGGACACCGACGTGCACCGGGCCGCGGAGCCCGGCTGGGTGTACGTGCTCGTGTCGCTGCGCGACGGCGACCCGGCGCTGCGCGCGTACCGCATCCGTGACGGCGCGATCGTCGAGTGCTCGGTCGTCCTGGAGGACCGCCCGCCCGTCTGACCCCGAGAGCGGCGAGGCCGGAGGCCGGAGGCGCCCCGGGGAGTGTCGACCGGAGTGTCGACGGGAATGTCGACCTGTGAGGTCGGACTTGTAAGCTGGCGAGATGGCCGTCGAAGTCCGCCTGCCCACGGTCCTGCGTGCCCATGCCGACGGCGCCGCGTCGGTCACGGCCGAGGGGGCGACCGTGGGCGAGGTGCTCTCCGATCTCGTGGTCCGCTATCCGGGCCTCTCGGGCCAGCTCGTCGACGGCGGCGGTGCGATCCACAAGTTCGTCAACGTCTACGTCGACGACGACGACGTCCGCTATCTCGACGCGCTCGACACCAAGCTCACCGACGGGGCCGTCGTCTCCATCCTCCCGGCGGTCGCGGGCGGCTGACGCCGCCCCACCACGAGGCGACCGCCGTGGCCCGGCACGAATCCATCCTCGGCGTCATCGGCGACACCCCGCTCGTCGGCGTGCATGCGCTGTCGCCCAACCCGGCCGTGCGCATCTACGCCAAGCTCGAGGGCCAGAACCCGGGCGGCTCCATGAAGGACCGCATCGCGCTGAAGATGGTCGAGCAGGCCGAGGCGGAAGGGCGGCTCCGGCCGGGCGACACGATCCTCGAGCCCACGTCGGGCAACACCGGCATCGGCCTCGCGCTGGTCGCCCGCCTGCGCGGGTACGACCTGAGAGTGGTGCTCCCCGAGAACGTGTCGATCGAGCGGCGCCAGCTGCTCGAGATCTTCGGGGCTGAGATCGTGAGCTCACCGGCGGAGGAGGGCAGCAACGGCGCCATCCGCCGGGCCCAGCAGATCGCCGCCGCCGACCCGAAGCTCGTCATGCTCTTCCAGTACGGGAACGCGGCCAACCCGCTCGCGCACTACGAGGGCACCGGGCCCGAGATCTGGCGCGACTGCCCCGAGGTCGACGTGTTCGTCGCCGGCCTGGGCACCAGCGGCACGCTCATGGGAGTGGGTCGCTACCTGAAGGAGCAGAACCCGTCGGTCCAGGTGGTGGCGGTCGAGCCGCCGGCGGGGGAGCTCGTGCAGGGGCTGCGCTCGCTCGACGAGGGCTTCGTGCCCCCGATCTTCGAGCCCGGGCTGCTCGACCGGAAGTTCATCGTGCGCCCGCGCGAGTCGATCGAGTGGGTCCGGCGGCTGCTCGACGAGTGCGGCGTGTTCGCCGGGATCTCGTCGGGCGCGGCGATCGCGGGCGCGGCCAAGACGGCCGCCGTGATGGAGGAGGGGACGATCGTGACGCTCCTCCCCGACGGCGGCTGGAAGTACCTCTCGTCCGGGGCGTGGACCGACGACCTCGACGTGGTCGAGGAGCGGGCGAACCGCATCAACTACTGGTAGCCCCCCGCCCGCCCCTGCCCTCCCCCCCGCTTTGGCGTCACGAAGCCATCGAATATGGGGGCCAAGCGACGCCAAAGCGGCAGGATGGGGGAGATGGCGCCCCGCACCGAGATCGAGCGCGCGGTGGAGATCCTCCGCGCCGGTGGGCTCGTCGCGTTCCCGACCGAGACCGTCTACGGCCTCGGCGCCGATGCCTCGAACCCGGACGCGCTCCGTCGCCTGTTCACAGTCAAGCGCCGGCCGCCCGATCACCCGGTCATCGTCCATCTCGGTGATCCTGCGTTGCTCGACGGCTGGGCGCGCGACGTGCCCGAGGTGGCGCGCCGGCTCGCGGCGGAGTGCTGGCCGGGGCCGCTCACGCTCGTGCTGCGCCGGGCCGCGGGTGTGCTCGACGAGGTGACCGGCGGGCTCGACACCGTGGGACTGCGTGTCCCGGGCCAGCCGGTCGCGCTCGAGCTGCTCCGGGCCTTCGGCGGAGGAGTGGCGGCGCCGTCGGCCAACCGGTTCGGCCGCGTGAGCCCCACCCGCGCCGAGCACGTGCGCGCCGACCTCGGGAGCGATGTCGACCTGGTGCTCGACGGTGGCCCATGCGCGGTCGGGGTGGAGTCGACCATTGTCGACTGCTCGGGTGTCGACCGCTCGGGTCACGACGTCGCGGTGCTGCGCGTCGGCGGCGTCTCCGCCGAGCGGCTGGCCGAGATCGTCGGGCACGTGGTGCCGACGCGGGAGCCGGGCGCAGTCCGCGTCCCCGGCTCGCTCGCGTCGCACTACGCGCCGCGAGCCGCGGTGGTGGTCGTTGGTCACAACGAGGTCGTGGCGCAGGCTGTCGCGCTGCTCGCCCGGGGTGAGCGCGTCGGCCTCCTTGCCGCGGCCCGGCCGCCCGGCCTCCCGGACGGGCTCGTCGTGCTCGATCTGCCGTGCTCGGCCGAGGAATACGCCCGCGTGCTTTACGCGCGCCTGCGCGAAGCCGACCGGCTCGGCCTCGACGTGCTGCTGGCCGTGCCCCCCCGCGAGGAGGGCGTGGGTGCAGCGGTCGCCGATCGGCTGCGCCGCGCCGCCGGCCCCAGCCGGTAGCGTCTCGCCGATGACCGAAGGGCCGATCGGCGTCTTCGACTCGGGGCTGGGCGGCCTCACCGTGCTTCGCGCGCTCATCGACCTGCTGCCGCACGAGCCGGTGGTCTACTTCGGCGACACCGGCCGGTTCCCTTACGGGTCGAAGCCCGGCGACGAGGTGCAGAAGCACGCGATCGAGATCGCCGACCTGCTCGTCGAGCAGCACGTGAAGATGATCGTGGTCGCGTGCAACAGCGCGGCGTCGGCCGGGCTCGACGCGCTGCGCGCCCGCCTCGATCTCCCGGTGGTGGGCGTGGTCGAGCCCGGGATCCGAGCCGCGGCGGCGGTCACTCGCAGTGGGCGGGTGGGCGTGATCGGCACCGTGGGCACGGTGAGCTCGGGTGCGTACCAACGGGCAGCGGAGGGCACCGGCATCGAGCTGACCTGCGCGGCCTGCCCGGGCTTCGTCGAGTTCGTGGAGGCCGGCGACGTCGGCTCCGATCAAGTGCACGTGCTCGCCGAGCGGCTCCTCGCGCCGGTGCGGGAGGCGGGGGTCGACACGATGGTGCTCGGGTGCACGCACTACCCGTTGCTTGCCCGCACCATCGGCGACGTGATGGGCCGCGACGTCGTGCTCGTGTCGAGCGCCGACGAGACCGCGTTCGAGGTGCGGCGCATCCTCGTCCCCGCCGCTGCCCGTGTCGGCAGCGCGGGACTGGCGGCCGCGAGCACCGGCACGCCGACGCGCCGGTTCATCACCAGTGGCGACGTCGACGTGTTCCGGCGGCTCGGCGCTCGCTTCCTCGGTCCCGAGGTGGAGACGGTGGAGGCCTGGGCATGGACCTGATCGTGCTGGGCTGCTCCGGCTCCTATGGGTCGCCCACCGCCGCGTGCAGTGGGTACCTGGTGCGCGCCGGCGGCACCGTGGTATGGCTCGACTGCGGCAACGGCACCTTCGCCAACCTGCAGCAGCACGTCGCCATCGAGGACCTCTCGGCGGTGGTGCTCACCCACGAGCACCCCGACCACTGCGTCGACATCTACGGGCTGCAGGTGCTGCTCCGCTACGGGCTCGAACGCTCCGACCTCCCCGTGTACGCCCCAGCCGGCCTCGAGCAGCACCTCGGCTCGCTCATCACCGACTGGGGTGGCACCTTCGACTGGCGGGTGGTGGGCGACGGCGACCGCACCACCCTGGGCGATCTCGAGCTGGTGTTCTCGCGCACCGACCACCCGCCGCCGACGCACGCAGTCGAGGTGCGCGGCGACGGCAAGCGCCTCGTCTATACGGCCGACACCGGACCGTCGTGGACCGTGGGCGCGTTCGAGCCCGGCGCCGACCTCGTCCTCTCCGAGGCCACCTACCAGCACGACAACCGGCCGGCCACGCTCCATCTCTCCGCCCACGAGGCCGGGATCGGTGCCCGCGAGGCTCGGGCCCGGCGCCTGATGCTCACCCACCTCTGGCCTCGGCTCGACCCCATCGCCTCGGTCGAGGAAGGATCGGAGGCATTCGGCGAGTCCGTCACGCTCGCCGCTCCGCATCTTGTCACGAGGGTCTGAGAGCACTCCCATGGGCATCCGGCGCGACGGGCGCGAGCCCGACGACCTCCGACCGGTCGCGTTCACGCGCGACTTCACCGAGTTCGCCGCCGGGTCGGTGCTCGTGGAGATGGGGCGCACGCGCGTGCTGTGCACGGCGTCCGTGGAGGAGCGGATCCCACCCTGGTTGCGAGGCCAGGGTCGCGGCTGGGTGACGGCCGAATACTCGATGCTGCCGGGCTCGACCGCAGAGCGGGTCGAGCGCGAGGCCGCGCGCGGCAGGCCCTCGGGCCGTACCCAGGAGATCCAGCGGCTCATCGGCCGCTCGCTGCGAGCGATCACCGACGTCGAGGTGATGGGCGAGGTACAGATCACGGTCGATTGCGATGTGCTCCAAGCCGACGGCGGTACCCGCACCGCCTCGATCTGCGGTGGTTACGTCGCCCTGCACGACGCGTGCTCGCGGCTCGTGGCGGCGAAGAAGATGGCCGCGCATCCCGTCACCGACCAGTGCGCGGCGGTGTCGGTAGGCGTCGTCGACGCACTCGCCCACCTCGACCTCGACTACTCCGAGGACGTGCGCGCCGAGGTCGACATGAACGTGGTGATGACGGGCTCGGGCCGGTTCATCGAGGTGCAGGGAACCGCAGAAGGGCTTCCGTTCACCCGCTCCGAGCTCGACGACCTGCTCATCCTGGCCGAGAAGGGCATCGGCGAGATCTTCGAGCTGCAACGCGCCACGCTCGCGACACCGGCTCCGCCGCGGAGCACGTGAGCCGGCCGGTATTGCGGATCGTGCTCGCCACCGCCAACCCCGACAAGACGCGCGAGATCCACCACGTGCTCGCCACGTTGCCGCTCGCGATCGAGCTGGTGCCGCGGCCGGCCGACGTGCCGGACGTCGAAGAGACCGGCGCCACGCTGGCCGACAACGCCCGGCTCAAGGCGCGGGCGCTGTGCACGGCTGTCGGCCTCCCCGCGCTGGCCGACGACACCGGGCTCGAGGTCGACGCGCTGGGTGGCGCTCCGGGCGTGCGCGCGGGCCGCTTCGCGGGCGACGACGCGACCTACGCCGACAACGTCGAGAGGCTCCTGCGTGAGCTCGAGGATGTCGCCCCCGAGCGGCGGACGGCCCGGTTCGCGACGGTCGCGGTGGTGTGCTTCCCCGACGGGCACGAGCTGCTGGGCCGGGGTGAGGTCGAGGGCGTCATCGCCTCCGTGCCGCGCGGCGCGGGTGGCTTCGGCTACGACCCGGTGTTCGAGCCGCTCGAGGGCGGCGGCCGCACGTTCGCCGAGATGACCACGGCCGAGAAGCACACGCTCTCGCACCGCGGTCGAGCGTTGCGCGCGCTCGCGGCGTTGCTGCGCGACGCTTGAGTCGACCGGATCCGGAAGGAGCCCCATGCCGCTGCACCCGCAGGCGCAGCTGATCCTCGACGTGGTGAACGCCACGCCCCTCGGAAGGGTGCAGGACCACACGCCCGAGGAGGTCAGGGCCACGACGAGGGCGATGTTGATCCCGAGCGCGGAGGCCGTCGCGGAGGTCGAGGACCGGACGATCCCGGGCCCCGATGGCGACATCAGGGTCCGCGTCTACCGACCGAGCGACGAGCCGGCGCTCCCCGTCCTCGTGTACTTCCACGGCGGCGGCTGGATGTTCGGCGACCTCGACGTCCACGACGGCACCTGCCGCGCCTTCGCCAACGCGGCCGACTGCATCGTCGTCTCGGTCGAGTATCGCCTCGCGCCCGAGCACCGCTTCCCCGCTGCCGTCGACGACGCGTACGCGGCCGCGACGTGGGCCCACGAACACGCCGAGGAGCTCGGTGGCGACCCGAGCCGGATCGCCGTCGGGGGGGACAGCGCGGGAGGCAACCTCGCGGCTGTCGTCAGTCTGCTCGCGCGTGACACCGGCGCACCCCCGCTCGTCTTCCAGCTCCTCGTCTGCCCCGTCACCGACCACGAGTTCGAGAGTGCCTCGATGCGTGCCAACGCGGAGGGCTACTTCCTCGAGCGCGCGTCGATGCAGTGGTTCTACGAGCTCTACCTGCGCTCCGCGGCCGACGCTGACGACTGGCGGGTCTCGCCCTGCCGCGCCCCCGACCTGTCGGGCCTGCCTCCCGCGTTCGTCGTGACGGCCGAGTTCGACCCGCTGCGCGACCAGGGCGAGGATTACGCGCAGCGGCTCGCCGTCGCCGGCGTGCCCGTTGTGGTGACGCGCTACGACGGCGTCTTCCACGACTTCCTGATCATGCACGCCGTCCTCGATCCGGGGAAGCAGGCCTTCGATGACACGGTCGGCGCCCTGCGGGCCGCGTTCGGCGAATAGGACCGACCGTGGCCGTCATCGACGTCGCCGGATTCGTGGCCGACCTGAAGGACCACGCGGTCGAGCACGGCTTCCACGTCCACGACGAGCGGCACTTCGTCGAGAGCTACTCGCTGCGCCAGACGTGGGAGGTCGACCTCCACCCGGAGGAGGGGTGCGAGGGCCCGGTCGACCTGTACCTGTCGCTCGAGGTCGATCCGCGTGTCCTGCTCGGCTTCGAGGACTTCGTCGTGGGTGTCGGCGACGAGGAGGAGCCACCCGACGAGTTCCACTTCCCGCTCAGCTTCACGTGGGCGCTGCCGCCGCTGCCGCGCGGCCCCGACCTGCTCGTGCTCGCCACGGAGCTCGCGGGCGAGGGCGGGCCCGACCTCCCACTCGAGGTGTCCGCGATCGACTCCTACCCGGCCGCCACGGACGCGCCCGAGCGCAGCCTCCGCGTCGTCGCGCACCAGCGCGTGTCCCTCGTACGAATGCGCCGGGGCGAGGAGGTCCCGTGCGCGACCCTCGACTGCTGCCTGGCGGTGAGCCGCTACCTGCTCGATCACGCGCCGGAGTGGTTGGGCTAGCTGGAGTGCCCGGATCGGGGCCGCGCGCCCCCGCGCCCGGCGTGCGGCGGCGGTGCGCAACAATGGGGCCATGCCCATGCGGACCGACTGCCGGCACTACGACAGCCGCACGTACCCGACCGGTGAGATCGTGCGGAGGTGCGGCCTCGATCTCGCTCCCGAGGCGCCCTGGCGCTGCCCCGACGACTGCCCGTCGTTCACCAAGCGCCGCTTCGACGCGGGTTGGCAGTACGGCAGCCTCGGTCACTCGGCCGCGCCGCCCGAGTCCGAGCCCGAGGGCGAGGAGGTCGCCGCGCTGCTCGACGCGGCGGAGGACATCGTGAACACGGCCGCGCCGGAGGTCCTCGCCGAGTTCCAGTCGAAGCGCAAGAAGTCGCGCTTCCGCCGGGGCAAGAAACGGCGCTGAGGACCAGTCAGCCGCGTGAGAGCACCCGCACGGGGCGTGAAGCCGCGGCTCGCTCCTCGGCGACGTCATCGTCCCGGCTGGTCGCGGCCAGGAGGCACGCGGTGAAGAAGCCGAGGGAGAAGGCGAGCATGGCCACGACGACGGCGACCACGATCAGCATCATCGACCACCCCTTCCTCGGCGCGGGAGGTCCAGGGCGAGGGTAAACCCGGCCGGCGCCGAAGCGGTGGACCACACCCGCGTCGCTCCCGTCGATCCGTTCGGTCCTTGGGGGCGCCCGGGATGGATGAGGGCGAGCCATGATGGTCGGGCTCTCGCTCGCGAGCTCGGGAGGAGCCATGCCGACATGGGACCCGGGAGTGCTCGGCCCCGCGCCTCGGGATCCGGCGCAGGCGTTCTGGGACCCCGAGGCACAGACGATGGACCCCGAGGCGCGGCGCGCGCTCCAGGACGAGCGGGTCCGCGCGCTGATCGGGCGCGTCTTCGATGTGCCGGTTCCGCTCTTCCGCCGTCGGCTCGAGTCGGCCGGCATCAGCTCGGCGGGCGACGTCCGCGGCGTCGACGATCTCATGTCGGTCCCGCTCACGCGCAAGCAGGATCTGCGCGACTCGGAGGCCGAGGTCCCGCCGTGGGGTGACTACCGATTCACGCCTCCTACCGCGTGCGTCCGCCTCGGCCAGTCGACCGGCACGACCGGGACCCCGACCGTCACGCTGTGGACCCGTCACGACATCTGGGTCGAGTACGAGTCGGCGGCACGCAGCTGGTGGCGGCTCGGGTACCGGCCCGGCATGAGCGTGACGCACGCGCACCCTGCCTACCTCTACGGCGGCGGCGCGATGCTGTCGGGCACCTACGAGTACTTCGGGCTGCTGAACATCTGGGTGCCGCCGCCCGACACCGACGAGCTCGCCGAGCAGGGCATCCGGGCGTGGATGCGCTTCAAGCCCGACATCCCTTTTGTCGGCTTTTCGCTCGGCCGCTACTTCGAGGTGTGCCAGCGGCTCGGCCTCGACCCCGCCGCCGACGTCGGGCTGCGCATCCCGTCGATGGGTGGCGGCGGGAAGGGCGCGCCGCTGATGACCGCGGGGCTCGAGTCCTACGCGTATCTCGGTGGCGCCTGCGGCCGGAGCGCGGGTGCGCATCTGCACGAGGACTGGGCGGTGGTCCAGGCCGTCGACCCAGCCACCGGCCGCGAGGTTCCCGACGGTGAGTGGGGCAACCTCGTCGTGACCACCCTCGATCGCGACAACGGCTTGCTGCGCTACGACCTCGAGGAGGCCGCCGCGATCACGCGGGAGCCGTGCTCGTGTGGCGAGACGACGATCCGCGGCTTCTGGGGCGGCCGGTTCAAGGACCTCCTCGCGTCGCAGGGCCGGCGCTTCCAGGTCGCCGAGATCGAGCGCGCCCTGCGGGCCGGTGTGTCCGAGCTCGCGGAGCCTTCACTCGAGTTCGTGGTCGTGCGGCCGTCCGAGCCGGATGCCGCGCTGGTCGTACGGGTCGAGGCCGGGCTCGGGGAGACGGATCAGGTGGATCTCGCTCGTCGGGCCGCGGCTGCGATCCGCGAGCAGGTGGGCGCGGAGGCCACGGTGGAGGTGCTCGAGCGCGGTGCGTTGCCCCGGTCGGGCTACAAGACGGCCCGCGTGGTCGACGGCTGACCGTGTAACGAGCACAGGGCGACGAGCACAGGGCGACGAGCACAGGGCGACGCGCTCAGCGTGACGGAACCGGGAGCCGCGACCGCGCCACCGGGGCATGACGGTTGCCTTCACCGGACGCCCGCGTTGCCACGAGATGGCGATCGGCCCGGCGGAGCAACGGCGGGAGGACCACCAGCGCTGCCAGCAAGGCGGCCAGCACGTTCACCGCGACGACGATGCCGAAGTTCGACAGCAACGGGAAGCCGGAGAATGCGAGCACGCCGAAGCCGCCCGCGATGGTGAGCCCGGACGCGGTGAACGCGCGGCCGATCCGAAGCGAGGCGGTCGCGATCGCGTCGTCCGGCGGGTGACCGTTCCGCCGCTCCTCCAGGTAGCGAGCCATGACCAAGACCGAGAACTCCGTGCAGGTCGCGACCACGAGCGGGCTCGACAGCGCGCTGAGCGCGTTGACCTCGATGCCGAGCAGGTAGATGACGATCGACGCGGCGCCCACGGCGGCGACGACGGGAAGCAGTGGCAGCACGGCCTTCCAGATGCTCCGCAGCGAGATGAGCAGCCAGAGCAGGACGGCAACCAGCGCGGCGTATGTCATCAGTGCGCGGTTGGCCGAGAGCGCGTCGATGGCCTCGATCCCGACGACCGTGAGCCCCGACGGCGTCGCGGTCACGCCCCGCGGCGGGCGGAGATCTGCGTGCATCGCCGCGAGGAGGTCCTTCTCCTCGCCGAGCGAGACCGGCGCGACGGCGAAGACGATGTTGGCCCGCTGCCGGTCACCGCTCAGGAAGCTCCGCCCGATGGCCTGCGGAGCAACCCCGAGAATCGCCCGCGTGTCCTCGGGCACGGGTGTGAAGCCGGTGACGGTCTCGGTGATCGATGCCACGCTCCCCGAGCGGAAGAGCTGCTTCGGGTGCCGCCGGAGCTGACGCGCCTCGAAGCGGGCCATCCACGCGAGCACGTCGGGTCGCATCACGTCGTCGGCCTCGACCATCAGCCCCAGCTCGCCCGAGGACTGAGCGATGTCCCGCACATGGTGGAGATCGCGCAGCACCGGGCTGTCCTGGGGGATGTACCGCTCAGCGTTCGACTGCACGATGATGCGCTGCTGGGCCACCGCCCCTCCGGCCGCGAGCGCGAGCGAGGCCACGAGCAGGGCGAACGGGTGCCCGCGGCCGACCGACGAGAGCGTCCGTACCCCCCGCTCAAGCCCGAGACGCTCGCGAGCCGAGTCTCTGGCCCGCGCCGGCCGGCGCGTGTCGCGCCAGACGAGCACGCTCGGCACCACCACGAGAGCAGAGAGGAAGAGCACCACCACACCCACGGCGAGCATCACGCCGAAGTCGCGGATCATCGGCACGCGGGAGATGCGCAGGGCGAGGAAGCCGACGACCGCCGCGACCATGGCCACTGCCAGCGCAGGGCCGAGCCTGGTGAAGGCGCGCTCGAGCGCCACCCCGATCTCCTCGCCGGCCGTGGCCTCCTCCTCGTAGCGACTGTGGACCTGCACCGCGAAGTCGACGCCGAGCCCGATCAGGATCGGGAGGCCCGAGATGGTGACCATCGTGAGCGGAATGCGAAGGAACCCCATCAGGCCGAACGCCCAGACGATCGCGAGCAGCACGAGCGGCAGCGAGAGGAGCCGCCAGCGGGCCCGGAAGACGAGCAGGAGCACGACCAACATGACGACGAGCGCCACCGCGCCCATGGTCGTCATGTCGGTCTTCATCCCATCGTTGATCTCCTTGAGCAAGATCGGCGAGCCGGTCGGGAGCACCTTCATGCCCTCGAAGCGCCGGGCATGGGTGAGCTCGACGACACCCTCGGCCGCGTGAGCTTGCTCGTCGATCGTCATGTTTCCGCGGAGGCGCACCACCATGATGGCGTGACTCGTGTCCGGGAAGACGCCTCGGAACGTGGGGCGGATGGCTCCGCGGTCGTCGAACACGAGGAACTCGACGAACCGCGGATTGGCCAGCGACTGCTCGCCGACCGCCGCCAGCCGCGCCCCGTCGGCCGTCGCGCGCGCGTTGAACGCCGCGGCGACCTGCGCACGGGCCGCCTCGACGGCCTGCTCCTGCTCTGTGCCGGACGCGCCGGCGGCCGACGCCCGCTCGCGCGCCGCCCGCCCGGCCGAGTCCTGCTCGCGCGCCGTCGCGGCGAGCGCGAGATCCGGGGCGATGGCGATCTGGTCGGCGCCGAAGCGCACCGCGGTCAGCGGGCTGATGATGGCGTGGTACTGCCCGGTGCGCTCGAGATCGTGCTCGAGGGCGGTGAGCTGCCGCTGGTTCCCCGGCGTGAAGAGCCGGCGGATGTCACCCTCGAAGAGGACGATCATCGGATCTCCGCCGAACTGACGCTGGTAGCGGACGTTGTCGCGGTAGACGCGGGAGCCCGACGGGACCATCGTGTCCTGGCTCGACTTGAACGCGAGCATCGGAAGGCCGAACCCGAGCGCGACCGTCGCCAGCACGGAGACGGCGAGCAGCGATCGGAAGCGCCGGTGCACCAACGCTGCCCACCGCAGCCACCACGTCTCCGCGGTCATGAGCGTGCCCTCCGCCCAATTCCCTTCGACCCGGCCCCTTCGACCCGGCCCCTTCGACCCGGTCGGGCCGAGCGGCGCTCGTCGACCCCATCGCCGAGCCTGAGCCGCCGCTCGCGCGACGAGCAGGGGCGCGGGGCCATTGCAGCAAGGACCAAAGGCCTCTGGCCGCTCGCGCCCGTCGCGGGGACGATCTCCTCCCCGGCTCCGGGAGGAGGCGAACGTGCGCGAGATGACCGTCGGCATCAACATCGCACGAGGCGACATCGGACGAGGAGGAGCCCGATGAAGGCGCTGGTCTTCCGCAACAGCCTTCCGCGACAGGCGGCCACGATGCTGGGAAGGCGCCTGAGCCCGCGGGCCTACGTCGCGCCTTTCGCGCCGGTCCGGCTCGAGGAGGTGCCCGAGCCTGTCCTGCCGGCCGACGGCTGGGTCGTGTGCGAGACCGTGCTGAGCGGCATCTGCGGTTCCGACGCCAAGCAGATGCTCCTCCACGGCGCCCGCGACAACCCGCTGACCGCGCTGATCTCGTTCCCACACGTTCTCGGCCACGAGGCCGTTGCCATCCGGGCCGACACCCGCGAGCGGGTCGTGCTCGACCCGTGGCTCTCCTGCGGGCCGCGCGACGTCGCACCGCCATGCGACGCCTGCTCCACGGGCCGCTACCCGCAGTGCCGGAGCTTTCGCCGCGGGGTCCTCCCCCCGGCGCTGCACCTCGGGAACTGTGCGGGCGCGGGCGGCACGCACGCCGAGCGGTTCTGCGCGCACGAGAGCCGGCTGTTCGCCGTGCCCGCCGACATCGGCGACGAGGCCGCCGTGCTGGCCGACCCGGCGAGCGTGTCGCT
>Ga0209515_10007725_pt1 | contig 12860 bp, 12 predicted proteins | sample Subgroupgradi54m_FD_187454 | JGI IMG/M metagenome (GOLD analysis project Ga0209515, IMG submission 187454) | Subsurface groundwater microbial communities from S. Glens Falls, New York, USA - GMW60B uncontaminated upgradient, 5.4 m (SPAdes)... ... | reverse complement strand
AGGCCCTCAAGCCCCACGCCAAAACCGCCGCCGGTGTGGCGGTGCCGATTGATGTGCACCTGATGATCGCGCCCGTCGACGCCTTGGCGGCCCAATTCGCCGATGCCGGTGCAGACTTGATCAGTTTCCACCCTGACGCCAGCGGCCATGTGCACCGCAGCATCCAGGCCATCAAGGCCAAGGGCTGCAAAGCCGGTCTGGTGTTTAACCCGGCAGAGCCGCTGGATGTGCTGGACTGGGTGATTGACGACATCGATCTGGTGCTCATCATGACGGTGCAACCCGGCTTCGGTGGCCAGGCTTTCCGCCGCGACATGCTGCCCAAGATCCAGCAGATCGACCAATGGCGCCGGGAACGCGGATTGAAATTCCGCCTGGAGGTCGACGGTGGCATCGATCTCGCCACCGGCAGGGAATGTCGCGCCGCGGGAGCGGACACCTTCGTCGCCGGCACCTCCTTCTTCAAGGCAGCCGACAAAGCCGGGTTTACCGCCGCCATTGCCGCCCTGTAGCGGCGGTCTATGACCACCGTCCGACCTACGGGCAGTTCGGCTTCAAATCCGCGGACAATCCGGAAACCTACATGGTTCTCCGGTTCTCCGGGATCTACCGGCAAAATGCCGGCCCCGAATAGCCGGCCGGCCACCCTCCCCGAAATCCATGCCACCTACGGCCGGCTGTTCCGCGCGATTTCCTCGGCGCGGGCGTATTGCCGGCGGAAGGTCGCGGCCAGGTCGTTGGCCAGGTGCACCTCGTCGACCTTGTTCTTGGAATTCAAGGCCTGCTTGATGCGGCCGGTCATCTCCGGATAGCTGACCGCCGACATGTCGGCCATGACGGCGATGGCCTCCGCCGGCAGGCCGGCCCGGATGATGGCGCGCCAGGCCGCGACAAGTTCGCCGTGGGTGTCCTGGCACATCACGCGGATGACGAACGCCATCTCGCGGAATATTCCGCCCGTCCACGCCGGGTTGTAAATCAGCGGATTGGCCCCGGCATAGGGATTCACGTCGGGATCCGAACGATACTTGCCGAAGTCCGCGGTGTAGAAATCCCGGCGGATTGGCAGGCGACGGAGTTCATAGCGGCCGGGGCCGCCCGGAGAGCCGACCCGGAAATTCCACAGCTTCTGGCCCTCCATCGAAAGGGCGTATTCCATGAACGCGAGTGCCGCCTTCGGGTTCCTGGCGCCGCGCAGGACGGCCAGCGGATCCGGTGAGAGCACCGTGCCGTCAGGCGGCGAGTAGTAACCGATGCGATGACTCACGCCGTCGAGGGCCCGCGCCGCCTCCTGATGGCCACCCCGCCCATAGAAATCGATGCACATGCCGACGGCGGAGTTGCCCTGGATCACATCGATCGAGGGCTTCTGCGACGTGTCGGTGAAATAACGGGCGTTGGCCCCGGCGCGCTGCAGCAGCTGGAGCCCGCTGACCCAGCCGGCCTCCACCGCCGGCTTCTCGAGTTCGGAGCGCGGCCGGGCGGTTTCGCGTTCGAGCCGCGCCCACTGGCGGTAGATGTGCTGCTGGATGACGTTCTCGAATGCCTTGGCAATGGAGCCGCTCTTGGTCGGGTCGCAAAGCGCGATCTCACCCTGCAGTTTCGGGTTCGCCAGATCATCCCAGGCGCGCGGTTCCTCCGGGATCCCGAGCCGGCGCAGCGCATCGCGGTTGTAGATCATGCCGTAACTGCTCAACACGTCGCCGATCCAGCGGCCTTGTTTGTCCCAGTAAACCTCACCCGTGTAGCTTTGCGGAATCACGTCGTCCTGAAACCACTCGGGATGCAACTGCATGATGCCCGAATCCACCAGCCGCCCGGCATTGGCCTGGCGGATGAAATCAAAGCTCCCGCCGCCGAAGAAGATGTCGATGCCGCAACTGATGCCGGATTCCAGAAACGCGCGCCGGGCGGAGACTTCGGGAGTGTCGTCCCCGGGCGTATTGTCCGGCGTCAGCCGGGGGTTGGCGAATGCAGCCTGCGCCTCCATGCTCCACTCGCGCCCGAGCGTCTGGGTCCAGTGGTTCTGGAAGGCCGAGACGTATTCCGACTCCAGGAAGCGCGCAATTTCGCTCGTGCCGCCGATGACCCGCCAGTCGATGGCAATCGTCCGGCCGGTGCGCGCCCGATACCATCCGCGGAAGCCATGCGCATATTCGTGGCGGAGAGCCTCGTTGTGCGGAGTGATGATCACGAGCGTCTCGTCGGCGGCCTGGACCGCGGACTGGCGTGGCCGCAGCAAAAACGGCAGCCCCACAACCGCAACCAGCGCGAGAAGGATAAGCGTGCGTTTCATGGCACTGCCTCGGTCGTCCTGAACGAAGTGAAGGATCCATAACGATATTCGTTGGAGGGCATGTGCTGGATTCTTCGCTGCGCTCAGAATGACAAAGAGAAGAGGCAACGCGCCTCAATCCAGCAGCACCACCACGTCCTCGGGTTCCACCGTGGCGAAAAGCTCGCCGCGGGCCGAACCATCAACGAACCGCGGATTGCGTTCAAATATCTTCAGCCTGACGCCGCCGTGGGTGACGAACTCGTATTGGGCCACTTCCCCGAGGTAGATGGACTGGCCGATGCGTCCGCGCACGACGTTCCGCTGCTCGGCGTTGCGGTGAAGTTCCCAGCATTCCGGCCGGATCGAAACCGTGACCGCCGCGCCCACCGCGGGGACTCGGCTTTGATCGCTGAAGATGCCGTCGAACTTGCCCACGGCTGTTTCAACCGTGACGTAGTTGCCTGCCATGCCCAGCATCTTGCCCGCGATGAAGTCGGTTTCGCCGATGAAATTGGCCACGGTCCGGCACGTCGGCCGCTTGTAGATCTCGCGCGGCGTTCCGACCTGCAGGATGTGCCCGCCTTCAAGAATCGCCATCCGATCGGCGATCGACAGCGCCTCCTTCTGGTCGTGCGTGACGTAAACGGTGGTAAGCTTGAACTCCTTGCACACACGGCGGATCTCGGTCCGCATCTCGAGGCGGAGCTTGGCGTCGAGATTTGAAAGCGGCTCATCGAGCAAAAGGCAGCGCGGGCGGATGACCAGCGCCCGCGCCAACGCGATGCGCTGCTGCTGGCCGCCCGAAAGCTGGTTGGGTTTGCGGCCGGCGTAGGCTTCCATGCGCACCGACGCCAGGGCCTCGGCCACCCGCTTCTTGATCTCCGGCTCGGCCACTTTGCGCTCCTCCAGACCGAACGCGACGTTTTCGGCCACCGTCATGTGCGGCCAGAGCGCATAGCTTTGAAACATCATGCCCGTGTTCCGCTTGTGCGGTTCCAGCCGGGTCACGTCCTCCTCGCCAAAAAGAATCTGCCCTTTTTCCGGAATGTAGAAACCCGCCAGGCTCCGGAGCAGGGTCGTCTTGCCGCAGCCGCTCGGTCCAAGCAGGAAGAACAGTTCGCCGGGATCGATGGTCAGATCGAGCCCGTGGAGCGCCACAACGGGCCCAAACTGCTTGGTCAGTTGCTTAACCTGAATGGAAATCATTTTTCGCTGCCTCCGGCATTTGCGCTCCGGTTTCGGAGGAAACGCGCGTGCCGGCTAGGCAACCGGCCGCTCCGGCCCAAGTCAAAATAAACCCTCACCGCGAAATTTGTAACCGATTGCCTTGCCCGGCCCGATGCGTTTCATCGGCTCATGCCGAAACGAAAAGGCCCCCCGGAGCTCAGGCACCTCGACCATGTTCTCGTCACTCCGAGCGCCATCAAGCGGCGCATCGCAACCTTGGGCGCACAAATCAACGCCGACTATGCCCACAAGGACCTGATGGTGGTGGCGATCGTGAACGGCGCCCTGATTTTCGCCGCGGATTTGCTGCGGCAGTTGAGCAGCCCGCTCCGGCTCGACTGCCTGCGGGCCTCGAGCTACCACGAGGGCACCAAGGCGACGGGCGAGCCGCGGATCGTCGACCAAATGAAGCTCGGCGTGCGGGACCAGCATGTGCTGCTGGTCGACGACATCCTCGACACCGGCAAGACGCTCGCCGCCGTGGCGGGCCTGATCAAGCTCAAGGGCGCCGCTTCGGTCCGCAGCTGCGTGCTGCTCGACAAGAAGGCCCGGCGGATGGTGCCGTTCGAGGCGGACTATGTGGGCTTTGCCATTCCCAATGAATTCGTCGTCGGCTACGGCCTCGATTTCAACGAGCGCTACCGCAACCTGCCGTGCATCGGCGTGCTCAAGCCGAAGTATTATGGCGGCTAACGGCCGCCTCGGGGCGGGCGCATCTGCGGAGAGGTAGGTCGCGGACTTGGGCCGTCGCTAGGCCTATGGCCCACGGGCCGCTCCGCGCCGGTTTTACGCAATCGAAATTGCAGTCGAAAACGTGACGTGTGGGATTCACCACCAAGACACGAAGGCACAAAGGGTGCGGCTCCTTCGTTCTTTGTGTCTCCGTGCCTTGGTGGTTCATGCTTTTGCTGCCTTCATGAATACGCGCTGCCCCTCGGGGCCCGGGTGGGAAAAACCCTTGCACTTTGAACTCGGCCACGTTTGCTCGACAGCCTGCTTCCGGAGAGATGGCTGAGTGGTCGAAAGCGGCGCTTTGCTAAAGCGTTGTAGGAGTAAAATCCTACCGGGGGTTCGAATCCCCCTCTCTCCGCCATTTTTTCCCGGGCGAAAGGGAAGCGCCCGACGCGCAGCCTCGCTGGGTTCAGGGAAGTGAAGATTTCGAGGTGCGGGAAACGGTGCAATCGGAGAAAATAAAAAGCCCGCGCAACTTGCGCGGGCTTGCGGGCCGGGCTCAGGCGCTCAGTAGCGGTAGTGCTCGGGCTTGTAGGGGCCCTCGACCGGGACGCCGAGGTATTCTGCCTGGGCCGTGGTGAGGGTCGTGAGCTTGGCCCCGATCTTCTCGAGGTGCAGACGGGCGACTTCCTCGTCGAGGTGCTTGGGCAGACGGTAGACACCAATCTTGTAGGTGTCCTTGTTCTTCCAGAGATCGAGCTGCGCGAGCGTCTGGTTGGTGAAGCTGTTCGACATCACGAACGAGGGATGGCCGGTGGCGCAGCCAAGGTTCACCAGTCGGCCTTCGGCGAGCATGTAGATGCTGTTCCCCTTCGGGAAAGTATACATGTCGTATTGCGGCTTGATGTTGATCCGCTTGGCGTCGGAGGTGTTGAGCCGGTCAATCTGGATCTCATTGTCGAAGTGGCCGATGTTGCAGACAATGGCCTGGTCTTTCATCTGACGCATGTGCTCCAGGGTGATGATATCCTTGTTGCCGGTGGTGGTGACATAGATGTCGGCGGTGCCGAGCGTGGACTCGATCGTGTTGACCTCAAAGCCTTCCATCGCGGCCTGCAGCGCATTGATGGGGTCGATCTCCGTGACGACCACCCGGGCGCCAAAGCCCTTGAGGGAATGCGCCGAGCCCTTGCCCACGTCGCCATAGCCGCAAACGCAGGCAACCTTGCCCGCGATCATGACGTCGGTGGCGCGCTTGAGCCCATCGGCCAGCGACTCGCGGCAGCCGTAGAGATTGTCGAACTTCGACTTCGTGACCGAGTCGTTGACGTTGATGGCGGGCACGCGGAGCTTGCCCTTCTCCAGCATCTGGTAGAGGCGGTGGACGCCGGTGGTCGTCTCCTCCGAGACGCCCCGCCACTCCTTCGCGATGGCAGTCCAACGCAGCGGGTCCTCCTTGTGCACCCGCTTGAGGACGTTCTTGATGACCTGCTCCTCGTGCGAGCCGGACGGCGTGTTGACCCAGTCGCTGCCCTCCTCGAGTTCGCAACCCTTGTGGATCAGGAGCGTGACATCGCCCCCGTCGTCGACAACGAGTTGCGGACCCTTGCCGCCCGGAAAGGAAATGGCGCGCAGCGTCAGATCCCAGTATTCCTCGAGTGTTTCGCCCTTCCAGGCAAACACCGGGGTGCCGGTCTGAGCGATCGCGGCGGCAGCGTGATCCTGCGTCGAAAAGATGTTGCAGGAAGCCCAGCGCACGTCGGCACCCAGTTCCTTCAGGGTTTCGATCAGGACGGCGGTCTGGATCGTCATGTGGAGCGATCCGGTGATGCGCACTCCCCTCAGCGGTTTGACCGGGCCGAATTTCTTTCGGACTGACACGAGGCCGGGCATCTCGTGCTCGGCGACTGAAATCTCCTTGCGACCCCACTCGGCGAGGGTGATGTCCTTGACGTGGTAATCTTGCGCTTTCGGCGCGGTGGAGGCGGTGGGCATGATGGTAGTGGTGGTCGGGTTATTGATTAGACGGCAGCGCGCAGCGCGTCGGCCTTACTGATGGATTCCCACGGCAGGCCGGACTTGCCGAAATGGCCGTAATTGGTCGTCTTGCGATAAATGGGCCGCAGCAGGTCCAGCTGCGCGACGATGTCGGCCGGCTTGAAGCTGAAGACCTTTTGCACCGCGGCGGTGATCTGGTCGTCGGAAATGCCGAGCTTGGCCGTGCCGAACGTCTCGACGCGGATGGAGACCGGCTGCGGATGGCCGATGGCGTAGGCAAATTGGATTTCGGTGTGGGTGGCGAGACCGGCGGCGACGATGTTCTTGGCCACCCAGCGGCCCATGTAGGCGGCGGAACGATCGACCTTGGACGGATCCTTGCCGGAAAATGCGCCGCCGCCGTGACGGCCCCAGCCACCATAAGTGTCGACGATGATTTTCCGGCCGGTCAGCCCGGAGTCACCTTGGGGGCCGCCGACGACAAAGCGCCCCGTCGGATTGATCAGGTATTCCGTGCGCTTCGTCAGCATGCGCGCGGGGATGACCTTTTTCACCACATGCTCGATGAGATATTTCTCGATCTGCGCGTGATTCACACTCTCGGTATGCTGGGTGGAAATGACCACATTGAGAACCTCGACCGGCTTGTCGTTCTCGTAACGAACGGAAACCTGGGATTTGGCATCGGGACGCAGCCAGGCGACCTCGCCCGATTTGCGGATTTTCGTCAGTTCGCGGCCCAGGCGATGCGCAAACATGATGGGCGTGGGCATGAGCTCGGGCGTCTCGCTGCAGGCATAACCGAACATGATCCCCTGGTCCCCGGCGCCCTGTTCGGCGGTCTTCTTGCCCTTCGCTTTTTTCGCGTCGACCCCCTGTGCAATGTCCGGCGACTGGCGCGTCAGGTAGTTGTTGATGAAAACGGAGTCGGCGTGAAACACATCGTCGCTGTTGACGTAGCCGATTTCGCGTATGGCGGCGCGGACGATCTCCTCGTAATTGAGCCTGGCTTTCGTGGTAATCTCACCGGCGAGGATAACCATGTTGGACTTGACCATGGTCTCACACGCGACGCGGCTGGTGCGATCCTGGGCCAGGCAGGCATCGAGGACGCTGTCGGAAATCAGATCCGCAACCTTGTCGGGATGGCCTTCGCCAACTGACTCGGAGGAAAAAACAAATGAGTTTGCCATATGAGCGTGTCAAAAAGACCGGTATTGAGACCGGCGCAAGGAGAATATCAACGCATGCGTATTTCATGATACGAGGCGGCAACAAACGTAAAAACCCCTTAGGTAAGGATGATCTGTGCCGATTGATCTGCAAATGCCTGCTCCGGAGTTCCGCGCCGCACCGTTATCTGGGCTTTGGTGTTCATGACCGCCATGTCCGCATGATGGCTTGCGCAACGCATTTCGTCGAGTTAGCTAGCTGTCGCTAAACATCAATGCGCCCTCTCCTTGCGGCCCGAGCGCCCTAATTCCATGTCCGACGCCCAAATTCTGGACCCCAATGCCATCGAGTCCTTGCGCGCACTCAGCCCCGAGATGGATGGTTCGTTTCTGCGCGAACTGATCGAAATCTACCTCGACGACACGCCCCAGCGCCTGGGAGAGCTCGAGACCGCGCTGGCCGCGGGCGATGCCCGGACGATGACGCGAGCCGCCCATACGATCAAGGGCAGTTCCAGCAACTTCGGTGCAAACAATCTCGCCCGGATCGCCCTCGAAATCGAGTTGGTCGGGAAAGCCGGCAATTGCGCGCCGGCCGCGGCCATGGTGCCAGGTCTCAAGGCGGAATATGACCTCGTGGCCCGGGCCTTGAAGGAAATCGCCCAAGGCAGCTAGTCCGCCCGCGGTCACTGTGCTCATGTTTTTCCTCCGCCGCGCGCCGCTTTTTCTCCTTCTAGTCCCGGCCCTGCCGGTCGTCGGATTGGAATGGAAAACCGAGACGGTCACGCTGGCCACCGCCCCCTTCCAGGCAACCCAGGAGGTTGTCTTTGCCTTCCGGAATTCCGGACCCAAATCGGTCACCGTGCTCGATGTTCAGACCAATTGTGACTGCCTGGCAGCCGACGCCGACCGCCAAACCTATGCGCCCGGTTCGACCGGGACCATCAAGGCGCTTTTCACGGTGGGTGATCGGGCCGGGCTCTATGAACGGGTCATCACCCTCGTGACGGATGAATCGCCCCACCCCGTGCGGTTGACCGTGAGGATCGAGGTCCCGGAGATCGCCACCCTCGCCCCGCGCAGTGTGGCCTGGCAGGCGAATGAGACGGCCACCGATAAAACCGTCGAACTCACCACCCCCGCGGGCCTGGATATCACCTTCACGGAAGCCCAGGCGACCAACGACGCCTTCACGGCCAGTCTCGAAACCGTGATCGCGGGCAAACACTACCGGCTGCATCTCAAACCCCGCAGCACGGCCCAGCCCGCGAACGCCGCGATCCGTGTCTCCGGCCGGGAGAAATCCGGCCACGCCGTCGTCGTCAGCGCCTACGCCAGCGTGCAATAACGTTACTATCAGCCCGCTGAGTATAGTGCTCTCCAGTGGCTGAAAGATCCCAGACGAAAAGAAGGCTGCCGAAGGCCACATACGCCATCCAGGTGATTCTTGCTGCCGCTGCGCTACGTGTGGTCTTCGGTGAGATCATCTTTCTTCCGCCGATCGATTCAGATCAGCCACGCCCGCCGGGCGGGCGAGCCGTCTCTTTTGAATGACTGGGCCGTGTTGAGCGTAGGCGTAATCATCGATGAAGGTGATCAAGGGCGTTGCTGCTGTGGCTGCTGGATGGCCTTTCTTTCATCTTTCGTAGGCAACTGTGATACCGCTGTCACTGGTGATCTTCCACGGAGCAACACCCTGCGTGAGGTCCAGCTTGCTGTAGTCCTCTCCGTCAACGGGATTCAGCTTCTTGATATACTTATCCGGTCCCACGATCTGCTCTAGCTTCACCTTATCTACCCCATTCTCGAGGAAGAACTGATCTGCCGCCGCCGCTAGCTGTCGCAGATTATTCAGGATCGCCTTCTCCATCGAGGAACGGCGAACTTTCTCAAAGGCGCTGGCAACCTGTGTCTGCTGCCGAAGTGCAAACTCGATAACTTCACTCGCCACATCTTTCGATGCCCGGCGGAATTCCAGATACTCCATCCACTTCGGCGACCCTTCCTGATCGTTCTTCAAGAACAGTTTTTCGTCCGAAAATCTGCCACTCTGCGGATGCTCAGGCAAATTCCAGCTGAAGTCGCCACCTTCCTTTACGCTTATGGGCCCTTTGGCGCCCGAATTGCGAAGGGTCATGGTGCCGTCCTCGTCGATGTGTAAGACGACAACGCCATTCACGAGGAGCCAATCGCCGCGATACTTCTCGGCGACTTGAGCGCCCCACGCGACAACAGATGCCACAAGAAAGACCAAACAAGGTATGATACGCATAAAATTTGCCGAACGCTACGGATGAGACACGCGCGGGCGAGCGTGGAGTGAGCCCTTTTGAACTACGGAAAATGATGAGCGGAGATGGCGCATGCGATTTAGGTCACATCCCGCGCCTTGTTCTCTGGCGGTCTGGATGGGCTCTTCATTTTGGGGTTGGCGTCCACGGCTCGCCCCAAAGGGTGGTCCGATTCTCGACAAACGCCGGGTGAGCAACTTCGGCAAACCAGTCAGTCCTCACGCCCGGAAACCGACGGGGAAGCTCTTCCAAAAACTCCTTGTAGCCGACATAGCCCTCACCGATCCACCAGTGCATGCCGGCGGAATCGTAACGAAGGCCAATGCAAATTTCATCCACGGAAAAGAAATCCAACTTGTATGCGAAGACTTCGCGAATGCTGGCCCAATCGCCGCGCACCTCGGGCTCGCCGTCTTCAGTGATCGAAAATCCGGCGGCGTCGAACTTGACGAATCGAGGTTGGTCCGGCCAAGCAGGCCGTCTCTTCAACTTTGCGAATAAGGACTTCATCTTTCCGCCCATCGATTGAGCTCAGCCGCGCTCACCGCGAGCGGCGGACAGGGGTTGGAGCGGGGTTGTCATGAGCGAAAAAGGACGGATGGTGAGCGGTGGCTGTGGCGGCTGGATCGGCAAATTGGAGCTACTCCATGGCTGCGAACGCGGCAATCCAAACCACGACGTGCGCACCTGCCGCAATATACGGCGACCAAGCAAAACGGGCCAAAACCTCGGGCCTCTTCTTTCTTCGGACTTCGATGATGGAAAGCACCAGCGCCACAATCCAAACGAGCGGGATGGCAAAAAGGGTGAGCCCCAAAAGCCGGCGAATGACTTCGAAATAGAGAGGGACCGTCGGCGCATCGTAGGAGAAGGCGGTCATCATGCCGGCGAACGGCCAGACAATCACCAGGCCGAGTCCGCTGACAATCCATGGAGCGATCTTCATCTTTCTTCCGCCGATCGTCAAAGATGAGCCACGCCGCTGCCTGGCGCGATTCCTGGCTCTGCAGGAACGTGCCAGGCAGCGGCGTTGGCTCTGGCGCCTTGTTCGGCTCTTTCTTCGTCACGCTCCAAACCCCATGCGCTTCTGAATCTCAATCGTCTCCGTGAAACCCTCTGGCGGTGGTATGCGCTTCGGATCTATCGGGCATGGCCCTGGGGTGAGGTGAATGGAAACCAAAGGTGCTTTGACGGTGTAGCTATCGAACTTCATATTCTTCTCGAGGGACTCTCTTAGAAACTTCCGAGCGTAGTAAAACGCGACACGCACAAGGTCATCGCCGGCAAGCTTCCAAACCTCCACCGTCGAGCCATCGATGCTGACGACCACTCGATGTTCCACGGTCTTTACTTTTTCTTCAGGAGCGTCGACGAACTCTTCTGGCAGGAATGAAAGAGGAAAGCCGATCATCCGGCCGTCGTAGCTTGGATTCGTGACGTCTTGCGGAGCTGAGTAGCGGACGAGGTAGAGCATATTCATCTGCCGAACAGTGTTATTCGGCCTCCGCGTAAAGACTACGGGGAAAATTTGGCATACGGAGATGGTTCAGATAAGTCCTTCATGTTCAATCTTCGAAATTTATCCGTAGTCTTTTGGGGGTTGATTGACTCCGGCAATTGACTACGAATGCCGCTCGGGCCGCTCGTATGAATCATCGGCCCATTTCATTCCCTCAGTGTGAGGTGGCCCCATGCAATTCACACTCAATCCCGTTCCGCCGACCAAGCCGAAGCAAAGTGCAGGCCTCACCAAGCGCGTCACGCCCCACACGTTAAGGCACTGCTTCGGCACCCATTTGCTCGAGAATGGGACTGATATCCGCACGGTACAGGAATTGATGGGGCATGAGAGCGTCGAGACGACCCAGATATATCTCCATGTGATGAAGAAACCGGGACTGGGCACGCGCTCGCCGCTGGATGAATTGCAAAAAAACGAACTCCGCCCCATCCCCGTTCCCACTCGAGTCCTTTGTAACGTATTATATTACAAACCGGTCGGCCGACGAGGCCAGCGCGCGTTTTGGCGAAAACACACGGAATTATCCCGCCCGTTAAAAAACTGTGATGGATCCGGATTTAACGATACAGCGCGGTTACCGGCGTCGCGGTGAGAACGTTGTATTGGCGCATCGCCAGCCGCCACCAGTCCGACAGCTTTTCCGCCGGTTCCTTCCAGAGTTGCTCGTGCAGCCAGATCATCGACTCGGCGTCGAGCAACAGCGCCATTTTCTCGCGATGGGTCAGGTTGCCCGGGCCGTCGGCCAGCAGTTTTTTTCGCAAACCCACGAAATAACCGCGCACCGCGTGGCTGCCTTCCCGCTGGCGAAGGAGGGATACATGCACCGCGTTCACATACGGGTCCAGCACGGCCTGCAGCAGCCCGTAGTCATCGCGCAATTGCGGGATCGGTTGCATGAGACGGTAGCATTCCTCCATGTGCTGGTGAAGGCGCTCGAGTTCCCGCGGCGGCTCGCTCTCGTCGGGGGTGAGGAACAACCCCAGCTCGCGCGCGCGACGGCCGAAACTCGCCTTGCCGAGAAAAATCGACAGCGGCGCCGACAACACCAGCCCCGCAATCACCGGGCTCAGCCACCAGAAGAAGGATGGCACCAGGATGAATGCCGACACTCCCCAGACCACGCCAAACAACATTTGCGTGGCATGGGTGATGATCGCCTCGCGCCAGTCGGTGGCTTCGCTCGCCTCGCGCTTTTGTGGGACCCAGGCCACCCCCTGCCCCAGCAGGATATAGAGCACGAATTTTGCATGGAACATCATGTTGATTGGCGCCAAAAGCGTCGAACCCACCATTTCCAGCAGGACACTCAGGCTTAGCCGGAACGTTCCGCCGTAGGCTTTCGCACGCCCGTTTTTCAGTTCCACCACCAGACTGATCACCTTCGGCAAAAAGAGCAGCAACAGCGTGAACAGAAACAAGGCGAATGCCTCGGGCACTTCCACGGTGTAGCCGAAGACCGACGTGTAGGTTTCGGAGTGAAACTGGACATAGGTGCCGGACACGACCTCCCGGAAGGTGTGAATGCTGCTGATCAGGAGGAAGATCATCCACAGCGGCGAGGCGAGGTAACCCATGATGCCCAGGAGCAGGTGCAGCCGGTTGGCCGGGTGGAATCCATGGGCAAACAGCAGCCAGCTGTGCTGCAGGTTGCCCTGGCACCAGCGACGGTCCCGCTTCGCGCTGTCGATCAGGGTCGGCGG
>Ga0209515_10007723_pt1 | contig 12864 bp, 12 predicted proteins | sample Subgroupgradi54m_FD_187454 | JGI IMG/M metagenome (GOLD analysis project Ga0209515, IMG submission 187454) | Subsurface groundwater microbial communities from S. Glens Falls, New York, USA - GMW60B uncontaminated upgradient, 5.4 m (SPAdes)... ... | reverse complement strand
CCAATGCGCGCCGTCCTGCCGGTTTCTATGACTTCTTTAACGGTAGCCGGAAAAGCAACTTGGGAAATACGTTGAGGCACATACCCAATCAATGATCTCTCCTTAAATTCTTTTATGTCTTGCCCAAAAATTCGCACTGTTCCAGCGTCTGGTTTTAATAACCCGAGAATAATTTTAATCAAAGTGGTTTTTCCTCCGCCATTCGGACCGATAATGCCAAGATATTCACCGGTATTTACGGAGAAACTGATATTATCCAAAACAGACTGTCCGTTATAACTAAAACTTACGTTATTTACTTCAATGCAATTTTTTATACTGGTTATTTGCATATAAGCGCGACTCTCAAGTTTTCCAAGTTTTTTTCCATAACAGAAATATAGTTTTTCTCCGCGCTGATTTCCTTGTTTGTTAAACCTTCCAGCGGATTAAAAACAAGCGTCTTTGCGCCTATTTCCCGCGCAATAGTTTCCGATAGTTTCGGGTTTACCAATGTCTCAAAAAATATGTGCTTGATATTTTTTTGTTTCGCCAATTGCGCTATTTCCGCCATTCTTTTAGGAGAAGGTTCTTTCTCCGGCGAAATACCCGCTATGGAAATGACATTTATGTTGTAACGCTTGGCAAGATAACCAAAAGCGGCGTGCGAAGCAACGGCGTCTCGTATTTCGCATGACGCCAGACCGTTTTTATATTTGTCATCAAGAATTGAAAGTTGCTCTACATAACGCGCGGCGTTATTGGTATATTCAGAATTATTAGACGGATCAACACGAACGAGCGCGTCTTTGATAACCTCTACTTCTTTTTTAGCAAGTACCGGATCAAGCCAAATGTGAGGGTCATCCATAACATCAAAATATTTGCTCATGTTTACTACTGTTACTCCTTTTTGTTCTAAATCGGGTTTTAATTTTTCCGCCCACGGATCAAATCCAGCGCCGTTGAAAATAAAAACTTTTGACAAAAAGAGCGTGGCGACATCTTTCGGGGTAGGTCCAAAGTCGTGCGGTTCTACGCCTGCCGGAGTGATATTTATAACTTCTACTCGATCACCGCCTACCTGCCTTGCGAATTCAGCGAGCGGATAAAAACTTGCGGTAATCTTTATAGTTGCGCTGATTTGCTCGGGTTTATTTTTTTTATTTTTCTGGGCTTCGTAGAAAACAACAGCGACTATACCCACGAGAATAATTATTCCAATGATAATTAATTTTTTCATAGTTTTTAACTTATCCGTATGTTTTTATCTTAACGTAACTCGGTTACGTTTGTCAATAACTCCCTGAATTCACGCGCAAGCAATTCCTCTTCAGAAACCGCGCCTTGGCGGAGAATCTTCGGCGGCCAAATCGTTAAATCAACGACCGTTGAAGGTAGTCCTCCCACCGGCGGCTCGCCTGAAATATTTGCCGAGGTCTGAAGTAAGGGACCGCCGAATTTTTTAAGAATCTCGAGTACGAATTTGTCGTTAGGAATCCTAAATCCACCGATATCTTTTTTTATAACGCAAGTTATTTTGCCGGGCCAAACTTTTTCTAAAAACTTTTCTTGGCGAGTGTCTATCGGAACGATTTTTTTGACTTCGTCAATTGAAGATACGAAAATAGAGAGAATTTTTTCTTTGGGTCGCTTTTTAATTCGGAATATTTCTTCCTCGGCTGTTTTATTATAGTAATCACAAACCAGGCCATTTACCGTATCCGTCGGAATCTCAATCACGCAACCTTTTTTCAAAGCGTCGACAGCTTTATCTATTTGCGAGGGATTTAAAATTTTCATCTACTTTTTTTGAAGCAGTTCGTCAATTTTTTGTCTATGTTTTTCACCTAGGTCTATGGCAATGTCAATAAAAGGAATATTTTTTGTAGTCATATTTTTTTTAAAAAATTCTCGCAATTTCGGTCTTTTACGTTTAGCAAACTCCAGCGCGTTTTTTTCTTTTTCCGGGGGGAAGACAGTGATAAATATAGTTGCCTGTTTTAAGTCAGGGGAGCAAGTCGCGGAAGTTACGGTCATTAGGGAAGTTCGGTTATTTTCTCGCCCCAGAAACGTTGCCGCATTTTCTTTGATGTAATTTGCTATTTTTTCATTTCTTTGGGTCATTGTTTTAATAAATATTTTTTAATTGTTAGATTTTCTGCTATCGCAGAGTTTCTAACATTTTTATTTCTGGGCTATTGAAAATAATTCTAGGATATCACCTTGTGCAATCTCTATTTTTGATTCAATCATCATACCGAATTCCAATCCTTCTTCTATAATACCAGTTTTTATTTTTCCTTTCTCGAGATTTACAATTTTTCCACACCCGATTTCAAATTCTCGACGCATTATTTTAACTGTTCCATTTAAGACAATACGTCCCTCTGTTACTTTTCCGCCCACTATTTGAAAGTTTTTGGTACGACTGAAAGCTCTAATAATTTTTGCTCGACCTGTCGTTTCTATTGTTTCAATTTTGGGTCTTAACTTTTCCATTTGCTCGATGAGCCACTCGGTCATCTTGTAAATAACATCAAAAAAAGAAATAGATATTCCTCTTTTTTGGGCGACTTCGAGGGCGCTCTTGTCAGCTTTTACATTAAATCCAATAATTATTGCATTTTTACTATTAGATATATTTTTTATATCGGATTCAGAAATTGGTCCTACCCCCTTTACTATAATTTTAAATTCCGCGCTCTCACTCCTTATTTTAGCAATTTCTTTTTCAATCGCTTCTAGGGAACCAGACACATCGGCTTTCAATAATATTGGGATTATTTTTTTACCACCCCCAACCCACTCCTTATTAAGGAGGGGAGTCGATGCTTCTCCTTCTTTGTAGGGGGGAGTGTCCGCAAGGCGAAAGGATCGTTCTTCTATGTATTTAATAGCTTCCTTTTTATTTTTAAAAGTTTTAAACGCGGCTCCTACTTTAGGCATTTTATCAAAACCACAGAGCCGTATTGGCGCAGAAAAAGAAGCAGTATCTATCATTACTCCTTTGAAATTTTGTATTATTCGTGTGGAAGTTATAGCATCTTCCACAACAACGAACATTCCCTTGTGAAGACTTCCATTTTTAATAATCAGGGTTGCCTGTATTCCGCGCTTGGAGTCGAGGTCGGCTTCTATTACGAAACCAGAGGCATCTTCCTCGGTATTTCCAGTAAAATTTTCCATTTCAGATAAAATTAAAATTAATGACAATAAATCATCCACTCCAGTACCAGCTTTAGCGGAAATTTCCACGTATGGAATTTTACCTCCGTAATTTTCTAAATAGATTTCATTTTCCGCCAGTTCCTTTTTTGTTTTTTCAATATTAGCATTTGGTCTGTCTATTTTATTTATTGCGACGATAGAAGGGAGTTTCATTTCAGTGATTGTTCTCCAAGCCTCAATTGTTTGTGACTTTACGCCATCTTCTGCTGATACTACCAAGATAGCAATATCGGCAATAATCGCTCCACGTTCACGCATTTTTGAAAAAGATTCATGCCCCGGGGTATCCAAAAAAGTTATTTCCTTATTAACGCCCTTTTCATCCTTATGCAAAACTTCATAAGCGGAAATATTTTGAGTTATTCCTCCAACTTCACTTTCGGTCGCATTTGTGTTTCTAATGTAATCCAAAAGTGTTGATTTGCCATGATCAATGTGACCCATAACCACTACAACTGGCGGTCTGGCTGTTAGATTTTGTTTTGTATTATTTTTTTCCATCTATGATACTTTCGCTTTTTCTAACACTTCTTTTTCTTCAGCGCTCAATTCGTATTCTGATTTATTGTTTTTTATCGGTTTGGCAAATATGCTCATTCGTTCACGAGAATATAGACTTGAGAACACCACACCGTCGCCTTCTTCATTCAACATCCCAATTGCGAAACTTTGGTTACTACCTTGATCAGGGAAAGGATTGAAACGTATAATCTCAAGTCCACGAACACTTTTTTTTAGTTTTGTATTTATTGCAGTAACATCTTTTTGCATATCATCTTTAGCCTTTTTTAAATTAACAATATCCTGCCCTAAGCTAATGATAGTATCTTCCAAATCTTTTGCTTTTTTGCCTAGAAAGAATCTTTTCAAGCGCTTTTCTGTAATGATAATCCAAATAACCATCATCAAAATGGCGACACCCATCAAAACAAAAAAGGCCAATAAAAAAATACCGTCAAGCTTTATATTCATATAATTTCAATATATACTATTTTTATGCTTAAATCAAACAAGAAAACATCGAAAATCTACCTAGATTGCGCTTCAAGCGCTCTTTCTACTTCTTCCAATCCGGGAGCAATTCATGAATTGGGGGTGAAAGAAAAAAATAAACTAGAGAATGCGAGGACGACTATTGCCAATATTTTGAATGCTCACAATAATGAGATTATTTTTACATCTGGAGCGACAGAAAGTAACAATCTGGCTATCTTAGGACTGGCGTATCCCTACATAATCTCCCCCTACGGTAGGGAGAGAAAAAAGGAGGGGGTAATGCCACACATCGTTACTACTAACATTGAACATGCTTCTGTTTTGGAAGTTTGTAAACATTTAGAAAAAACAAAACAAGCGGAAGTGACTTTTGTGGAAGTAGAAGAGAGCGGGATAGTTAATCCAGAGAAAATTAAAAAATCTCTAAAGAAAAACACTGTTTTGGTTTCAGTGATGTATGTTAACAATGAAATCGGCGCAATACAGCCAATACGAGAAATTGCAAAAGAAATTCGACACTGGAATAAAAACAGGAAAAAAGTTTTTGAAAAAACTTTTCCTGTTCCTGTTTTTTTCCACACTGACGCTACCCAAGCTGTTAATTATTTACCGGTAAGCATTCCTCAACTTGGCGTTGATATGATGTCTTTTAATAGCGCTAAAATTTACGGGCCGAAAGGGGTTGGAGTGTTATATGTTAAGAAAAATACACCAATCAGCCCAATTATGTTTGGAGGTGATCAAGAATTTGGATTGCGACCGGGGACGGAAAATGTTGTTCTAGCCGTAGGGCTTGCCAAGGCGCTTGAAATTACTGAAAAAATAAAAGACAAAGAAGTAAAAAGATTAACCAAACTTCGGGATTATTTTATAGATAAAATTTTAAAAATTAAAAATGATACAAACTCTGCTATGGCAAAAAGTGTGTCAGATTTAGGAATAATTTTAAATGGTAACAAGAAGAATCGTTTACCGAATAATATAAACATTACCATTCCAAATATTCCGAGCGATCTGTTAGTCATAGAATTATCAGCGAAGGGAATAATGACTTCCTCAAAAAGCGCTTGTAAAGCAGGAGACGGAAAAGCTTCACATGTAATTAAAGCAATTCGTCCCAAAGCAAAACCTGACCGCAATGCTTCGCATAGCGATGCAGGCCGGGAAACAGACGGGTCATTACGTTTTTCCCTAGGAAGATACACGACTAAATCTGATATTGATTACACCATTAAATCCTTATCTGAAATTTTGACTAAATTAAAAAAGTGGTATAATTAAAGCATTACTTTAAAGTAAAAGAATTTAAGCACCAAATGACATTTGAAAACAAAGTTCGTTTTGCAAGAAAACTTGATGATGTTATTTATAAATTTTTAATGATTCTCTCTCGTTGACAAAACGTCGTTGCTTTTCGAAATGTAAAGCGTTATAATACTGTTATGCCTAGTCGATCAAAAAATACAATAATCATCCCAGCCGCTGAATATAATTACCTCAAAAAGATCGAGCAGTCGTTCGATCGTTTTTTTGGTTCGTTCAGTCACTTAAAAGAAATTGAGCAAGCTCGCAGAGAAATTAAGCAAAAAAAATATTTTTCTCAAGATACAGTCTTTAAAAAATTGGGATTGTAAATTTTATGCGAATCAACTATACGCGGAGTGCGATTATTGATTTACGACTATTACCTCGAGATGTTCAAAAGCGCATTGCGCAAAAAATGAAGTTTTATGCCAGTGTATCTAATCCACTTCGTTTTGCTGAACGCTTGACTGATCACAAAGACGCTGATTTTCGTTTTCGTATAGGCGAATATCGTGTCAAATTCGACGTGATTGACAGTGATATCTTTGTACTAAAAATTAAACACCGGAAAGATGCATACAAATAATCCTTATCTGAAATTTTGACTAAATTAAAAAAGTGGTATACTTAAATTATGGATATTAAGGATTTAAATAAATCACAGCTGATACTGTTAGCAGTACTGCTTTCTTTCGTCACTTCTCTTGCTACCGGCATAACGACAGTCACCTTAATGCAACAAGCGCCAGCTTCCTTTACTGTACCTGTCAATCGTGTTATTAAACAGACGATTGAAAAGATTCAGCAAGTGGAGGGCAAGACCACGGTACAGACTGTGATTATAAAAGAAGAAGATTTAGTGGTGGACGCTATTGCTAAAAATCAATCCGCAGTATTCACCATAACCAAAGAAGCGCAGGATGCAGACTTCAAGACCATTGAAGTTTCCGCTGGTAGGGGATTTAGTATTTCCACCGATGGTATAGTAGTTGCTGACGGCAATCTTGTCGAGGGCAAAGGAGTTTATTATCTTAAGAATAATAGCGGAAAATTTAAAGCCGATTTTATGTTGCTAGATAAAGCTGGGTTTTCGTTTTTAAAGATAGGAGATCCAGTTGATGGCAAAAGTAAAATTGTTTTTACTGCGCCGACTTTTGGAGATTTGAATAAAATGAAAATAGGACGAAAGATTTTGGTTTTAGGCAACACGATATCTTCTTCTATTTTTGAAGGAATAAATATTTATCTTAATGTTGCAAAATCCAATGCCGGGGGACTGGTTCTTAATTTAGACGGTGAAGCTTTGGGCATTGCTTTATTTAGCGACAGTACTTCTTTTGCTTCAATTAAAATGATTACTGACGCCTTAAAACCGGTAGAACCTAAGGAAATCCCTAAAACGCCATAAAAAAAATAACTTTATAACTTTCCACTTTATAACTTTTAACTCAATAAAATATGCCGCCATTAAATAAATTTACAACTAAAGCCAAAGATGCTATCAAGAGAGCCCATGAGCTGGCCATTGAGCGCGGGGTGAATCACGTTTCTTCACTGCACTTGCTAGCTGCGTTACTACTTCAAGAAGAGAGTATGGTAAATTCTATTTTAGACAAATTGGAGATTGACACGATGCTCCTAACTGATTCTGTTTTAGAATTAATTGAATTGCCTGAATCACGCAACACTCTTTCTCCCTCTTATCAGATTTATCTGAATCCCGACTTAGCGCAAGTCATAGAGCAATCGGCTAAATTGGCAGAATTTATGAAAGATGATTTTGTTTCAACTGAACATCTCTTTATTGCGATTTTAGAAATTACGAGTGAAGCGCGCGAGACCTTGGCGCGATTTAGAATTCAAAAAGATTCTGTTCTAAAAGTTCTAGAAGGACTGCGTAGCCAAAATATTACCGATGTAACAGAGCCAAAGAAATTTAAATTACTTTTAAAATATACTCGCAATTTAACCAAATTAGCGAAAGAAGACAAATTGGATCCAGTGATTGGTCGGGACAATGAAATAACGCGTATTATGCAGATACTTTCTCGTCGGACTAAAAACAATCCTATTTTAATAGGTGAAGCTGGTACGGGGAAAACAGCAGTGGTGGAGGGACTCGCTCAAATGATTACTAAGAATAGTGTCCCAGAATCCCTAAAAGACAAAGAGCTTGTCTCTCTTGACTTGGGATTACTTGTTGCTGGCACAAAGTATCGCGGAGAGTTTGAGGAGAGATTAAAGGGTATTATGAAGGAAATTGAAAGATCGGATGGAAAAGTCATTATTTTTATTGATGAAATTCACACGATTGTCGGCGCTGGGGGCGCGGAAGGCACAATGGATGCTTCAAATATGTTGAAGCCGGCGCTGTCTCGCGGGGAGTTGCGAGCTATTGGCGCGACGACCTTGCGAGAATACCAAAAACATATTGAAAAAGACCCGGCCTTGGCCCGACGTTTTCAGCCAGTGTATATTGACGAGCCCGGTATAGAAGATGCGATAGCTATTCTTCGCGGACTGAAAGAAAAGTATGAACTCTTTCACGGTGTTCGCGTTACTGACGATAGCATAATTGCCGCGGTAAATCTCTCCGCTCGTTATATTACAAACAGATTTTTACCCGACAAGGCGGTGGACTTGATAGACGAAGCTTCTTCTTCTCTTAAAATAATGCTCGAAAATAAACCGCCAGTTTTAGAAGATGCGCATAGAAAAATAATGCGTTTAGAAATTGAGAAAGAGGCGTTGAAGAAAGAAATTAGCTCTTTGAATTTAAGCGCAGATAAAGATAGAGAAGAAAAAGAAAAAACAAAAGAAAAAAATAGCGAAATAAAAAATAGACTCAAAGAAGTAGATGATGAGATAGGCAACCTGCGCGAAAAGACCAAAGAACTTGAATTAAAATGGCAAAATGAGAAAGCAATCGTGATTGAAATTCGCGCTATTAAAAAAGATCTAGAAAGTTTGCGTCTGGAAGCTGAAAGCGCCGAGATGCGAGCGGATCTTTCTCGCGCGGCGGAAATACGTTATGGTAAAATCCCGGCGCTCAAAAAAGATCTGGAAATAAAACTTTTACGACTCAAGAAACTCCAAAAATCACGCAGAATTTTAAAAGAAGAAATTACGGCTGAAGACATTGCGGAAGTAGTTGCTCGTTGGACAGGAATACCCTTAACCAAGATGCTGGAAGAAGAACGCGCGAAGCTTGAGCAAATGGAATTAGAATTAAAAAAGCGAGTGATGGGTCAAGATGAAGCCATAAAACGAGTATCGGATGTTATTAGACGTTCTCGCGCCGGGATAGGAGATCCAAATAGACCTATTGGCTCTTTTATTTTTTTGGGTCCCTCGGGAGTTGGTAAAACTGAACTCACCAAAGCCTTGGGAACATTTATGTTTAACGATGATCGCGCAATTATCCGTGTGGATATGTCCGAATATACGGAAAGACATTCAATATCAAAGCTCATTGGTTCTCCTCCGGGGTATGTTGGCTATGATGAAGCGGGACAGCTCACGGAATCAGTGCGACATAGGCCTTATGCGGTGATACTTTTTGATGAGATTGAAAAAGCTCATCCGGAAATTTTTAATATGCTTTTACAAGTCATTGACGAAGGACGGTTAACTGACGGCAAAGGCCGGGTCGTGAACTTTAAGAATACTATTATTATTCTAACCTCCAATATTGGTTCGCAATTTGTGGAGAAAATGGAATCGATTGGATTTTCTAATAATTCTAAAAAGGTTGACTATAACAATATGAAAGAAAAAGTCTTAGAAGCGTTAAAAGATAATTTTCGTCCAGAATTTTTAAATCGTCTGGATGAAATTATTGTTTTTGATGTTTTGAGTGAACAAGCCATTGCCGAAATAGTTAATTTGAGAATAAAAGTGGTTAAAGATCGCCTGCTTGGGAAAAGTATTAATTTTGAAATTACCGAAGAAGCTTTGTCTTATTTGGTAAAGGAAGGTTATAATCCGTATTATGGCGCTAGACCGCTTAACCGTTTGATTCAAAATAAAATTTTGAATCCCGTTGCGTCCTGCATTATTTCAAACGAAGTAAAGAAAGGGGATACTGTTTCTGTTTCTGTAAAAAACAAAGAACTTATTATTGAAAGGAAAAAAAACCTGCTTGCCGGCAGACATGACAAAATAAAAAGCTCGTTTCGCGCGCAATCTCGATCTGTGGTTAAAGTTTAATTTTTTTTCTTTAAATTTATTCAAGAGATGCAAAAAATTATTTTTTGTGTTATTTTACCTACATGCGTCGATGGTAGAGTGGTCAAATACGACACGCTGTAAACGTGTTGCCTTCGGGCTTCGGGGGTTCGAATCCCTCTCGACGCACCACAACAATACTTGCATCATTTTCGGAGGATTTTTCGCGCGCGGCGCGGAGCGCCGCATAGAGTGGACAAGGGCATTCTAGAATTCGCCGGTTGGAAAGAGTGAGGTTCGAGCCAAAGATTTTCTGGAGAGAGGATTTTTTGGAGGAGAGGTCGTTCGATTGCGCGGTTTCGTCTAGGTTTGAAACCGCATTTAGCCATTCTTGCATCGGTTCGAGCCACGCTTTGGCGTCCTTTTCTAATTTCATAATATTCTCCTCAAAACTTTTCTTCATAGAGAAAAGTTTTGAGCGCTCCTTTAAATAAGTTTCCCTATCAATATCTTGGGCTAAATAGACATCTAGAAGTCTTTGGATTTTTTCTGAGATGACAGATAGCTTGTTTCTTAAATCCTGAATTATTTTTACACTTTCTTGCTCTGCTTTTTGCTCGTCTTTTTTCATTAACAAATTAAATTCTTTTACCCATGGCGAAGGCATGGCATACTTTGATAGTATTTTTGATACTTGGTTTAAAAAATCTTCTCCCCTCACTTGTGGCTCATCACAGGAAATGATTTTAGATTTTTTACTACAACGATAATAGATGTATTTATGCACGTTACCATTCTTTTGAATTTTGATTTTGTTTTCTGCCGTAATCATCATCCCACAGGTAGCACAATGCAAAAGGCCACAGAAAGCCTTTGGCTCATTGCGCGGTTTCATTGGATGACATCTTTCCACTATTACTTCTTGGACTTTATCAAAAAGTTTTTTTGAAATTAAGGGGGAATGCTTGCCTTCGTGGATTTCTCCCCCGTAATTGAAATGACCATAGTAAAAAGGATTCGTAAGAATATATTTTATGCGATCTTTGTGAAATCTGTTGCCCTGCAAACTTTTTACTCCTTTTTGATAAAGAAAGTTTCCAATGTCTTCCAGTCTAGAATTTCCCAACGCATAAAGTTCAAAAGCTTCTTTAACAATTTTTCCTTTCTTTCGGTCAATGACAATACTTTTCTTTCGTACATCATTTTGATAACCAGTCGGTGCAGTGCCTGGAAATTCTCCTCTCTTTACTTTTGCTCGTAGTCCACGCTTTGTATTGGCGCTCAAGTCTCGAATGAACTGGTTAGCCATTCCAAATTCTACTGACATCATCAAAACATTGTCTGTGGGAGAATAACTTCGATCATGTGTACGGATATCTTTAATGACACTTTCTTGCAATAGCCACTGAATTTGTCCTCCGTCTATCGGATTTCGAGCTAAGCGATCAAGTTTCCAACAAATAATTCCTTGCGCTTCGCCTTTCTCTATTCTTTTGACCATCTCGTTAAAGACTGGCCGACCAGGCATTTTTGCAGTACGCTTTTCAATGAATTCTTCGGAAATAGTTAAATTTTCTTTTTTTGCTAAAGCTCGAAGTTCAGCAAGTTGCGCCTCGATGGATAGGACTTGTTTGTCTTCGACATCAGTTGATTTGCGGGCGTAGAGAAAATATTTAGACATGGTTGTATTATAGCATTTTCATATTATGCACAAGTATTTATTCCCAAGATATGATATAATAATGTAGCTTGTAAATTAAAAACCATTATTTTTTACCTTTTTACAAAAAAGGTTTCAGGGATAAAAAGTTTAGGCTAAAGGCTACACTGAGAAGGACTACGTCCAACACAGGAAAGCCTATAGCCCTAACTAGAATCTTTGTCCTTTGAGAGATTTAGTGCTTTGAGAGGTAGCGGTAGTCAACTACCAACAATAACAAGTTTACAAGTAATGGGTGGTTTAGTTATTGTCCACTCTCAATTAGAGCACAATGGAATTCAACATTTCATTGCTGCTTATCTTACTTCTCATTAGGGAAATAGGTAAGCACTAAAGACCTCAGTGGATAATGAAAATACACTCCTCAAAAGAAGAACTTTTAAAACTCCTTGGTATTAAGGATAATTACTTATATCCAGATTTTTCTAAAAAATATAGAGCAGTAGAAAAACTCAAAAAGAATGGGGACATTCGGGTTATAAAACCGCCTAATTTTAATCTTAGAAAAATACAACGGATAATTCTTGATGAGGTGCTTTGCCAATATCCGCACCTTGATTGTGTTTATGGACTAACGAAAGATAAAGGCATTTTACATAATGCTAAATTTCATCAAAAAAACGCTAGTGCCCAGTTATTAATTTTGGATATACAAGATTTCTTTCCCAATGTTTCAAGTAAAGATATAAAAAATATATTTAACAAAATAGGTTTTAATAAAGAAAATTCTTCTGTATTAACTAAGATTTGTACTATAGATGGCTCTTTGCCTCAAGGTGCTCCCACAAGCCCATATTTAGCTTCTTTGGCTTGTATAAAACTAGATAAAGAAATTTATACTTATTGTATTAGGAGGAACTTGGCTTACACAAGATATTTTGATGATATTAGTATTTCTGGAAAAAATATATCAGATAAAGATATCGTAAGAATTGAAAAAATTATTTGTAAATATGGATTCAATTGCAACCAAGAGAAGAAGGAGTTTTTTGGCCCTAACACAAGTAAAGTAATCAATAGCGTTTTTATTAATGGTCCTCACTTATCCGTGACAGATTCTTATAAAGAAGAAATAAAGAAAGTATATGAAAAAATACTTGCAGATAATACCATTACAAACCAAAGAATTTTTGCAGGTAAATTTGGTTTTTACTTACATATAAACAAGAAAGAGGCAATTTCCTTTATTAAAAAATTGGAATCAAAAGTTAATTAATTTAAGGGAGCAGAATTTCGTGCGCGCGAATGGGCGGGTGGGTCAAGCGCACATACTAAATTAGCACGACCTCTCCGAACCCAGTATTAAAAATCTCTCCTCCAAAAATCTTGGGCTTTGAATTTTTTGAACCTCACTCTATCCAACCGGCGAATTCTAGAATGCCCTTGTCCACTCTATGCGGCGCTCCGCGCCGCGCGCGAAAAATCCTCCGAAAATGATGCAAGTATTGTTGTGGTGCGTTTATACT
>Ga0209515_10007722_pt1 | contig 12866 bp, 13 predicted proteins | sample Subgroupgradi54m_FD_187454 | JGI IMG/M metagenome (GOLD analysis project Ga0209515, IMG submission 187454) | Subsurface groundwater microbial communities from S. Glens Falls, New York, USA - GMW60B uncontaminated upgradient, 5.4 m (SPAdes)... ... | reverse complement strand
GGTGGCCACGTCGGTCGGCGGGGTGATCGATGTGGCGGCGACGCAGCGCAGTCCCACGGGGCGAGTGGCGGAGGTGAGTATTCGCGGCGTCACGCGCACCATCACGCTCAAGGGATACGATTTTCGCGCGTTGTTCGGATTTGACCAGTTGCGCAGTTTGGCGTTTACGGTCGAGCCGCAGGGCGATGCGTTTGTGCTCCATGGCGGCGGGTGGGGACATGGTGTGGGCATGTGCCAGTGGGGCATGGCGGAGTTGGCGCGTCGAGGTTTGTCCGCCAGGGAAATTTTATCGTTCTACTATCCGGGGACGGAGTTAGCGCGTGTAGGCGAGAGCGTGATTCAACCGATCGTCGTGCCAGGAGGGCAACCGTAATGCCGCAAGGGGCAGCGCCCAACGCGTTTCAAATGTTGGGATTTCCGTTTTTGATGATGTTCGTGGTGTTTTATTTTCTCGTGTTTCGTCCGCAATCCAAGGCCCAGAAATCCCACGCGGAGATGCTCAAAAATCTCCGGAAAGAGGATGAGGTGGTGACGACGGGCGGCATGTTTGGCACGGTGGTCAACGTGCGGACCGACACCGTGACCCTGCGCATCGATGACAAAGTGCGGGTTGAAGTGGAGAAACCCGCCATTGCGCGCCTGGTGAAATCGCGAGGCGCGGAGCCCGTAGCGGCTGTGGTGGAGAAAAGCGTTTGATGCCAAAAAGTTTTCAGTGGAGAGCGCCCCTCGTGCTTGGGGTGATTCTGTTGTCCGCATGGTTTGCGTTTCCGCTGTCCCAGCGGATCAGTCTCGGGTTGGATCTGCAGGGCGGGATGCACTTGGTGCTGCGGGTGGACACGTCCAAGTTATCGCCCGAAGCCCAGCATCGGGATGTTACCGGCGTGGCGGTGGAGGTGATTCGGAACCGGATTGATCAATTCGGCGTGCGCGAGCCGCTCATTCAGCGGCAGGGCACCGACCACATTTTGGTGCAGTTGCCGGGGATTACGGATCGTGAGCGCGCCCTGAAACTGATCGGGCAGACCGCGCTCTTGGAATTCAAACTCGTCTCGGAAAATCAACGTATGGTGGGGCGCGCGTTGAAAGGGGAAGTGCCTCCGGGGTTTTCGTTGGTCAACGATGAGCAGGGCACGCCGCTGCTCTTGGATAATGAAGGCACGCTGACCGGCTCCGTGTTGTCGGACGCCTGGGTCGATGTGGGCGAGATGGGGTTGCCGGAAGTCAGTTTCCGGATGAATACCGAAGGGGCCAAGGCATTCGGCCGATTGACCGGCGCGAACATCGGCAAGCGCCTGGCCATTGTGCTGGATGGCAAAGTCCAATCCGCGCCCGTCATTCAAAGCCGGATTGCCGACGCCGGCCGCATCAGCGGTCGGTTCACGCGCGAAGCCGCCAATGACTTGGCGATTGTGCTGCGGGCCGGGGCGCTGCCGGCTCCCATCTCCATTGAAGAAGAACGCACCGTCGGCCCGACGCTGGGCAACGACTCCATTCATGCGGGGATTACCGCCACCGCGATTGGAACCGTGCTCGTGGTGCTGTTCATGGTGGGGTATTACTGGGTGGCCGGGGTGATCGCGGTGATCGCGCTGATCCTCAACTTCCTGATGATCTTGGGGTCGCTCGGCTATCTGCATGCCACGCTTACGTTGCCCGGCATCGCCGGGATGATGCTCACACTCGGGATGGCGGTGGATGCCAACGTGCTGATCAATGAGCGCATCCGCGAAGAACTCCAAGCCGGCAAAGTGCTGGCCTCCGCCGTGCGCGCCGGCTATGAAAAAGCTTTTTCGGCCATTTTTGATTCCAACCTCACGACGATGATTGCGGCTGGATTTTTGTACTGGTTTGGGACCGGACCAATCCGCGGGTTTGCCACCACCCTGATCTGCGGGTTAATGGCCAGCATGTTTACGGCCATCTTCGTCACCCGGCTCATTCTTGAGTGGTTGATGGCGATGGGATGGGTGAAGAGTCTGCCGATGGCCAAGTGGATTCCGGAGACGAAGATCGATTTCGTCGCGAAGCGGGCGTGGTTGTACGGGTTCTCCGTGCTCATCCTGGGTGTGGGCATGTGGGCTTTCGTGCAGCGGGGTCCGCAGCGGTATGGGCTGGATTTCACCGGCGGATTCTTGCAGGAATATCGCTTCAGCCACCCCGTGACGGCGGATGGCTTGCGCGCGACGCTGGGCAAGGTCGGTCTTGATAATGCCGTGATCCAAGAATTCGGCTCACCGACGGAATGGCTCATCAAGACGTCGGACTCCACGGAAGCCGCCATTCAAGACACGCTGACCCGCACCCGGGAAGCGCTCTATGCGGATTTCGGACAAGAGAAAGCGCCGGAACTCACCCGGATTGACCGCGTCGGCCCGATCGTCGGGCAAGTGTTGCGCCATAAGGCGTGGCTGGCGCTGGCCTGGTCGATGGTGGGGATCCTGGTGTATGTGGCGTTTCGGTTCAAGCATCTCGATTTCGCGGCGGCCGGAGTGATTGCGCTCATCCATGATGTGGTGGTGGCCGCCGGCATGCTCTGTTTGACGAGACGCCCCATTGATTTATTGGGCATCACGGGGTTATTGACGATCGCCGGCTACTCAATCAACGACACGATTGTGATCTACGATCGGGTGCGGGAAAATATGCGGGCCGCGCGAAAGATCGACTTGCGGCAGGTGATCAATCAGAGCGTCAACCAAATGCTGGGGCGGACCCTCCTCACATCGCTGACGGTGATTTTCCAAGTGTTGGCGCTGTTCTTCTTCGGGGGAGAAGTGCTCCACGATTTTTCATTCTGCTTGTTGGCCGGGTTTATTTCGGGTGTGTATTCGACCGTGTACATCGCCTCTGCGCTGGTGATCGATTGGCGGCGGGTATTTAAAACGGCCTGACCCCTCCACGCGGTGGGCCGGTCACGTGAAACGATGCGGACAAATCATTGGCGTGTCTGTCCTGCCGATCCTGCGCGGGCGTCGCGGTTAGCCGCTCGCATCGGGACGCATCCGCGCGTCGGCCAGCTGCTCTTGAATCGGGGCATCACGGAGCCGGCCGAGGCCGCCCGCTTTCTCCTGCCGCGTTTGGACGCCCTCGATAATCCGCTGCAATTACCTCACATGCCCAAGGCCCTTGCTCGAATTCACGCCGCACTGCGTCATAAAGAACTCATCTGGGTGTTTGGCGATTCTGACGTCGATGGGATCACCGCCTCCGCCATCGTCTATGAGACACTCCGCGCGCGCGACGGGCGCGTCAGCGTCACCCTCTCCAACCGCATCGAGGATGGCTACGGGCTTCCGCCGACGTTACTACCGCAGGCCACACGCGCGGGTGTCGGGTTACTCATTCTCGTCGACTGCGGAACGAATCAGCGGGAAGTATTGGAAGCCTGGCATGCTGGCGGCATCGACGTCATCGTGTTGGATCACCATGTGCCCATGGACGAGCCCGCGCGGCCCATGGCGATGGTCAATCCGTATCAGGGATCGGGCATCGGGCGCGAGCTCTGTAGCGCCGGTTTGGCCTTCAAATTGGCTCAAGCCCTTCATCCGGATGATGCCGCCCATTGGCACGGCCTGCTTGATTTAGCGGCGTTGGGGACGCTGGCGGACTACGCGCCCTTGCGCGGGGATAGCCGCATTCTCGTGGCCTCGGCGCACGCGCCGTTGCGTGAGACCGAGCGGCCCGGCCTGCGCCAGCTCTATGAAGCCATTGGGATCGCCACCCCCAGTCCGGAGACGATCCTCCGGAAGGTGACTCCGGTCCTCAATGCGGCGGGGCGGCTGGGCAATCCCCGTCCGGTCTGGGAGCTGTTGGTGACGCGTTCAGCCACCGAAGCCACGACGCTGTTGGCCGCGGCGCTAGAGTGCTACGCCCACACCAAGCGATTGAACCGGCAGATTATCGCGGAGGCCAATGCGCAGGTGGATCGGCTGCACTTTCGCGATCAGCACGTGATGGTGGTGGGCCGTCAGGGCTGGCATCCGGGGCTCATGGGCCCGTTGGCAGCACAACTGGCCGAGCGGTTTGGCCGTCCGGCCATTGCGATTGCGTTTGATGCGCAGGGGATCGGCGTGGGGTCCGGCCGTTCGCCGTCGATGTTTGATTTGTTAGACGCGCTGCGGGCGTGCGACGGTGTGCTGATGCGCTACGGCGGGCATCCGCGCGCCTGCGGGTTGACCGTCGCCGGGGATCGGTTGGACGCTTTCCGCGAGACGCTGAATCGCCATGTGCAGACTACCGGCACGTACGCCCAGCTGGCGCAGACGCTCGAGATTGATGCCGAAGTGCTTCTGGAGGAATTGACGCCCGATTTCGCGGAGGAAGCAAGCGGGCTCGCGCCCTTTGGTGTGGGGAATCCGAAGACGTCCGTGTTGGTGCGGGGCGTGCGGGTGCGCGAGGACGAGGACGGCGCGTGGCTGGTGGTGCGCGGTGAGCGCCGCAAACTCCGCAAGCTCACCGATCGGTTATCGACGGCGGACACCTATGACGTGGTCGTTACACCGAGTCTGGTGGACGGACAGTGCGTGGTCTCGCTGCGCGACGCGCGCGAAACGACTAACGGACTTTCGTGACGCGTCCGTTGCGCAGGCACTCGGTGCACACGCGCACCCGCGTCACCGTTCCGTTGAGCAGGATCTTCGCAGATTGGAGATTCGGCAGGAAGTGCCGGAGATTTTTCCTGACGGTCCGTCGGCCAACCCCACCCTTGACCTTGGGCATACCGCGCCGAGTGTAGGTCCGGCCGGCAACTGCACTTTTTCCACAAATGTCACACGTTCTCATTGGTCTCCTCGCAGAAACCGCCATTATACACTAGCCGATATGGTTCGCCAAGCGTCTCCATTAACTGAGTTGTCCGTCCAATACGTCAAAGGGGTGGGGCCGTCCCGCGCGAAACAATTGGGCCGTCTGGGCATTGCGACGGTTGAGGAGTTGCTGCTGGCGGTGCCGCGCCGCTATGAAGACCGCACGCAGTTTGTTTCGATTGCGCAGTTGATTCCCGGGCGGCTGGCGACGATCCGCGGCGCGCTACGGGCCAAACACTTCCTGCGCTCGCGCGGCGGACGGCCGTTGGTGCAAGCGGACGTGAGTGATCACAGCGGCACCGTGCAGTGCCTCTGGTTTAACCAGTCGTATCTGGTCCAGCAACTGGCCATCGGAGAGGAGCTGATTCTCTACGGCAAAGTCGAGCCGCTGGGACGCCGGCTGCAGATGATCCATCCGGAGCTTGAGCGCGTGGAACCAGCCGGCGAGGACTCCGCCGATGGCGAAGGCGGCGAGGCGGCGCTGCACATGGGCCGCATCGTGCCGATCTATCCGTTGACCAGCGGGATGGGGCAGCGATGGTTTCGGCGGCTCATCCACACGGTGTTGACGCAGCATCTGGATCAACTCGACGAGGTCTTGCCGGAGCCGGTGCGAGTCCAGCAGCGATTGCGTCCGCGCCGGTGGGCGGTGCAGCAGGTGCATTTTCCCTCGACGTGGGAAGAGCTGGATGAGGCGCGCCGCGGATTGGTGTTTGAAGAACTCTTCCTGATGCAGCTGCGCCTGGCGATTCGGCGCGCTAAATTGGCCGCGCGCCGCAAGCCCCAACGCTACCAGATCGATGGACCGCTCCGATTAGCGTTGCTGAAGCAGCTGCCGTTTACGCTGACGAAGAGCCAGCAGCACGTCCTCGAGGAACTCGTGGACGATCTGCAGCAGCCAGCGCCGATGCTCCGGTTGTTGCAGGGCGACGTCGGCTGCGGGAAAACCGCGGTGGCGGCTGCGGTGATGGCAGTCGCCGTGCAAAGCGGCTATCAGGTGGCGTTGATGGCGCCGACCGAGCTGCTCGCCGAGCAGCATGGGCGGCTCTTGGCCGGATATTTTGAGCCGCTGGGCGTGAAGACGACCGTGCTGTCGAATCGCATCCCGGCGGCGAGTCGTCAGCCGCTGTTGGGGGCGATTGCCGACGGAACGATCTCGATTGTCGTCGGGACCCATGCGCTGATCGAGCGCGGCGTATCTTTTCAACAGTTGGCCCTGGTCGTGATTGATGAGCAGCATAAATTCGGCGTCGCCCAGCGCACCGCCCTCATCAAAAAATCCGCCATGCCGGACGTGTTGGTGATGACGGCCACCCCCATTCCGCGCACGCTGGCCTTGTCGTTGTACGGCGATCTCACCTGCTCCACGATTACGGAACTGCCGCCAGGCCGCCAGCCCGTGCGCACGCTGTTGCAGCCGGAGTCAGCACGCCAGGACATCTATCGGTTGATCCGCGAGGAATTGCGGGCCGGTCGGCAGGGATACGTGGTGTATCCGCGCATCGAATCCAAAGAAGAGCAGGACGTCAAAGCCGCCACCCACATGGCGCGCCAGCTCCAGCAGATCGTGTTTCCCGACTGTCGCGTGGCCTTGCTGCACGGGCAGATGCGCACCGAGGAACAAGCACGGGTGATGCAGGCGTTTGTGCAGGGCGATGTCCAGTTGTTGGTGTCGACGGTCATCGTGGAGGTCGGGTTGGATGTGCCCAATGCCACGATCATGCTGATTGAACATCCGGAACGGTTTGGCTTAGCGCAACTCCATCAATTGCGCGGACGCATCGGCCGCGGCACGCATCCGGCAACGTGTCTGGTGCTCAGCGCTCCCGTGGAGGAATCCGTCGAACAGCGCCTCTCGGCGTTTGTGAGTACGACCGACGGGTTTCGGTTGGCCGAGTATGATCTGGCGTTTCGCGGGCCGGGCGAGCTGTTGGGACGCCGGCAACACGGCTGGGTGGATTTTCGCGTGGCGGATCTGGCGAAAGATCAGGCGGTGCTGGAAACGGCGCGTGAAGCCGCGTTTGCGCTGGTGGCCGGCGATCCAAGTCTTGCGGCAGCCGAGCCGACCGCCCCAAAAGGGCGGGGGAGCCGGTGAGCGAACATGGCCGCGCGAATTTCGGGTGGAGTCTTGCGGGGATTGGCGCTGGAGATGCCGAAGCAGATCCGCGCCACCGAAGCCAAGGTCCGCCAGGCCGTGATGAACATCCTCGCGGCGGATGTCCCCGGCGCGCGCATGCTCGATGGGTTTGCCGGCAGCGGCGCCATCGGGCTTGAGGCGCTCTCCCGGGGGGCCTCCGAAGTCATTTTTTTGGAGTCGCATCCGGCGTCTTTAAAGGCGCTGCGCGCGAATCTTTCCCGCATTCCCGCAGACGCGGTAGAGGGCACCACGGAAGTCGTGGCCGGCGACGCGCTGCGAGGCCTCCGGCGGCTTGCCGATGACGGGCGCGTCTTCGACCTCGTGTTTCTGGACCCTCCCTACGACGGAGCGTGGGGCAAAAAGGCCTTGATCGCCGTCGCCAGCTGTGGTATTCTTTCGGCCTCTGGTAGGCTCTGTCTGGAACATGCCCGTCAGCACGGGGCGCCCCCCCAGGTCGGAGACCTCCGCGTACACAAACAGCACCGGTACGGTGATACGGTGCTTTCTTTTTATGAGCGAGCACAGGCGTAACCCATGACCACACGCGCCGTCTATCCTGGAACATTCGATCCCGTGACGTATGGGCACATCGACCTCATCACGCGGGCCCTGAAGATTTTCGATGAGGTGATCGTGGCCGTCGCCCATAACCCGGGCAAGCACCCCCTCTTTAGCGTGTCGGAGCGCGTGGCGCTGCTCAAGCGCGCCACCGCCGGCGTGAAGGGGGCGGTGATCGAGGATTTTGATTCGCTGGTCGTCGATTACGCGCGCCGCAAACGCGTCCGCGTGGTGATCCGCGGCTTGCGGATGCTGTCGGATTTTGAGTATGAGTTTCAGATGGCGCTGACCAACCGCAAACTCTCAAGCCAGGTGGAAACATTGTTTCTCATGCCCTCGGAAGCGTATGCCTATGTGTCGGCGCGGCTGATCAAAGAAGCCGCGGCGCTGGATGCGGATCTGTCCGCGTTCGTGCCGCCGTTTGTGGCGGCTGCCCTGCGGCAGAAGCTGGTCCGTGTCCGCCGGAAGGTGCGTCGATGAAAATTCAGGTGAATCGCGTCCCCAGCGAAGGGCTGCGCGAGGACACCACGTATGATCCCAAGCTGCTGGACATGGAACGCTTCGACGTCCAGTTCCAGGAGCCGATTGCGCTCTCCTCGTTTATCACGGTGGCGGAGCATGATTTGATCGTCAAAGCGGATATCAGCTGCGTGCTGCAGTTGCAGTGCGCGCGCTGTTTGACGACGTTTGACTGGCCGTTGCGCACGGATACCCTCTTAAGCTATGAAGTGGCTCCGACGGATGTGATCGATATCACCGAGGACATCCGGCAGGAGATTATCTTGGCGTATCCCATGATTCCCATGTGTCGAGAGGATTGCAAAGGGTTGTGTGCGGTGTGCGGCCAGAATTTGAATCTGGGCTCGTGCGCCCATCACCAAGAACAAGAACAGGAGTGAACCGATGGCCACACAGAAACGGAAACACTGCTCCGCCCGTCGTGATAAGCGCCGCTCGCATTTGCATCTGCGCCTGCTCAGTCTCACGCGGTGTCCGCAATGCGCGTCGGTCGTGCCTTCCCACCGAGTCTGCCAGACGTGCGGCTCCTACCGCGGCCGGCAAGTGCTCGCGATCGCGAAGAAGGACGACAAGTCCAACGCATGATCCCACCACCTGCTGGGTTTCGCCATCCCATGCGCCGAAAACGATTGAAGGCGAAACGGTCGCTGCCTCTTAGCTCAACTCATGGTTGCAGCGACCGGCCAGTGGCCAGCCAGCAGGTGGGGGGATGAAACTCGCACTCGACGCTATGGGGGGCGATCTCGCGCCTGAAACCCCCGTGGCGGGTGCCATCCGCGCCGCCCGCGAGCTGCCGGTTGACCTGCTGCTGATTGGCGATCGCGCCAAGATCGAGGCACAGCTGGCCCGCTATCCTAACCGTCCCACCAATATCGAAGTGCTGCACGCCTCCGAAATCATCGGCATGGAGGAATCGCCCGTGGCCAGCGTGCGCAAAAAGAAAGATTCCTCCATCAACGTGGGGATGCGCCTGCTGCGGGACGGCAAGATCGACGGGTTCATCTCCGCCGGCAACACCGGGGCGATGGTCTCGGCCGGGACGCTGATTTTGGGGTTGTTGCCGGGGGCCGAGCGCCCCGGCATTGCGATCCAACTGCCCGGTCTCAAGGGCGAAACGCTGCTCATCGATGTCGGGGCGAATGTCGATGCCAAACCCTTTCATTTATTCCAATACGCGCTGATGGGCGAAGCGTATATCCGCTACGTGGAGGGCAAGCCCAAGCCGACCGTCGGGTTGCTCAACGTCGGCGAAGAGCCCGGCAAAGGCAACGAATTTGCGAAGGAAGCGTATGGGCTGCTTGAACATGCCGGCATTAATTTTGTGGGCAACGTCGAGGGGCGCGACATCTTCATGGGGCATTATGACGTCATCGTCTGCGACGGGTTTGTCGGCAACGTGGCGCTGAAAACCGCCGAAAGCATGGCGCATGCGATCAGCCATATTCTGAAACGCTCGCTCAACAAAACCCCGCTGACGCGGATGGGCGCGTGGATGTCCCGCACGGCCTTCAAAGCGCTGCGGCAGGAAATTGATTACGCGGAACATGGCGGCGCGCCGCTGCTGGGCGTCAATGGGGTGGCGATCATCGCGCATGGCGCGTCCTCGGCGAAAGCCATCAAAAATGCCATCCGCGTCGGTTATGCCTTCGCGCGCCATGACGTCAATCGCCACTTGATCGAAGCGCTGCAAGCGCACGCCCCCGTCAAATGAGCAAACCCGCCCCGCATCCGTCCAAACGCATCGGCATCGTCGGCGTGGGGATGAGCGTCCCGAAGAAAGTCCTCACCAACTTCGATCTGGAAAAGATGGTGGACACGACCGATGAATGGATCCGCACGCGCACGGGCATTCGCGAGCGGCGCATCGTCGAGCCCGGCACCACCACCAGCGAGCTGGCCTATCCGGCCGCCAAGGAAGCGTTGAAACAAGCCGGCGTGCACGGCAAGGATCTTGACCTGATCATCGTCGGGACCACTTCGCCCGACATGATCTTTCCCTCGACCGCGTGCGTGCTCCAAGACCGTTTGGGAGCGAAATCCGCCGTGTGTTTTGATCTGGCCGCGGCCTGCTCAGGATCGGTGTTTTCCATCATTACCGCGCAGCAGTATCTCATGTCCGGCCGCTACACGCGTGCGCTGGTTGTCGGCGCGGAGATCATTTCAAATTTTGTCGATTGGACCGATCGCTCGACCTGCGTGCTGTTTGGCGATGGCGCCGGCGCGTGCGTGATGACGCCGGTCTCGCGCGGGGGCATTTTGACGACGGATATGGGTTCTGATGGGTCGGCGGCCGACTTGTTGTATATTCCAGGCGGCGGCTCCAAGCATCCGTCATCGCACCAGTCGGTTGACCAGCGGCTGCATTATTTGCGCATGAACGGCGTCGAAATCTTCAAACTCGCGGCCCGCCGCATGGCCGAGTCCATCCTCACCGTTGTCAAAGACGCAGGCCTGAAACCTGAAGATATTGATTGCGTGATTCCGCATCAAGCCAACGTCCGCATCATTCAAGCCGTGGCCAAATGCGCCGGCTTGCCCATGGAAAAAATCTTCATGAACGTCGAGCGCTACGGCAATACGTCTGCCGCGTCTAACCTGATCGCCCTGTATGAAGCCGTCGAGGAAGGCCACGTCCGCAAAGGCAGCTACGTGGTGCTGGTGGCCTTCGGCGCGGGGCTGACGTGGGGTTCGATTCTCCTGCACTGGTAACGCCTGCCGCATGACCAAATTCGCATTGCTCTTGCCGGGTCAAGGCGCCCAAGCCGTCGGCATGGGCAAGGCGTTCTACGATCGATTTCCAGAATCCAAAGAGATCTACAAGCAGGCCAACACGCATTTGGGATTTGACGTCGCCGCGCTCTGTTTTGAAGGTCCTCAGGAAGAGCTCACCAAAACCGAGAAGTGCCAGCCAGCCCTTTTGGTGACGTCGGTGGCCGCCTACGCGGCGTTTCGCTCATCGGTCGCCAACGTGCAAATTGTGGGAGCGGCGGGATTAAGTCTGGGGGAATTGACGGCGCTGACCGTCGCCGAATCGGTAAAATTTTCCGATGCGCTGTATCTGGTGCAAGCCCGCGCCACGGCCATGGCCCAATGCGCGGCCAATTCAACAGGCGCGATGCTGGCGGTCATCGGCCTGGCGCGCGAGCCCATCAAACACATTTGCCAACAAGCCGGTGTGACCGCCGCCAACTTCAATGCGGCCGATCAAGTGGTGTTGTCCGGCACGGTGCAGGGTATTGAACAAGCCGAGCAACTCGCTAAAGCGCAAGGCGCCAAGCGGGCCGTGCGGTTGGATGTGGCTGGCGCGTTTCACTCACCGCTGATGCAGCCCGCTTCGGACGCATTTCGCCAGGCGCTGCGCAAGGTGTCGTTCGGCGCGCCCAAGTTTCCCGTCATCAGCAACGTCACCGCCCAGCCGCTCGTAAATCCCGCAGACATCCCCGACATCTTGGCGCGGCAAATTGTCAGCTCCGTCATTTGGGATGGATCGATGCAGTGGTTTCTGCAGCAGGGCGTGCAGACGTTCGTGGAATTTCCGCCTGCCCGTGTCCTCACCGGATTGCTGCGGCAGATTGACCGCGCCGCCAAAGGTCTCGCCATCAACGAGCCCGCCGATTTCGACAAGCTCTCACAGCCCGTCGCAACTCCGTAATCCAAGGAAGATTCGTTCGGATTTACTTGAGCGCCAGCATGCGCTCGATGGGGATGAGCGCACGCTGGGTCAGGGCAGGGTCGACCGTCACGCGGTGTTGCAGGTGCAGGAGCGACTGGAATACTTTCTCCAGCGTGTTGCGCTGCATGTAGTGACAGCCCGCGTACTCGCTGGCCGGCAGAAAGAGTTTGTCAGGATTGTCCTTGCGCATCCGGTAGAGAATCCCGTTTTCCGTCGCGATGATGAACGTCTTCGCGGAGGATTCTCGCGCATACCGGATCATCCCTTCCGTCGACAGAATCTGATCCGCCAAATCCATCTGTTTCGTCAGACACCCGCATTCCGGATGCATCAAAAATTCCGCCTCCGGATGCTCATCCAGCAGGCGGTTAATGCGCTCCGGATCAATCACCGCATGCGCCGGGCAGTACCCTTTCCACAGGTGAATGTCGCGGCCGGTTTTGGCCTTCACGTAGCTGCCTAAATAATAATCTGGCACAAACAAAATCTCTTTCTCCGCCGGAATATGCTCCACCACCTGCACGGCGTTGGAGGACGTGCAGCAATAATCCGACTCCGCTTTCACCGCCGCTGACGTGTTGATGTAGCAAACCACGACACCGTCCGGATGTGCGCTGCGCCACTGATGAATCTGATGGGGGACGGCCATGTCCGCCAACGCGCAGCCCGCCTCAAGATCTGGAATGAGCACGGTTTTGGCGGGATTAAGCATCGCCGCGGTTTCCGCCATGAAATGCACGCCGCAGAAGACGATGATCTTGGCGTCGGTGTTGCAGGCCCACCGCGCCAAATTCAGCGAGTCACCGGTAAAATCGGCCACATCTTGAATCTCGCCGTCTTGATAATTATGCGCCACGATCACGGCGTTTCGCTCTGCGGCGAGTTGCCGGACTTTTTCTTTAAGCGCGGCGCGATCAAGGCCATGGCCATTCGTGTGGTGCCCGTTGCCATGTCCGTTGCCGTTAGCCTGGTGGCCGTTTCCGTTGGTGATCGTCAGTAAGCGTTCCATCGTCTCAGAAGGGCACAATGATCCCTTTTTCCTGCAACTTAATGACTTTGGCTTCGGTAAACGAGTACAACCGCGCCGGCCGCCGCCGGCCTTCCACGCGCTGCTCGCGGGTATCTTTCAAAATCCCCAGCTGCGACATCTTCTTGCGGAAATTGCGCTTATCCA
>Ga0209515_10007720_pt1 | contig 12873 bp, 6 predicted proteins | sample Subgroupgradi54m_FD_187454 | JGI IMG/M metagenome (GOLD analysis project Ga0209515, IMG submission 187454) | Subsurface groundwater microbial communities from S. Glens Falls, New York, USA - GMW60B uncontaminated upgradient, 5.4 m (SPAdes)... ... | reverse complement strand
ATGCCTAGCCGCACGAGGGCGGTGCCCAGGAACTCCCCGGAGCCCTGCTGTTCCTGCAGCGCGCGGGCCAGGTCGTCCGGCTTGACGAGGCCTTTTTCGATGAGCAGTTCGCCGAGTTTCTTCGCCATCAGTGCAGCTCGTCCACCGACCCGATCATGTAGAAATCGCTGTCGGGCCGATGATCGAACTCTCCTCCCAGAATCCGGCGGGCCCCGTCCACCGTCGAGCCGATGGAGACGTACGCCCCGGGCCGGCCGGTGTACAACTCGGCCGTGAAGAACGGTTGACTCAGGAAATTGTGGAGCTTGCGCGCCCGCTCGAAGATGCGGCGGTCCTCGAGCGACAACTCCTCAATCCCGACGACGGAGACGATCCGCCGCAGGTCCTCGTAGTGGCGGAACGCCCGGAGCACCTCCTGCGCGATCTCGTAGTGCCGAAGCCCCACGACGTCCGGGTCCAAGCTCGCCGACGACGAGAGCGATGGGTCAATGGCCGGGTAGAGCCCCTGCTGGAACCGGGTCCGGGAGAGGACCATGATCGTGTCGAGGTAGCTGAACAGCGCGACGACGGCCGGGTCGGTCGGGTCGTCCCCCGGCATGAAGATCGCCTCCAGCGCGGTGATCGAGCCGCCGCGCCGGGGGCGGATCCGTTCCTGAAACTCCCCGACCTCCGAGTACAAGGTCGGCTGGTAGCCGGTCTCCGACGGAATGCGGCCCATCAAGGTCGAGAGCTCCGCCCCGGCCTGCACGAACCGGAACGCGCTGTCCACGAAGAAGAGGACGTCTTTGCCCTGCGCCTGGATCTCCTCGGCCATCGTCACGCCGGCCAGCACCGTCTCGAAGCGGGCGCCGGGCGACTCGTCCATCTGGCCGAACACGAGGGCGACGCGGTCGAGGATTTTCCGGCGCGCCAGCTCGTGGCACAGCTCGTTGCCCTCGCGGATGCGCTCCCCCACCCCCGCGAAGACGCAGGCGCCGCCGTGCCGTTCCGTCACGTTGTGGATGAGCTCCAGCGTCATCAGCGACTTCCCCAGCGCCGCGCCCCCGAGGATGCCCGCGCGGCTGCCTTTGACGAGGGGAAACAGCAAATCAATGGCCTTCATCCCCGTCTCGAACACCTCGGTCTTGTACAACCGCGAGCGCTGCGTGCTGACTTCCAGCTGGACCTTCGGCCGGCGGATCGGCACCCACTGCGCCGCCGTCAGCGGCCCGCGCCCGTCAATGGGTCGGCCGAGCACGTCAATCACCCGCCCGAAAATCTCCTTGCCGACCGGCACCTTCGACGGCGCCCCGGTGGCCTTGGCGGACGTCCCGCGCTGGAGGTCCCAGTTGGAGGTGATGCTGACACACCGGGCCACTTGGTGCTCCAGGTGCTCCATCACCTCGAGGATGATGGACTGACCCTCGTACGACTGCGTCTCGATCAGCTCGTACAGCGCCGGCATCTCGTCCTTGGGGTCGAACTGGATGTCCACCACCGGGCCCCGCAGCGCCACCACCCGCCCCTGCGCCCCCATGGCCTCTGTTACCCCTGGTCCTGTTCCATCTTAACTCGTGATCTGCTGGCTGGCATAGACTTCGCGGATCGCCTTGTCCATCTCCTCGTGGAACACGTGGAAGTACTGCAGCGTCAGCACCTGCGATTGCCGGATCAGCTCATCCACCGCGCCTTCCAGGCGGTTCGAGCGGGCCGCCAGCTCGGACAGCCGCGCGTGCCACGCCGCGCGGGCGAGGGCGGCGCGAATCCACCACCCCGCCAGCGCCCGCTCGGTCGCCGCCAGCGGCGTCTCGAGCAGAAACTTCCGGAGCGGCCCCTGGGCCAGGGTCACCAGCGGCCCTTCGTACGGCAGCAGGGGCTCCACGACGACCTCCTGGCGAGCCCTCGAGAGATATTTCGGGTAGACCAGCCGCACCCGGCCGATCGCCCCGTCCAGGTAACGGGGGGCCAGTGACCCCCACAGCGGCCGCAGCTCTTCAATCGTCTGGAGGTTCGTGACGCGCGGGTACGGCGTGGCCGGCTTCCGCTGCTCCATCATCACCCGTCGGCCCTGCTCGCCGATGACGAACACCGGGCCGGTCCCGGCCGCCGCCAGCCCTTCGCGCGCCACCCGGACGTTCAGGTCACCGATGAACCCCGCGTCCGACGTGAAACAGACCGCCGCCGTGACCGTCCCCTTGGATGACACCAGCACCGAGGGCACGCCGGCCGAGGCCAGGAGCTGGAAACAGCCGCGCAGCTCGGTCACCAACTCCTCGTGCGACGTCGGCAGCCGCTCCAGCCGTTTGAGCTCTGAGGCCGCCACCTGTTTCATCGCCTCCAGCACCCACCGCAATTCCTGGGTGAAGTTCGCCTCTTCCTTGAGCCGCCCGCTCGCGCCCATCTGTTGGGGTCAGACCCCCTTGGGTCTGACCCCCTCTGGTGTCGCGCCGCCGAAGAACTCGGTGTAGGCCTGGGTCAGGCGGGCCGACACCTGGTCGGTCAGCGCCTGCGTCATTTTCAGCGCCTCCACCAACGCCGGGTTCTTTGACTGGAGGAACGGGAAGAACTCCCGCTTGAACCGCCGGACCTCCTCGAGCGAGCGCGTCGCCAGGATGCCGCGGCGGTGGGCCTCGAACAGGACGACCTGCGCCTCCGTCGGCACCGGCTGCGAGCGGTCCTGGATCAGCAGCTCGCGCAGGACGGCGCCGGCCGTCAGCTTCTTGGCCATCTCCTCGGAGAGGTTCGCCCGCAGCTTCGTCACCCGCTCCAGCTCCTTGAATTGGAGATACTCCAGCCGCAGCGGCCGGGAGACGTCCCGCATGGCGGCGGACTGCACCTTCGACCCGATACGAGACACGGACAGCCCCAGGTCAATGGCCGGCTTGAACCCCTCGGTGAACAGCGGGGTGGACAGGTAGGTCTGCCCGTCGGTGATCGAGATGACGTTCGAGGGGATGTGGCTGGTCACGTCTCCCTGCTGGGTCTCAACGATCGGCAGGAAGCTCATCGAGCCGCCCCCCTTCTCCGGGCTCAGCGCCCCGGCCCGCTCCATCAACTGCGAATGGACGTAGAACATGTCGCCGGGGTAGGCCTCCCGGCCGGGCGGGCGGCCCAGCAGGAGGGAGATCTGCCGGTGGATCCAGGCGTGCCGGGTGAGGTCATCGAACACGATGAGCACGTCCTGGCCCTGGTCCATGAAGAACTCCCCCAGGGTGCAGGCCGCGTACGGGACGAGGAACTGGCGGCCCGGCGGGGCGGCGGCCGTCTCCGCGACAATGAACGTGTACCCCATCGCCTCGCCGGCGATCAGGAGCTGGACCACGCGCGTGAGCGTCGTGTAGCTGCGCCCGATGCAGCAGTAGATGCAGGTCACCGACTTGTCCCGCTGGTTCATGATGGTGTCCAACGCCAGCGTCGTCTTCCCCGTCATGCGGTCGCCGAGGATCAGCTCGCGCTGGCCCTTGCCGATGGGGATCATCGTGTCGAGGATCTTGATGCCGGTCTCCAGCGGCTTGGCGATGGGGACGCGCTCCATGATGCCGGGGGCCTTGCGGAAAATGGGGTAGTGGGCCTCGTACGCGATGGGGCCCTGCCCGTCCATCGGCTCCGCCAGGGCGTTGACGACCCGCCCGATCACGGCCGCGCCGACCGGAATGCGCAGCGGCTCCGCGCGGCCGTAGACCTGCTCGCCGGTGCGGATGTCCGCGGCGTCGCCGAGGATGAGGGCGTGGGCCTCGTGCAGGTCGTAGCCCATGATCATGCCGAGGACGCCGGAGCTGAAGGTCACCAACTGGCCGCTGATACAGGACGGGAGCCCGACGATCCGGGCCACCATCCCCTTGACCTCGCGGACGAGGCCCATTTCCTTGATGTCGAGGTGGCGGCCCTTGAGCGCCGCCCGGCCGTCGGCGTCGTGGGGTCTGACCCCTTCTGGGGCTACAGGGGTCAGACCCCTTTGGAGGGTTAAGGGGTCTGACCCCTTCTGGGTTGCGGGGTCGGTCACCCGGTCTCTCCCTTGCGGACGTAGGCCACGGCGTCCCGCAGCTTGTTCCGGAGGGAGCCGTCGAGGATGAGGTTGTCCAGGCGGACGGTCATGCCGGCGATGACGGTGTCGTCCAACGCCTCGGCGATCTCCACGGGACGGCCGGCCTTCTCGGTCAGGACCGCCTGCAGGCGCGTGCGCTGCTCCGGCTTCAGCGGCATGGCCGTGGACACGTCGGCCTTGGCCGCCGCCGACGACTCCAGCTTGATCGGCTCGAGGCCGGTCAACTCCTGAATGAGCTGGTCCACCAGCTGCCCGTGGAGCCCTTCCTCCACCTGCGTCGTCAGCACGAAGCGGACCGCGTCGCTGGCCAGCTGCACCGCCTTGCGGTCCACGCCCTGCTCCAGCTCGCGCCGGATCTCATCGCGCCGCTCGTGGGCCTCCTGGATGAGCCGCTCGCTCTCCAGCCGGGCTTCCTGCAGCAGCTCCGCCCGGGCCTTGTCCGCCTCGAGCCGGCCAGCCGCCATGAGCGTCTTGGCCTGCTGCTCGGCGTCCTGCACCTTCTGCTGGCATTCTTTCTCGACCTGCTGCAGGCGGGTCTTGAGCTCGGCCTCCCGCTTGAGGTTGTCCCGGTAGAGCTGCTCAAGGCGCTGCACGGAGGCGGTGACGTGGCGGGTGAACATCCACCGCAGGAGCACCACCAGCCCCACGAACGCAATCACCTGGACGATGAGGATTTCAATCACGGGACGACCCCCAATGGGGTCTGACCCCTTGGGGTCAGACCCCTTCTGCTCTTCATTTAGCGTACACGTGGAACAAAATCAAGAGGGCCGTCATCGAGATCACCTCGGCAAACAAAAACCCCAGGATCATCGACGTCTGGATCTTGGGGGCGGCCGAGGGATTGCGGCCCAGCGCCTGCATGCCGGCGCGGCCGATGACCGCGATGACAATGGAGGGGCCCAGCGTCAGGCCCAGCAGCACCAAGATCAGAATGAGATTCATCGAGCGCAGACGGGGTCAGACCCCTTTGGGCCTGACCCCTTTAGGTGTGATCTCCTCGACGACCACCATCAGCCGATCGGAGGCCAGCCACGCCAGCCCCCCCCGGATCGGGAACGCCTGCAATGGCGGTACTGACGGGGTCTGACCCCCGCGGGGGTCAGACCCCCTCTGGGTTTCGATCCAGATTCTTCCCAGGGTCAGGGCCGCCACAAATGGCACATGAAAGCCGAGCACCTCGAACTCCCCGGCGGCGCCCGGCAGACGGACCGACGACACCCAGCGCTCCAGCACCAGCCGCTGGGGGCTGCGAATCGTGACGTTCAGCATCGGAACAAAGACACACAAAAGGGGTCAGACCCCTTTAGGGCAAAAGGGGTCTGACCCCTTTGGGGGGTCAAGGTGCCAGGTCTGGGATTCACGAGCCGGGAGGACCCGCCCCCGACGGTGGGGCGCCCGGCGGCCCAGTGCCAGAGGGGCCAGGCCCCCCTGGCCCCGCCTCGGCGTCCTGCAGGAGCTTCGCCTCCGCCGTCATCGCCAGATGGGCCTGCCGCTGCCACAGGAGGAACGCCGCCAGCGACATGAGTCCGACGAACACCAGCATCCCGAAGATCAAGCGCCACGTCGTGTCCGTCGTCAAGTGGGACTTCAGGGTCACGGCGATCGGGCTGGCCCCGCCCGCGTCCCAGTTGGACTGAACCCCCGAGAACGCCTGGTTGAGGAATTGGTTCTCCGGCGTCTTCGCCGCCCCTTGCTCGGGGTTCATCACCGTCACCGCCATCCGCTTCAGCAGCGCCAGGTCATCCTCCAGCCGCTTCATGGACTCGACGTTCTGCCGATAGGTCTGGATGTGCTGCTCCGGCGTCAGGGTCGGGTCGGACTGTTTCTCCCAGATGGACGCCAGCTTCAGGTCAATCTGGCTGGCCAGCAAACTGGCCCGCTCCTCATACTCGGTCCCGCTGAGTTGTTTGACGGCCGCCTTGGCGTCATCCGAGAACCGGGTGAGCGCCGCCTGCGGGATCTGCCAGATGTCCTCGACCTCGATCGCGTAGACCGCCGACTCGTTCGGCTTCAAGGTGACCATCGCCGTCACGTAGTGCATTTGCCGGTCCGCATCGTACTCCAGCTTGAGCGTCCCTAAGTCCATGACGTGCTCGGCCTTGACCTCCTTCGGGAGGTACGCCTTGACCGGCACCGTCTGCTCCGTGTCGGTCGGGTTGACCGCCAGGATCTTCAGGATGACCGACCCCGACTCAAACCAGGTCTGAACCTGCACCTTCTGCCGGCCCTCTTCGGCGATCCGCTTCGTCACCTCGGTCGCCTGCTTGATCTCCTCGATCTTGTTCTGCAGCTCCTTGGCGGTGGTGACCTGCGCCTCCTGCATGTCAAAGAGCTCATGGAGGGACGAGCCGGAGGGGCCCGCCATCGCCTTCATCGCGTTGGCGATCTCTTTCAACTGGTCGCGGACGGACATCGTCGCTTGGGTCGAAGCGGCCACGGCCTCCTTGCTCTTGGCGTCGCCGTCGGTCGCCACCACGCCCACCAACCCCAACTGCCCCTGCAGGGCGGAGAGCTGCTGCTGCATCGCGGCCACCTGGACGATGAGCCCGCCGGTGCCCGCGCTCATGCTGACCATCCCCCGCAGATCCCGCAGCTCGGCCATGATCGGCGTCAGATCGGTCGCCGTGCCCCCGCTGCCGCCGGCCGACGAGCCGCCGGCCTTCTTGGCGATCGTTTCCAGGTCGGTGGTCATCACCGACATGATCATGCTGTCCGTGGAGCTCTTCGTGGATTCGGTGACGACGATCGTGAAGTCGCCCGTCCCCCAGCCGGTGTCAAACGTCACGGGATACTCGTAGATCCCGGTCGTGGCGATCTCGGTCATCGTCCCCGCGGTGATCCGCTTGCTGCTCGCGGCGTCGTAGACGTCCATCTTGGGGCTGAGCCCCGTCACCGTCCGGTACCGGATCGTCGCCCGACCCCCTGATTTGATGAATTGCTCGCGGTTCAAAATCCCGGTCTGCGTCCCTTTCGCCGCCTCCGACTGGACTTTCGCGGCCATGTCCAATTGGGTCTTCGCCAGGCGCCCGAACACCGACTCCGCCGAGCCGGTGTCAGAGGTCACCCCCAACAGCTTGTCCAGGTTGGCCAGCTTCCCAAAGAGGGAGCTCGTCCCCGCGGCATCGCCCAGCGCCCCCAACCGCGCGATGATGTCGCTCTTGACGTCGGTCAATCGCCCGAACAGCGTGTTCGTCGCCGCCGTGTCGGCCGCCGTCCCGGTCAGGTTGATGATGGACTTCGTCTCCGACGGCAGGGTGATGTTGAGCGTCCCGGCCCCGGTCTTGACCTGGGCACTGTAGGTGACGGCGATCTTGACCAAGTAGCTGTTCGCGGAGACCAGCGCCGCGTCTTTGGCTTTGAAGCTGAAGTTGAAGATCCCGTTGATGTCCGGGGCGCTGGCGGTGTAGGTGGCCTTCTGGGTCGCCCCGTCAAAAATGGTGATCGTGGCGGCCGTCAGCCCCGTGTCGTTGATCAAGAGCCCGCGGCGGAAGAGGTAGGCCTTGGCCTTCACGGTGTCGGTCGCCGCGTCGTAGAAGTTCTCGAACTTCACGTCGAAGACGGTCGGCGTCTCCGAGTCCAGGAGGGCCGTCACCGTCGCGTCGGTGCTGACCGTGAAGTTGACGGTGGCCGCGGTGAAGCCGGTCTTCGACCAGGTCGCGGTCGTCGGCCCGGACTGGTAGTACCGCTTCGTCTGGGACGGGGAGGTCAGCGAGCCGTCGGTCACGGCCCACGTCCCCGAGTCGCTCGCGTTGAGGGAGGCCAGGTACTGCGCGTCCTGGTTCTGGACGTTGAAGGTGATCAGGTACCATTTCCCGGTGAAGATGTCGGACAGCGCGGTCGCCTGAGTCGTGCCGGTGTGGGCCAGGTCGGTGATCCGGAGCTTCACTGACCGGGTCCCGCTCGTCGGGTTGGCGATCGGGCTCGGCGGGTTGATCGTCCCACCCACGATGTCCGGGATCGGGTTCCAGGTGAAGGTCCCGGTGTTGGCCGTCGTGGCGATGATGGCGGTCCACGCCGCGTAGCTGTCGGCGGCGGTCGCGTACTCCAGCTTGACGGTGCCGATGGTCCCATTCGTGGTCCACGTGATCGCCTGGCTCGTGCCGACCGGCCACGTCAGCGAGGCCGTCGGCGCCGTGAAGGCGAGCTTGCCGATGATCGTGAAGGCGTTCGACAGCCCGGTGATCACCGGATGCCCGGCGACCGTGTCGGTCACCCGCAGCTTGCCCGTGATGCCGATGTTGTCCGGCACGACCCAGGTGGTCGAGGCGCCGGCGACATTGAGGTTGACCGGGAGGAGGGTGTCGGCGAAGGTCCCGGCCGGGGAGAACTCCACCTTGACCGTGCCGATCGTCCCGGTCGGGGTCCAGCTCAGCGTCGCGGTGTCGCCCACCGTCAGCGTAGCCGGTGTGGTCATCGTCAAGGCGCCGGTGATGGTGAACCCGCTGGAGACGGCGTTGGCCCCGGTCGCCGGGTTCGTCACCCGGATCTTGGCCTGCGTGACGCCGGAGATGGCGTCCGCCACCACCCAGCGCAGGTAGAACGGATTGGCCCCCACCGGCACGGCCGTCCCGTTGGGCGCGTAGGCAGTCCAGGTCGTCCCGTTGGGCGACGTGTCCAGCGACCCGGCGGCGGCCAGTGTCCAGGTGGTGCCGTTGTCCTTGCTGTACTCCACCTTCGCCGTGGTCATCGTCCCAGTGAAGCCGAACGTGAGCACCTGCTGCGTGCCCACCGTCCAGGTCTGCCCGCCCGACGGCGCGGTGATCGAGACGCCCGTCAGCGAGAAGGCGTTCGCCGCCTGGACGGTCGTCAGCGCATCCGCCGCGTCCGAGATCGTCACCTTGGCGCTCGTCGTCGTGAACGTCGGGCTCCAGACGTAGCTGCCGGAGCCGGCCGCGACGGTGTGGTTCGCCGTCGAGGCAATGACCACCTGGTTGTTCGCCGCGTTGATGAGGTCGGTGATGTCAATCTTGACGTTGGGGACGATGGCCGTGTTCGCCGGCGTCGTCGTCCAGGTGATCGTCTGCGGCTGGCCCGACGCCCACTCCAGGAGCGCCGTGTTCGGCGCGGTCACCGCCAGCGTCCCGTAGATCGCGAACGGATTCCCGGAGAGGGCCGTCGCCAGCGCCGTATCAGTCCCGTTGGCCGCCGGCACCGCGTCGGCGTCGCTCACGCGGATGTAGGTGGTGACCGAGGTCTTGAGCGCGGCCGTCCACGAGTAGGTGCCGCCCGCCGCCGGCGTGGTCGCCAGGATCGTCGTCCAGGGCCCGGTCGTCCCCGCCGTCGAGTACTCCAGCTTCACGTTGGCGACCGCGGTCGAGGTCCAGGTGATGGTCTGCGAGCTGCCGGCCAGCCAGCGGATGCTGGTGGCCGTTGGCGCCGTCACCGCCACGGTCGTCACCTTGAAGCTCGCCGCCGACACGCTATTGGCCCCGGCGTCCGAGGCGCTCGACGCCCGCACGAGGAGCGCCGTCCCGGCGTCGGCCGCCACCGGCGTCCAGGCATAGCTGCCGACGTTCCCGGTCGAGGCGATGATCGTGGTCCAGGTCGTCCCGGCGTCTTTGGAGTATTCCAGCTTGACGTTCGCCACCGTCCCCTGCGTCTGCCAGGAGATCGTGTGCGCCGAGCCCACGGCCCATTTCTCGCCGCCGTTGGGGGCAATGACCGTCACGTAGGCGGAGACTTTATAGGCCGGGGAAATCCCCAGGACCGCGTTGTTGGGCGCCCACGCCGGATTCGCTTCCACGCGGACTTTCGCGGTGCCGGAGGCCGCGTCGAGCGGCACCGGCCAGTTGAAGCCGGTCGCCCCGGTGGTCGCGTCCAGCGTGCCGCCGCTGACCATCGGCGTCCAGGTCGTCCCGCCGTCCGCCGAGTAGGAGAGCTTGACCGTCGCCCCCGTCGGGATCGGGCCGTTCACCGACCACTTGATCGTCTTCGTCGTGGTGACCGGCCAGATATCCGTCGAGATCGGCGCCGTGACCGACAGGATCGGCCCGGTCAGCGAGAAGTTGGCGGTTGAGCTGCCGGTGATCAGCGTGTAGCCGGTGTCCACCCCTGTCACGCGCACCTTGACGGTGCCGCTGGCCGTCGTCCCCGCCGGGATCGCCCAGGCATAGCTGCCGCTATTCGCCGTCGAGGCGATGATCGCCGTGTAGGTGGTGCCGTTGTCCGTCGTGTAGTCGAGCTTGACGTTGGCAATCAGCGTGTCCTTCGCCCAGGTAATCGTCTGGGTCGTCCCCACCGGCCACGATTCCGCCCCGTTGGGGGCCGTGACCGTCAGTTTCGCGATCTTGAAGGCCGTGGCGGAGGTCGAGGCGATCGCCGCGTTGCCCGCCGAGCGGAGCCGCACCTTCGCGTTGGCCGAGGGGGCGTCCGGGACCGTCCAGGTAAAGGGGGTGCCGGTCGTGGCGTTCACCGCCGTGGCGATGGCGGGAGTGACCCAGCTCGTCCCGCCATCAGTCGAGTACTCCAGCACCAAGTCATTGGGGGAGCCGGCGCCCGACGTCCAGGTGATAGTCTTGGAGCTGCCGACCGTCCACTGCTCCCCGCCGTTGGGGGCGGTGAGCGTGATGTTGGCAACGATGGAGAAGTTGGCCGCCGAGCTGGCGTTGATCGCCGGCACGCTCGCCGACCGCGCCCGCACCTTGACCGTGCTGGAGAGGTCCACCGGCACGGTCCAGGCATAGGGGGTGCCGGTCGTGGCGTTCAGGGCTGAGGCGATCGCGGTGTAGGTCGTGCCGTTGTCCTTCGTGTACTCCAGCACGAGGTCGTTGGGCAGCACGCCCGTCGTGGTCCAGGTGATGTTCTTGCTGGCGCCCGCCGGCCACGACTCGCCCCCGGCCGGCGCGGTCACGGTGATCGAGCCGGTCTCGTAGCCGATGGCCAGCGCGTCCAGCGTCGGGGTGGCGGTGCCGTCCGAGTTCAGGAGCGCCTTGACCTTCAGCGTCCCGGTCCCGTTGGCCGGCAGATACCCGTCCACGTACGCCTTGTCGTCGAAGGTGGCGATATTCGTGTTGATCGTCGCGGCGGTCGTGGCCTGCGCGTAGGTGCCGTCGGAGGTCACCCAGTTCGTCCCGTTGTGGTAGTACCAGTAGGTGCCGTTGTTCGGCGAGAGGACATACTTGAGCCCCGTCCCCGCCGGCGCGGTGACCGTCTCCGCGAAGCTGGTCAGATAGGTGAACGCCTGGCCGGTGGCCGGGACGATCGTCGGGTTGGAGACGGCGTAGTTGGCCACGTTCAGCGCGACGGTGGTGAAGTCCGGCGTCAGCAGGTCGTTCCGCGTGTCCAAGAGCGCCCGATATTGGAGATACCGCACCTTGTCCAGCCCATGGAGCCAGTCCCCGACCGGATTCTCCACGTAGTCGTAGCTCCGGTACAGGTCCCAGACCTCTTTCCCGGAGAGGGCGCGGTTGTAGAAACCCACCTCATCAATGCGGCCCGCGAACTTGAGATTTCCGTTGAACTGCTGACCAATATACGTGGTTCCACCAAGCGCCGTCGTGGTGGTCAACGTGCCGCTGCCGCTCAGCACGCCGTTTTGATACAGCGTATAGGTCGTGCCGTCGTACGTGACCACGAAATGGGTCCAGACATTGGCGGTGGCCGCCGTGCCGTACAAGGTGGCGCTGCCGTTGTCCACTTGCCAGCTATTGTTCGCCGCGATCCCGACCGTGAACGCGCTGTTCGCCGCCGCGCTCCCATAGGAAAACGCGATGTGACTCGCGCTATTGACGAGCGTGGGGTAGGCCCACAGGGCCACCGTCCGAGCCCCCGTGCTGGTGGGGAACCCCGTGTCGCTCCCCTTCAGGAACTGATTCACCCCGTCGTAGCTGAGCGCGTTGCCCACCTTGCCAGTCGTCACCCACGTCGGGTCGTCCACCCCAGGATCGGTCAGCGCCCCGAGCGTCAGCGTGGTCGTCCCCTTGCTGTCGGCCGTGGTCTGCCCCGTCCCCTCGCTGAACCTCCAGAAGTTGGTCAGCCCCATGCTCTTGGTGGTCGAGGGCCCCTGGCCTCCCATCCACGCCCCGGTCGGCGGGTTCGCCGCCCCGGTCCGCACCTGGTATTTCTGCTTGGTCAACCCGCGGTTGTAGAGGTCGGTCACCTGCGCCGCCGTCAGGGCGGCGTTAAACATGGCGACGTCGTCCATGAGGCCGTTGAAGTAGTTATTCAATCCTGGGGAATAATAGCCGATGGCGAGCGCCCCACCCGTTTGGGTACTGCCGGTCTGCGCTGTCGTTCCCTGGAGCGCGCCGTCGATATAGAGACGAATATTGGACCCGTCATACGTTTGCACGACGTGGTGCCATACCCCCGCGGACGGGGTGGGGATGGTCACGCTTTGCCAGACACCGGTGCCGAAGTAGGCAATCATCTGCTGCCCGGCCCCGTTGCTGTAGCCCAATTGGAGGCCCTGGCCGGCGGCGCCGGAGCCGCGGAACAGCAGGATGCCGGCGGCGGTCGTGCTGTTGGCCTTGATCCACAGGGATGCGGTAAACGCGGACACCATGGTGTCGAGACTGGCGCTGGCCGGCACGCTCACGTAGCTGGTCGTCCCATTAAACAAGAGTGAGTTCGTATCGCTGTACAGCAGGCCGCTGGGCACGTCGGTGGACCAAGTGGGCAGGGTCGTGCCGCTGAGCGTCCCAGGGTTCGTGGTCGTGGCGTCGGCCGTCGTCGTGCCGGTCCCCTCATCGAACTTCCAGTAGGCCACCGGCGGCTTCTCGACCGCCTCCCCCTTGGTGTCGCTCTTGGTCAGCGTCAGGGAATCCCAGCTCGGCGCCGCCAGCCCCGCGTCCACCACACTGGACTGGTACCGCCCCGCCGCCGCCAGCGACGCCACCTCGGCATTG
>Ga0209515_10007718_pt1 | contig 12875 bp, 13 predicted proteins | sample Subgroupgradi54m_FD_187454 | JGI IMG/M metagenome (GOLD analysis project Ga0209515, IMG submission 187454) | Subsurface groundwater microbial communities from S. Glens Falls, New York, USA - GMW60B uncontaminated upgradient, 5.4 m (SPAdes)... ... | reverse complement strand
AAGATTGCGGCTACGCAGGCGCGTCCGGTTAAATAAGTCAAACCCCAGCGACACGGGGTGGCCAAAGGCCCAGGGCTCGGTGAAGGAAAAGTCAAAGTAGCGCCGCACCGTCCCGATTTCAACGGCCATCCGGACATCCTGCCCGGCTCCGGTGAACTTCGGCACATTGCGCCAGTCAAAGTTGCGCTGTTCCAACTCCACAAGCCCGATGAGCCGGTCGACGGAGGAAAAACCGCCGCCGAAACTAAAACTCCCCGACCTGGCCTCCTTGACTCGCACCACGAGGTCTTGCCGGTCGGGCTGCTTCGTCGGCTGGGTATCCACGTTCACTTCCTCAAAGAAGCCGAGATTGTAGAGTCGCTCGATGGACTTACGGATCTTGGCCCCGTCGAATCGGTCGCCCGGATAAATCCGCAGCTCGCGGCGCGCCACGATATCTTTGGTTTGCAGGTTGCCCTCGACCGCCACCTTGTTGACATAGACGAGCTCATGCTCGGCAATGCGGTACGTCAGGTTGACGCGTTTGGTCGTGGCATCCAACTGCGGCTCCGGCGCGATCTCCGCATTGATGTAGCCGCGGTCGCCGTAGTACTCCTTAATGCGCCGCAGGTCCTCCTGCACCGCCTCAGTGTTATACACCGCTCCGGGCTTGAACCCGATGATCCGGCGCAGCTCCCGTTCCGGGAAGAGCACGACCCCCGTGATCGCGACCGCGCCGACGCGGTGCTGTAAGCCCTCACTGATCTTGACGTGGAGATACAACCCTTTCCCTTTCGGATCCCGCAGGACCTCGTCGGTTGCCTCGACATCCTGGTAGCCATTCTTGCGGTAGAAGGCACGGATGCGCTCAAGATCCTCCGTCAACACTTGCTCGTCATACGTCGCCGCCATCAGCCATTTCCGTCGCTTGGTTTTCATCACCTTCATAATGCGCCGATCCGGGAAGGCTACGTTGCCCTCGATGAGAATCCCCGCAATGCGCAACCGGGGCCCCTCATCAATCAGGAGGTGGACGACGACGGAATTGTCCGCCGTATCCGCGTTCGTGCTCGAAACGATCTCCACTTCGGAAAAGCCTCTGCGCGCATACTCGGCCTTGATGAGCTCGATGCCCTCTTTCATCTTTCGTGGGTCGTAGAGCTGCCCCTTCGCGAGGGCGGACAGCTGGAGCAGCCGGGCCGTTTGCAGACGGCGATGGCCGTCAAACTCGATGCGCTCGATGACGGGCTTTTCTATGACGACAAAGATGAGCTTCAACCCTTCCGGTAGCTGTTCGACGTCCGCTTTGACGTCGGTGAAATACCCCATGGCAAAGAGCCGGCGGATGTCCTCGCTAACGACGTCGTTTTGGTAGGGTGAGCCCGGCTTCATCTGGACCTTGGCTAAAATGGTTTCCTTGGCGATCGTCTTTGTCCCGCGCACGTCGACGACAATGACGCGTGCGCCCTCCTCAGCCGCGTGCACGGCCATCGGATACAGACACGCGCCGAGAATGAAGAGGCTCCCGAGAGCGATGAGCGGCAGCCACCGCGTCGTGCGGCTCATCCCACCATCTGCTGGCTGGCCGACCCCACCCCCTGTTGCGGGCCCGCAGGGCCCTGCGCATTGCGCAGAGCCGCCTTCGGCGACTGCGACAGGTGGTGGGGCGAAGGCCGGTCGCTGCTCCAAGAGGGTAAGAAGCGTCGCCGCAGCGACCGCTTCGCCGTCAGGGGCCATACACTTTCGACACGGCGAAGCCCAGTAGGTGGTGGGATCATCCCACCACCTGTCCCGGTCCGCCAACGGCGGACCGTCTTGGCATGAGAACAGCACGATGATCAAGGCGGCCACAAGGCCGGAAGATGGAAATGATTCGAGGTCGCATCGATCTGCCACCTTGATGGACAGGTGGTGGGATCATACCTGGGCGAGCGTTTCGAAGCGCGTATATTCTTTGATGAAGGCCAGTTTCACCGTTCCCGTGGGGCCGTTGCGCTGCTTGGCAATGATGACCTCGGCAACCCCCTTATTTTCATCCGTCGGGCTGCTATAGTAGTCCTCGCGAAAGAGCATGAGCACGACGTCCGCGTCCTGTTCAATGGCACCCGACTCCCGCAGATCCGACAGCCGCGGCCGGAACGACTCGCGCCGCTCCGGCGCACGCGAGAGCTGGCTCACGGCAATCACCGGCACGCTCAGCTCGCGCGCAAGCGCCTTGAGACTGCGAGAAATGACGGAAATCTCTTGCTGGCGGTTGTCCGCATAGGAGGACTCGCTCATCAACTGGAGGTAGTCGAGAATGACCAGGCCGATATTATAGCGGCTTTTCAGCCGGCGCGCCTTCGCGCGCAGTTCAAGGACAGAAATGGACGGCGAATCATCGATGAAAATCGGGGCCTCGGAGAGCTTGCCGGCCGCCTTCGTGAGGTTGGGCCAATCGCTGGTGGAGAGCATGCCGGAACGGACGTTGTGCGCGTTAATCCGCGCATGGGAACAGAGCAGGCGCTGGACCAGGTTCTCCTTCGACATTTCAAGGCTGAACATCGCGACCCCAACCTTTTCGATGAGGGCCGCGTGCTCCGCGACGCACAAGGAAAAACTGCTCTTGCCCATGGCCGGACGGCCCGCCACCACGACCAAGTCCGCCGGCTGCAACCCGGCCAACTGCTGATCCAATTCCGTGAAGCCGGTCGGCAGCCCGGTGATCATCCCCTTGCGTTGATACAAGGTGTCGATCATTTCGATCGAGCTCTTGATGATGTCTTTCATCGCCACCGCGTCGCGCTTGAGTTTCTTGGAGGCGATGTCAAAGATCAGGGTCTCGGCCTTATCCAACAGCAGATCGGGCTCTTGGGCCTCTTCGTAGCATTCCGTGGCGATGTGGGTCGTCGCGCGGATGAGGCTGCGCAGGATCGCCTTTTGCTTGACGATGCGGCAGTAGTACTCGGCATTCGCCGCGGTGGGCACCACACTGGTGAGGGTCGCAAGGTAGCTGGCCCCGCCGACGTCGTCGAGGAGATTGCGCTTCTTGAGTTCCTCGGTGACGGTGACAATATCCACCGGCACGTTGGCCTTGTAGAGGGCCAGGAGCGCGGAAAAGAGCTTGCGGTGGGAGTCCTTGTAGAACGCGATGTCCTCGAGGAGTTCGGCGGCTTGGACGATCGCCTCTTCCTCGAGCAACATGGAACCGAGGACGGCTTGCTCCGCATCAAGATTTTGCGGCGGCAACCGTTCAATCGTCGTCAGCTCGGGCAGATCCATGCGGATGTCTACTACGGCGTTGTGCTCAGCGGCTCTATGGCTCGCCGGAGATCACGCGGGCTAGGCTTTCACAACCCACACTTTGACGGTCGCGGTCACGTCGGCGTGCAGACGAATCGGCACCTCGTAGATCCCCAACCCTTTGATCGGCTGTTCCAGCTGCACCGCGTGCTTCTCAACGGCATGTCCCGCGCGGGACAGGGCCTCCGCGATCTCGTGCGCCGTAATCGCGCCGAAGGCTTTGTCACCCTCACCCAACGACAGCGTCAGGGTGAGCTCGTGTTGTTCGAGCGTGCGCTTCAAGGCGTCCGCCTGGTCTTTGACCCGCTGCACTTTTTGGGTGCGCTGGCGGGTGGCTTCTTGAGCCACCTTCAACTGCTGGACGGTGGCGGGGGCGGCCAGGCCGCTCGGAATCAAGTAGTTGCGGGCGAACCCTGGTTTGACGGCCACGACCGCACCCTGCGCGCCAAGCCGTTCCACATCTTGTAAGAGGACGATATCCATCGGGGATCCTTTTGTGTTCGACGCCGTGCGTCGAGGCTCTCACGCAAGCGGAAGCCGCCGCGCGACCTAGACGGTCACGTACGGTAAGAGCGCCATGAACCGCGCGCGCTTGATGGCACGCGTCAGCACGCGCTGGTGCTTGGCGCACGTGCCCGTCAGGCGCGAGGGCAGAATCTTGCCCCGCTCCGTCACATAGCGGCCGATCCGATCTAGGTCCTTGTAATCGATATACTCGACCTTCTCGGAGCAGAACCGGCACGCTTTCTTGACAAATGTCCGTCGTACGATCGCCATCGGGCTCCTCACACGTTAGACCTGATTAAAACGGCACGTCCGCGTCCGCGCTCTCATCGGGGACCGGCTCGGGCTCTGCAGCACTCTCGGCCCGCCCCGACTCCGCGGTCTCACTCACTGCAGCACTAGCCGAAGTTCCACCCGGGCCGCCTGCCTGCGCCGCGCCGGGCGCGGCAGGTAGGCCGAGAAATTGGACTCGATCCGCGCGGACTTCCATCGTCGAGCGCTTCTGTCCTTCGGCTTCCCAGCTGCGGAAAATCAACCGTCCCTCAACAAAGATGCTGCGCCCTTTCTTGAGATACTGGTTGCAGAGCTCGGCCTGCCGGCTCCACACCACAATCGTCACAAAGCAGGTTTCTTCCTTGCGCTCTCCGCTTTGGCTCTTGAAGGAGGAGTTCACGGCCAGGCGCAGGTTGGCGACGGGGGTTCCGCTCGGGGTGTAGCGCAACTCGGGGTCTTTGGTTAAGTTACCGATGAGGAACACGCGATTGAGGCTCACCATGGATTAGTCCGTGTTGCGCGCGGCTGCCGATGGCACAGCACTCTCCGCGCTGGGGCTGGCCGCAGCCGCGGCGACCAGCGGAGCCAGCTCCTCTTCCGTCAAGATCATGAAGCGCACGATCGCTTCATTGAGGCGGAGCAGCCGCTCGAGTGCCACGACCTGCTCCGTCGGCGCGTAGAACCGCAGGAGATGGTAGCAGCCCTCGGTCTGGCGCACAATGCGGAACGCCAGCCGGCGCCGGCCCATGTTCTGCGACGCGGCAATCCGTCCCCCGAGTTTCTTGACCTGCTCCTCGCATTGCCCGGCGAGCCGCGCAATCTCCGGCTCCGACGCGGAGGCCTTAAAAATGATGAGCGCTTCGTATTCGCGTGTCGTCATGTTTTCTGCACTGCTGTATTGTATCGGTTCATCGCGACATCTATTCCTTCCGTGATCCAGCTATCGCAAGCCTCCGCAGCCTGCTCGACCGCCCGCTTCACCAGCGGCCACTCCGATGCCTGAAAGGGCGAGAGGACGAAATCTTCGAGATTGCGCGGGAGCGACTCAATCCCCACCCCCACCCGGAGCCGCGGCACCTCCTCCGTGCCAAGCACCTCACAACACGATTCAAGCCCATGGTGTCCGCCGGCCCCGCCTTGCGGCCGCAACCGGATCGTTCCGAGCGGCAAATTGACGTCATCGCACACAATCAAGAGGTCCTGCAGCGGCACCGTCGAACCTTTCAGCGCCTCGCCGGACTCATTCATCATCGTCAGCGGCATGAGCAACCGCACCGGCTTCGCGCCCACCGTGTAGTCGCCGTAGACCGACGCCGGGCGGGCATCCGCGAGACTGACGACGCGCTGATCAATCCGCACCTGATGCCGCATCGCGCACGCCTCAATCACCAGGAAGCCGACATTGTGCCGCGTACGGTGAAACGTATGGCCCGGGTTGCCTAATCCAACGATGATGTTCACGCGATGCCTACCAACGTGTGCGGCAGCCTGGAGCTTATTTCTCGGCCTTGACGGCCTTCTTCGCCTCGGGCGCGGCCCCCTTCGCTTCGCCACCCGCCGCCTCCGCGCCTTCGTCTTCTTTCTTCTCGCGGAGCACTTCCGGCTCGGTCACGGCCGCGGTGGCTTCCTCGACCTTCTCGACTTTCGGCTCCTGCACGGACGCGATCGCCCCCTGCGGATCGGTGAGAATTTTCGCCGACTTCGAAGAGGCCAGGTCGCTGACGTGAATCGTATCGCCGATCTTCAGGGCGCTGATGTCGAACTCCACGCCTTCCGGAATCTCCGTCGGCAGACACAACACCTCAACCTCGCGAAGAAACTGTTCCAAAATCCCGCCGTCCTGCTTGACGCCGACCGGCTCGCCTTTCAGGATGACCGGAATCTTCACCTTGATCTGTTCGGTCAGCGTGATCGTGTGGAAATCGATATGGGTGACGCGGCCGTCCACCGGGTCATACTGGATGGCCTTCACGAGTGCGGCGCGTTCCCAGGAGGCATTGTCCTCAAGGCGCAGTGTCACCAGCGCGTGCTCGCCGCCCTTGGAGTGCAACAGCTTTGACAGGGCCTTGTGATCGATGCTGATGGCGAGCGGCTCCATGGCTTTGCCGTACACGACACCCGGCACGACGGCCGTCTGTCGCAACCGTCTGATGGGACGCGTCCCGCGCGTCGTGCGCTTCTGGACGGTGAGTGCCTGCTGAATGGTGGTCTTCGCTTTGGCCATGGTCTCCTCGCGCGTTCCTGTCGACGATGATTACCCGGGCATGCCGTCAAAGAGCGAGCTGATCGAGTGTTCGTAGTGAATGCGCTGGATCGCTTCCGCCAGGAGCGACGCCACCGAGAGCACGGCAATCTTCGGGTGGCGCTTCTCCGGAGGAATCGGAATCGTATTCGTGACGATCAATTCTTTCAGCACCGACTGGCCGATGTGGGAGAGCGCGGCGCCCGACAGAATGGGGTGCGTCACGCAGGCGTAGACCGCCGTCGCGCCCGCGCGCTTGACGGCGGTGGCGGCCTCGACGATGGAACTGCCTGTCGCGATCAGATCGTCTACCAAGAGACACTCCTTGCCTTTGACCTCGCCCAGGATATGCATGACTTCGGTGGACTCGGGCGTCGTGCGCCGCTTATCGACGATGGCTAGACCCGCCCCAAACCGTTTCGCGTACGCCCGCGCCATCTTAATGCCGCCGACATCGGGCGAGACGACGACGATCTTTTTCGTCAGCCGCTTGCGCTTCAGGTACTGCTCGAAGACGCGGATGGCATAGAGCTGATCCAGCGGAATGTCAAAGAAGCCCTGAATCTGCCCAGCGTGTAAATCCATCGTGAGCACGCGATCCGCTCCGGCGGTCGTGATGAGATTGGCGACGAGCTTCGCGGTGATGGGCACGCGCGGCTGGTCTTTGCGGTCCTGCCGCGCATAGCCGTAGTACGGAATGACCGCCGTGATGCGCCGGGCGGAGGCGCGCTTGAGCGCGTCAATCATGATGAGCAGCTCCATCAGATTGTCGTTTGTCGGCGGGCAGGTCGGTTGGATGACAAACGTGTCCTTGCCGCGGACGTTCTCGTTGATCTTCACGCGGATTTCGCCCTCGCTGAACCGGCCGACGAACGAATTGGACAACGGCACCTTCATCGCCTGGCAAATTTCTTTCGCCAGGGTAGGATTGGCATTGCCGCTCAAGATGGCCAGCTCCGATGAGAGGCGCACGGTGGATGGTTTGGCGCGGACACTCTGGACCTTCACGGGCATGGCTTATCGTCGAGCCTTCCGTGTTGCGCGCGTCTTGGATTTCGCGCGAACCACTTTACGGACGACGCGCTTGGCGCTGACGCGACGCGCCCGACGCGGCGCGGGTCGTGCTTTCGCTTTCTTCGCGGGTCTTCGCGCCACGGTCTTCTTCGTGTTCATCGCTGCGCGCTTGCGCACGACGGCAGGACGTGTCGCCGCGGGTTTCGCTTCGCCTTTTCCGGCCGGCGGTGTTTTTGCCGCGGGCTTTCCGGCCGGCGCAGGCACGCGCGAGGCTTTCTGCGGCGTTGCGGAGGGGGACGCCGCCCGACTGGAGGGCTTGCCGTTGCTGATGAGGCGCGCCGGCACACCAACGACCACCCCTTGATCAGGAATATGGTGTTCCCGCGTCACGACGCTGCCAGCACCGGTGATGGCCCGCGCGCCGACCTTCACGGGCGCAATCAGTACGGTGTCGGATCCAATGAAGGCGCCCTGGCCGATGTGCGTTTGGTGCTTGTTCTTGCCGTCGTAGTTCGCCGTGATCGTGCCGGCGCCGATGTTCACATCCTGCTCCACCGTCGTGTCCCCGAGGTAGGCCACATGGTTGATGCGCACGTGCGAGGCCACCTTCGTGCGCACCAGCTCGACGAAGTTGCCGATGCGGACATCATCCGCCACCGCCACACCGCTGCGCAGCCGGGCAAAGGGGCCGATCGAACAGCGCTTGCCGATGGACACCCCGGTCTGGATGACCGTGTAGGGATGAATCACGGTATCTGCGCCGATGCTCACCCCGTGATCAATGAACGTGCTCTGGGCGTCCTCGATCGTGACGCCATTGTGGAGATGCGCATCAACAATACGCTGGCGGATCACCCCGATCGCGCGGGCGAGCTCCGTGCGCGAATTGATGCCGAGGGCTTCGGCGATCTCTTCCACGCGAGACGCCTGAATCTTCGTGCCTTCCTGGCGGGCGATGTGCGAAATGATATGGGTCAAATACAGCTCTTTCTTCGTGGCGCTCGGCCTGACGGTGGCGAGGGCTTCCATCAGCACCTGCGTCTTGCAGACGAGCGGGCCGACGTTGACCTCGCGGAGAGCCCGTTGGGCGGCGTTCGCCTCCGCTTCCTCAGCGATCCCGACGATGGCGCCCAACTCGTTGCGCAGGATGCGCCCATAGCCGCTCGGATCGGCGAGATGCGCCGTCAGCAGCGTACAGGTGGCGTTCGTCTTAAAGTGCGCTTCGATAAGTCGCTGCACCGTCGTGCGGCGCAACAGCGGCGTGTCCGCGTAGAGGATGAGCACATCCCCGGTCCCGCCCAGCGCTCGCTTGGCCGCCAACACCGCATCGCCCGTGCCCAACTGCTTGGTCTGGGTGACGACTTTCCCCTCTTTCGGAAGCTTGGGCTTCACCTGGTCGGCGCCATGACCGAGGACGATGACCGGATGCTTCACCCCAGCGGAGGCCGCGATATCCAGCGCGTAGGCGATCATCGGCCGGCCGCAGATGACATGCAGCACCTTGGGCAGCTCCGACTTCATCCGTGTGCCTTCGCCGGCCGCCAAAATGATCGCGTCCAATGGTCTCATTGTTTTGACCCCATCTCGTGGCTGTCGCTCATGATGCGCTGCGTCGCTGTCCCCTTGAAATCGTTCATTGATTCGAGGCGCGGCCCCCTTCTCCGCCATCTCGGCAAATGGATGGGCGGATCCGCCACGCTGTGTGGCGGAGAATCCCGGCGGCTCCTAAAGAAACCTGGGGAGCCAGGATTCGGCGCCTGCGCTCGCTCACGCTCGCTCCGGTCGCCGCCCGCCGCTCCCGAAGAGGTCGGTCCTCCCTGTTCGGTCGGACCTCCGCTGATTCGAGTCGCGGCTCCCTTCGAATCCCGGCGGCTCCTGAGAGAACCTGGGGAGCCAGGATTCGAACCTGGACGGAGAGCTCCAAAGGCTCTTGTGCTACCGTTACACTACTCCCCAATTGAGGACGCACAGTCGCCTTCGTTGCCCCCGTTCGGACTCACGCCGGCCCTCATCTTGGGTCGCTGACTTCCTGTCCGCTCAGGTGGCTGCCCTTGATCCGTTCCGCTTCATACGTGTCGAGCACCGTGCGCTGGAGGTACTGCCGAAACTCCACCGTAATCGGATGCGCGATGTCCCGGTGCGCCTGGGCCTCCGGTGATTCCAATTCCGCCGTTCGTTCCACCGGACGCTGCAGCGCGCTGCCGCATTGCGTGCAATAACGCCCCCCGAACTCCACCTTGAAGGCGCACTTGCCGCACGTCACTTTTGGCTTGCGCGAGGGCATCGCGACGAACAAGCCGTTCTTGCCTTCGATGATCTTGATGTTCCGCACCACGAAGCAGCTATCGGAGGTCAGTGTCGCGTACGCCTTGAGCCGCTTCTCCCCGGCCCGCCCCTCACCAGCGCTGCCCGCCCCGGCTTTCGCAAAAGGCGGGCCGGGTGGACGGGCGTGGCTCTCATGGAGCGCGACCCGCACTTCGGTGATCTCCATCCCACGCCCCCACACCAGATGGTGCGTTGCGCTGGCGCCAACTCTTGTGAGTGAAACGTACTCCACCCGTCAGTGAGCTGAAGCGCTGCTGACCAGCGATGGACTGTCGGTCTGGATGATCTCAATGCGCCACGTCGGCGAAGCGCTTGCGCGCAACTGTGTCGCTACGGTCTGCGCCTGCGCGGCATCACGGCAAAGGCCGAACACCGAGGAGCCGCTGCCGGACAGACGGGTAGCGAGACAGCCGAACGAGCGTAAGTGCGATTGAATCAACGAGATAGGTGGACAACGCCGGATCGCTTCAGGTTCGAGATCGTTCCACAATCCCTTAGCGAGCTCGCCAAGCGAGCCGTTGCGTAAGGCGTGTAGCACCATGCTAATCGAGGGGATGGCCGCTGTCAAGTTGAAATCTCCTCCCTGGTTTCGTGTCTGATCGAGGACGTCGTAGATCTCCTTCGTCGACAACCGCTCGCGGGGGGTCACGAGCACCTGGAAGAGGCGGGGGGCATTCTGGATGGGCTCGCATCGCTCCCCGCGCCCCCGTCCGATGGCAAAGGGGGTGGGCGAAAGGAAAAAGGGAACGTCGGAGCCGAGCGCAGCGGCCAGGGACAGTAACTGCTCGGCGCCATACCGCAGGCCCCAGAGTTCGTTCAGCCCGAGGAGCGTTGCCGCCGCGTCGGAGGAGCCGCCCCCCAGTCCCGCGGCAATCGGGATACGCTTCGTCAGATGGATGCGGGCACCGGACTTCGTGCCGGAGCAGGCCTGCAGCGCGCGGGCGGCCTTCAGGATGAGGTTATCCTCGCCACAGGACAGCGAGGCATCGTCGCAGCTCACCTGCAGCGTGGCGGCGGACTCGAATGTCAGCTCATCGGCTAAATCCACGCGCTCAAAGAGCGTTTCAAGCTCGTGGTAGCCGTCGGGCCGGCGCCCAAGGACGCGCAGATAGAGGTTGAGTTTGGCAGGAGCGCGCAGACGGATCATGCTTCTGACGAGTCGGGTCTGTGTTCCGCGTGGCGTGCGGGTTGGGCGACGGCCTTACCGGGATGACGGGGCGATCCAGGACTGCTTCAGCCGCAACACGCTGCGCGTGGCGGCGGCAATGTCCTCCGGCATGAGGTGGAAGGCCTTCAACAGCTCCGCCGGATCGCCGGACGTGCCAAACCGGTCCTGGATCCCGACGAACCGCATGGGCACCGGGTGCGTTTGGACGACGACCTCCGCGACCGCGCCCCCGAGCCCGCCGATGATGGTATGCTCTTCGACGGTCACGATCGCGCCGGTTTCTTTCGCCGCGGCAATGAGCGTCTCCGTATCCACCGGTTTAATGGTGTGCAGGTTGATCACGCGCGCCTCGACGTGCTCCTTCGCGAGCAGCTCCGCCGCCTGCAGCGCATGCCCGACCATGGTCCCGCACGCGATGAGCGTCACATCCTCGCCGCCGCGCAGCACGTTCGCGCGCCCGATCTGAAAGACCTCGGTGGGCTTGGTAATCGTCGGCACCGGCGCGCGCCCCAACCGGAGGAACACCGGCCCCGGGTAGTCGGCGCAGGCAACGGTCGCCCGCTTCGCTTCGAGCGCGTCGCACGGCGCAATCACCGTCATGTGCGGCAGCGAGCGCATGTGCGCGAACTCTTCGAGCGCTTCCGCGGTCGCGCCGTCGGCGCCGACGGAGAGCCCGCCGTGCGAGCCCACCACCTTCACGTTGAGCTGTTGGTAACAGACCGCCATGCGCAGCTGCTCCAGGGTCTTGCCCGTCACAAACTGCGCAAAGGAGCACGCAAAGGGAATTTTCCCTGCCAGGGCCAGGCCCGCCGCGGTGCCGATCATGTCCTGCTCGGCGATCCCGACGGAAAAGAACCGCTCCGGGTACTTCTGCTTGAACCAGATCGCGCGCGCGGAATCTTCCAGATCCCCGGAGAGCGCGACGACGTTCGGATGCGTCGCGCCCAACTCCAACAGTCCTTCGCCGAATCCGTCCCGTGTGGGTTTGAGTTCCATTAGCGTGCCGCCGCCTCGAGTTCCTTGAGCGCTTTCTCCAATTCGTCCGGTTTCGGTGCCACGCCATGCCAGGCGTGGTTCAGTTCCATGAACGAGACCCCTTTGCCCTTCACCGTGCGGGCGACGATCACTTGGGGCTTGCCCGTGATGCGCCCGGCGTCATCGTACGCCTTGACGACCTGGGCGATGTCGTGGCCGTCGATCTCGATCGCATGCCAGCCGAACGCCCGCCACTTGTCCGCCAGCGGCTCGATATCCTGAATCTGTGTCACGGGTCCGTTTTGTTGGAGTTGATTGGCATCGATGATCGCGCAGATGGCGTCCAGTTTGTGGTGGTGCGCCGTCATCGCCGCCTCCCACACCTGGCCCTCCTGGATTTCTCCGTCGCCCATCAGGCAAAAGATGCGCCGCGTGCGCCGGTCCAATCGATCCGCAAGCGCAATCCCATTGGCCATCGACAAGCCTTGTCCCAAGGACCCGGAGGCGATCTCCACTCCCGGCACGCAGCCTTTTTCGGGGTGGCCTTGCAATCGCGTGGGGTAGCGGCGCAACGTCAGCAACTCCTCTTTCGGAAAATAGCCTTGGTACGCCAGCACGGTATAGAGCGCCGGGCAGCCATGGCCTTTGGAGAGGAGGAACAGATCACGCTCCAGCCACGCCGGATTCTTTGGATCGTGGCGGAGTTTGTACCAATAGAGCCCGACGAGCAGCTCGACCATGGAGAGCGATCCCCCCGGATGGCCGCTGCCAGCGTGGGCGATCGTCTTGAGAATCGTCTTGCGCAATTCCACGGCGAGCGTCCGGAACTGCTGAAGATCCGGTGGTGCAGTCATCCCACCACCTGGCTGTCGGCCGGCCGAGCACTGCAACACAGAGCTGGGCAGGCCGGCCGGGTTCGCCCTGCTGTGTGGAGCACTCTTGCCTGCGAACCGTCCCGCCACTGGCGGGACCAGACAGGTGGTGGGATCATCCGCACCACCTGCTGAAAACAGACCGAGGAATTTTGGATTTGTGATTTTGGATTGTGGATTAACGGGCAATCTAAAATCCAAAATCTACAATCGCAAATTCCTACCGTTGTCTCAGATGGGA
>Ga0209515_10007717_pt1 | contig 12875 bp, 14 predicted proteins | sample Subgroupgradi54m_FD_187454 | JGI IMG/M metagenome (GOLD analysis project Ga0209515, IMG submission 187454) | Subsurface groundwater microbial communities from S. Glens Falls, New York, USA - GMW60B uncontaminated upgradient, 5.4 m (SPAdes)... ... | reverse complement strand
CGGGGGTCCATCTCTTCGGCAGATGCATGGATTCCCGACTAAAACATTCGGGAATGACATATAGCAACTTATCGATGATTAACTAAACAGTGTAGTAGTGATTAATTATACATATCTTCCCTGCTCAAAGGAATTAAATTTCTGTAATACATGATTCGTGCAATGTCCGAGAATGACAATAACTTGCATATCCTGCCAAGGCTGGCTCCTTTGGCAAACAAATCCCGCACAAGTTCATAGCGCTTGGTTACAGGACGATTTCTCGCCGGCCATTGCAACAAATGGATGTGCAATGTGGGATTGTCATTGATGAATCCCAGTTTAATGCCGTACTCCATCATTTCTCTTAACAACAAAATGGTGAAATTGACCAACACCGGCCGGGTTGAAGACATGAGGTGCATTTTATAGGCTTCGAAAATGCTGGGTGTAATTTCTGATAACTGATGAATATCGGGATATTGGCGCTTTAAGAAAGCATTGAAATGCGTCGTGACCTCCATAAAACGGTTGGCCGTTTTAAAGCCGAATTCATCGCGGGCATAGACAAAAAATTGTTTAAAAAAAACTGCCAGGTCAATTTCGCGAACAACAGCCAAGGCCTCTCCTCTGGCGATCTGAGCCTCGATATCTCTCAAAGCCTCCTCGGCGAGGGTTTGGTCAGGGCCGATCTTCTGTTGATACTTGAGACCCCGGGCAAAAAACTCGATAAAATATTCATCGCCGATTTTTCGAATGATTCCCATATTATTTTTCTTCTCTAAATTCCGCATCCTCAACATCGTTGTCTTTTCCAAAAGGAGATACCGGCGGAGACTGCGGGCGTGGACGGGGATGGAACGGGGATGGCCATTTTTTTCGAAAGGCCAAACGAAAGATGATCTCTGCGAAGAGCAAAAGGATATTAATAATAACAAAAATGACCAGAAAGACCATGCCCAGATGCAGAAACGGGACAAAAAACAGCAACAGGATAAATAGAATCAACCAATACATTACTGTTTCATTTTTAGTTCGGCGCCGTCTTTGGGGCAGTATTTGGTGCCAGAGGTATACGTGGCGCCGCAGACTGGACAGAATTTTTTGTCCATCTTTTCTCCAACGATCATACCTCCGACTACACCAGCAGCGCCGCCGATGGCTGCGCCGGCGACGTCGTGTCCGGATTGATGACCGATGATCCCGCCGAGCGCCGCCCCGGAAAGCCCACCCACAGCCGCCCCTTTTTGAGTGGTGGTGCAGCCGAGCATCAACACGGCCAGGATCAAAAATGAAAATATTTTTCTCATATCTTAACCGTCCTTTCTTGGAGATCCGTTTATCCGGTGATCAGGGACTAGGAAATCCGGAATCAGGTGATCAAAGACATCTTCATCAATCATCCCATTGACTTGGTCCCTAATCTCCTGGTTCCCTGATCTCCCGGTCCCGAATTCCTAGATAACCGGATATTCTTTTTATCAAGATTTTAAATTTCTTTAATGTTCCGAATACTCGCGTAAAAACCGCTCGGCATCGAGCGCCGCCATACAGCCAGAGCCAGCGGCGGTGACCGCCTGCCGATAAATTTTATCCTGAACATCGCCGCAGGCAAAAACCCCCTCGATATTCGTTTGGGTTGTTCCGGGTTTCGTTTTGATGTATCCGACTTCGTCCAATTCAATCTGACTGTTTAAAAATGCTGTATTGGGAACGTGGCCAATCGCATAAAATAATCCGCCGGCCTCCAAAATACTTTCTTGATTTTTTTTAATATTCTTAATCTTTACAGCCATTAATTGTGAATCACCAACGACCTCCAGCAAAACGGTATTCCAGAGGATTTCAATTTTAGAGTTTGAAAGAACTCTTTCCTGCATCACCTTCGCCGCACGCAGGACATCCCGACGGACAAGCAGGGTGACTTTCGCCGCGAATTTGGTTAGATACGTCGCCTCCTCAACCGCCGAATCGCCTCCTCCCACGACCACCAAATTCTTATTTCGAAAAATCGGCAGCGCCCCGTCGCACACCGCGCAGGCCGAAATGCCTTTTTGCCACAGACGCTCCTCACCTGGAACAAACATGCGCTTGGCCGTGGCACCGGTTGCGATAATCAACACCTTCGCTTCAATCGTCTCCTCGCCCGTAAACACTTTAAATGGTTGAGAATTTAACTCGACTCGATCAACGGTCCGTGTTTCAATTCTAGCACCGCAGTTTAATGATTGACGGCGCATCCTCTCCATCAGCTCCGGGCCCATGATCCCATCGGGAAATCCGGGATAATTTTCTACGTCGGTCGTGGTGGTCAACTGCCCCCCGGCGGCGACACCGGAGGCGATGAGACCTTCATACATTAAAGGATTAAGTTTTGCCCGAGCAGCGTAAATGGCAGAGGTGTGGGCGGCGGGACCGGAACCGATAATGACGAGATTTTCCATTGTAGAATTTATCCTAAACCAGACTAAAGGCTTCGCAGTCGGTTCAGGGTAACCATGAACCAAACGCGAAGCGCTTGTCTTGGTTCATGGTTAAATCTGAAACCGATCCAAAATCTTCGAGCGGGGTTTCTTCTCCGCGGATTCTATTTGCTTACGAAGGATTTCATCGTAGCAGGGTTTGTTGGGATTCTGGTAAAAGAGTCCGAAATATCGTCGAGGAGCGGATGCGTGCTTGAACGCGTCGCCTAAATTCGAGGGATCATGCTCCACAACTTCTGTTTTTTCGGCGATGCGCTTATCCGGCGGAATGCCTTTCTCATGTTTCAAAAAAGAAAACCACGCCGATGTTTTATAATCAAAGGCATTAGGATCGTAATGCGGACATCTTTGAGAAATATGCACAAACGAAAATCCTTTATGCTTGAACGCCGCCGCGATCGTGCTGGCTAAATGATCCGGCATCCAATCCGCGGTTGAGGCCACAAACGACGCCCCGATTCCTAACACCAAGGCCATCGGATTAAGCGGTTCCAGATAGGTACCGCTCGGCTGGGTATTGGTGGGGTGTCCTTTTCTCGTCGTGGGTGACGTTTGCGATTTGGTTAAGGCATAAAGTTCATTGTCGAACAAAAGAAAAACGCAGTTAAAATTTTTATTCACGCCGTGAATAAGATGATTTCCTCCAATACTCAAGGCATCCCCATCGCCGGAGGAAATGAAAAGATTTAGATCCGGCCTAGCCAAGGCCAAACCTAAGGCCACGGTAATCGGACGGCCGTGAATCGCGTGGATGCCATACGTGTTAATGTAGTTGGGCGTACGGCCCGAGCAGCCGATCCCTGAGACATTGACCGTTAGATGCGCCGCGAGCTGCTGATCCACCATAAAGCGTTTCATCCCCATCAAAATTCCGAAATCCCCGCAGCCCACGCACCAACGGGGATTATCCGTATTCAAAGATTTCAGCGTCATGGGCTGCGCTGGTTTATTTTCTGTTTGAATACTCATCTAGATCAACTCCTTTATATTTTGCATAATGATCCGCGGTCGAAGCGGTCGTCCGGTTGCCTGAGCAATCAATGGCCGGATATCCACTAGGGTTTCGGCCCGAAGAAGCATGGCCAAAGGCGGAAGTTTATGTTCGTCGCCATAAGACAATTCGACCGTTACCACTTTTTTGAATTTGAAAAAAATATCTTTGATCATCGTGGGAAGCGGATAAACAATCCGAAAATGCATCCCGGAGGCGGGGATTCCCTCCAAACGGCAACTATTGATCGCCTCCTCAATCACCCCTCGGCTGCTGCCCCAGCCCACAACCAGAACTTCCCCTTCTTCGGGCCCAAAGATTTCAGGTTTTTTGAGGGCCCGACGAACTTCATGGATTTTAGCGTTACGCACCGCGTGGGCCCGCTGGCTGGTTTTAGAAAAATAATTAATCTGCCCTTGCCGATCCGAATTCAGTCCCGTGACGCGGCGCATCTCCCCCGGGATTCCAGGGGTTGCCTGATTATCGCGGACCATTTCAATATCACCGGGCAAACGGTTGATATGAAAACGTTCCAGCACAAAATCCTGGATTTCATCAACGTTATTCATTTCAGTGGGTTTAAGCTTGTCGATGATTTTATAACTGTTGGCCGTCTGAAAATCACTCATGATAAAAACCGGAACCCGCAATTTTTCACTCAAGTACCGCGCCATCTGCGGGGCATAAAAACAGTCAATGACATTCGCCACGCTGACAACAACTTTTGTGTTGTCTCCATGATTTCCAAATAAAACCGCCGGAAGATCCGACTGCTCGGTCTTGGTAGGCATTCCAGTCGAGGGGCCCGAGCGCTGCGCGTCAATGACAATGAGAGGTATTTCGGCGGCCGCGGCATAACCGATAAATTCCTGTTTCAAAGAAAGTCCGGGGCCGGAGGTGCAGGTGATCGCCGGCACACCGCCGAAGTAAGAACCGATCGCAGCACCAATCGCCGCGATCTCATCTTCCGCTTGATGAACCACCCCTCCGTAGGAAGGAAACAATTTTGCCAGGGTATGCATAATGGAGGAAGCGGGGGTGATGGGATAACCGGAAAAAAGCTTGATGCCCGCATCAATAATTCCCATGCTCATGGAGGTATTTCCGTCGATCAAAATCTTTTCCGTCTGCCGGGGATGACCCGCGACTTCAATCGAGAAAAAAACATTGGCTTGTGCGTAAGCGTAACCATTGCCAAAAATCTTGATATTCTTGTTGTAAATATCTTCGGAGAGTTTCTTTCCAAAAATTATTTGAATCTCAGCTTCCACGATTTCCTTCGGCATATTGTAAATGGAGCTCAGCATTCCTAAATAATACATATTCTGACCCGAACCGCTCAAGCTCTGGATCAGGGCTTTGGATTCCGCGTCGATTTCGAAAGGAAAAGTGGAAATGCCCAACCTGGTCAAACGCTTGCAAACATTTTCGTAAGATTCTTCGTTGGTCTTCTTGTCGCCCATATCGAGAAGAACTCGGCAACTGGGGTTGGTTTCTTCATCATCGAGGCGTCGATCCAGTACAATTTCATGAGAGGCCACAATCAAATCCGTGTCATTGCCGATATTGGTGATATCAAAATCCGCCACACGGATAATGACACCAGAAAGCGCCGGGCGCGTCCGAGGCGGCGGGCTGATCTCCGCCGGGATCATCGGCTCGATATAAACGTACTTGCCCATCCGGGCAAAGGCGCGGATCAGGATATCGCCAGCTTTCTGCGCCCCGAAGCCGGCATCCATGAGCAATTCAAATCTAGATATTTTTCTTTGTTCGACGGACATTTCTTACCTCGTATTTTATTGGGAATATTTTAAAATTTGATTAAGAGAAATTTACTATAACAGCTTGAAATATTTTGACAATACTATTTCTGATTAAATTTTCGAAAATATGCATCAATTTCTGGCCTCAATTCGATGCCCGCCCGCTCAAAACAATCCAGTAAATCGGTATACGCCCCTTGTCCACCGACAAAATCCCAAAATTCTTCCGCAACTTTCACCTCTCCTTTTAAATCCAGCATCCCTTTCATTGTCCACCTGGCATAGGGCTTAGGTTCATAAGGATTGCAAGGGATTGCGATCATGGTTTTTACTTCTGCTTTCTGATTTTGGTAAAAATAGATGGCCAACCACTCAAGCATGTTTCTTTTATAGGAAATAAAATTACCTTTGTTGGGCTTGACCGTTTTCAAATCAAACATAAACACTTCGTCCTTATTTGAAACAAGAAACAAATCAACTTTTACCGATTTGAGTTTGTTTTCTTTTCCCGATCGCGCCACCTTTCTTACTTTTTCGGTTTCGTTTATCTTATTCGTCTCTCCACCTACAGAAAGGTCATTCATTATTTTCTGAATTTCATTTTGAGCGTCATGAGTAATGATGTTTCCCAGTTTGTGTTGGGTATAGGCTTCCTTAAAAATTGGTTTTGCAAGTTCTTTCGCTACGGGCTCGTAAATGGAAGTTCCAAATGATGTGTTTAATGATTGAAGAAAACTAAACAAAGCCATTCTGTCTTTTCCTAATAAACGATAATGAAACGGCATATTTTTCGTCTCAGGTTTGTAATTCTGAAACTTCTGTCTCAGGCAGGTTTTTATCGTTTCAACAATGCGGTTTCTATGTTCTTTTGTTAGCGCCATAATAATTGTCCTTCTCCTTTAACTCCTCCAAAGCATACTTCACCGCATCATACCAGCGGTCACCAAGGAAATTCCCAATCTTATCTTCAATAAAATGTAAATCTTCTTTGGTAAAAAAATTTTATTTTCCTCCGAAACAGTCAATACGTCGTCACTGGTGATTGCGTAGTACACTGTTTAGTTAATCATCGATAAGTTGCTATATGTCATTCCCGAATGTTTTAGTCGGGAATCCATGCATCTGCCGAAGAGATGGACCCCCGACAAAAGCATTCGGGGGTGACAAAATGTTATCGAAAACTAATCAAACAGTGTAGTAGAGTATTTTCTCTTTCATTATTCCCCCTTTAAATGAAAAATTATTTCCGAATACGCCCCTTTATCTCTCTCCGTCCTATTTAAAACAGGACGCTTAAATTGATTAACTATTTGCATTCCCGCTTTTTCAGCAATTTCAGGATACAAATTATATCTGTCATTGGCAACCAAAAAAATGCTGTAATCTTCAGCTAGATATTTCTTACAATTATTCAGGACGTCCGCAATTCCACTCGCATAAGCCACCCGAGCCTCTCTTCCAGTACCCTTGCAAAGCGGCCCAATTTCTAATGCATCTTTTCTGGGGAATCCAAAAAGATCATACGCATACGCATGTTGTTCGTGATAATCAATAAGTCCGACATACGGAGGACTTGAAAAAATACCATTAATTTTTTTACTTTTTACCTGTTCAGCAAAACCTGGGTTCGGCTTCTCCAAGGCTTTGATAAGGTCAATTGTCCTTGAATCACCCGTCAAGCAAATCTGAGTCGTATCTGTTCTAATCTTATTAAACTCGTGAAATCGCTCCATCGTATCGTCACAATAGCGCTCCCACCAATTTAAAATGGAAAAAAGAGGCTTACAAATTTTCCCGTGTTTAGCACAGTAGTAGGACGCTGATACTGGTTCTATCAATGTGGCCAGGTCTGAATGCGTCGTTGCCCGGCATGATCGTATCGTTCGGCTCAGAATAACTTTTAGGGCATCTCTCATCTTAGAGTTGGACACCTTCGCGATGAGATTTGAAACAAAATTAATTTCTAGGCGAATCGAGGGCAAATACCATTTGTCTAAAAACTTTTCACTTTTCTTCGAGAATAATTGGATATTATATTCCAAGATGAGTTTTTCATAAATGGGTAAAAATTCTAGTTCTTTTTCTTGGCCGTATTTCTCTTCATTGATTCTGCCCTGTTGTACTTTATATTTATAACCAACGGGGGGAAATTTTTTATTATTAAAAAGAAACAGCTCCTCTGCCAGTTTATTCTCAAATCTAACGACATTGGAATTCATAATGAATTCTCTTAATTGATGCCTTATATTTCGTGCTTCGAGGTGCAATGGTGCAATATCCTGCTTTTCGATTTTTATGTTACTAATGAGAGCATTAAAGCTGGAAACATCAACGCCTATGGCGTGCATCCCCAGTTCATTGGCCTCAACCAAAGCGGTTCCGCTCCCGCAAAAAGGATCTAAAATAATATCGCCCTTCTTAAAATAAATTTCTTTTTTAAAATCATCCGTATGCGAATCTAAGAAATACCCAACGAGCTGTGGAATAAACTTTCCTTTATAAGGGTGCAATCTATGCACATGCTTGGTCGTGTCTTTCTCCCGAAGATGATCGAAAGATAAATGCCAATTAAGATCGCTGCCTAATTTCTTCTTCCAATCTAACTCTCTTGCGCTATGAAAGGAATAATAATTCTTTAAGTCTTCCAAATTTACTAAGGTCGACCCATTATCGCCATATTTTTTTATCTTTCCATATTGAATAAGATATGAAATATTAGACGGCTCTACTTCCCTTTTTAAAAACTGACTGGCCCATTGACTGGCCTCTTGAATAGTCATCAAATCTAATTGCACGACTGTCATGTATTTCTCCTCAACTGCGGTCGTAATTCTTTTAAACCTTTCATCAGCGTCTGACTATCATCAAGCGCGAATGATATCCTTCCCATTTCTTCTTGTTCTAGAAGTTTTTCTAAAGAGCGCTGCGAATTAATGGTAAACCCGGCGTCTTTAATCATCCGCAGGGTTTTAGCCCGGGACGATCCTTGGGTATTCAAATATCCATCGAGGAATAAAGAATTCGCCGGATAAAGCGCCATCACCTCGAGGCTTCTTAAATGCCCCTCGCGCCCGGCGGCGGCGCGCAACTCCGATTCCGGATTCAAAAATCGGTACAAACACAAAATCCTTAAACAATACTGAGGGTTAAGCCCCGAGACTTCTTTCAATTGATTGCCAACGATTGGAACCAAAAAATTCACCGGAATCGATTTCACTTGATATTGACGCAAATTTTTTGCAACCGAAATCACATCCTGCGGCCTCTCCCCCATCCCGACGATCATCCCCGAACAAAGCTCAATCCCCGCTCCCTTCGCTGATTTCAAAGTATTGACGCGGTCTTGAAAAGTATGCGTGGTGCAGATCGAGGGATAATGATTTTCGGAGGTATTGAGATTATGGTTCAAACGATCCAGCCCGGCGGTTTTTAATCGCTTGGCTCCATCGGGATTCACCAATCCGGTTGAGATGCACACTTGAATCGGATATTTTTTTTTGATTTCCTCGACTAATCGCGCCAGGATTTCGATCCGCCGCGGCGACGGCCCTCGTCCCGCAAAGACCATGCAATAGCGAAAGGCTCCGGATTCATAAGCGGCTTTCGCTTCGGCCAAGATTTCCTCTTCACTTTTTAAAGGGTAATCTTCGATGGCAGCGCGGGAGGTTTTGGCCTGCGCGCAGTAATGACAATCTTCGGGACAAAAACCATTTTGGGCATTGTTGATGATGTGCACCGAAACTTCGTTGCCGTAAAACTTTTTGCGGATCTGATAAGCAGCGTCTAACAGAGGAAGCAATTCAATTTCAGGGGAAGTTAAAATCTTTTGACAGACGTCATCCGAAAGGATTTTTCCGCTGAGACTTTCTTGAGTTAAATTTGTATAAAAAGTGCGATCCATGGAATTGGAGTTCATTGTAATACAAAAAATCGAAGATAACAAATTATTTGAAATGTTATGAATCATTCAATATTTTCTGAAAAGCTTTCCTAAAAACCTCTTTACCGTTCGTTTCAATCCCGGGGCCGTGGGCGATCAGGATACGGTCCAAATCCCAGCTTAAAATCTTTTCAAACGACTGACGGGCCGCGGCCCTATCGTTCATCGTCCACTTTAAAAAAGGGGCCGGACCGAATTTCTCGTAAACCCCGGACATCTTTGCGATCACTTTTAAAATGAGCGGCGCCTGCGCCGGAACATGAAAACCAAGATCAGTCAAAATCAGCGTCCGGCTAAGGCGATGAAAAAAGATCACTTCTTCCATCAGCCAGCTCACCGAGAAAATCGTTTGATCCAAATCATCTTTCCATTCCGGCTCCGGAGAATTTCTTAAAACATCCTGGAATCTCAAATCTGATCGCTTCTCGACCAAACCCGGCGAGGCATAGAGTCGGACGTTCGGATACGCTCGAGGATAATCGCCCATAAACAGATGATGAAATTTGTTCGGCGAGGCCACATAACGCACCGGGCCCAAAATTTCTAAACGGCCTTGCAGTTGTTTGGTTAAAGGAATGGGAGAATGCAGGAAAAGACTTCCATCGCCAAGCCGAATGACGGTCATGCGGGTGCGGATTTTCATGCCAAGACGGCGATTGGGATATTCGATGGACCACAGATGATTTTTGAAGTGTTCGAGAAGCATAATGAAAATCAGCATTAACTCTTTAACCCGATTTCACTTTGATAATCGTCATCAAGGCCTGTACGTCCGTCGGATTGCTGATGGCTTGAAGAGGAAGATAGATAAACTGATTTCGAAAATAATAAAACAAACAATGTTTTTTTCGCACAACCGTTTTGGCAAGGGAAGCGAAATTTATTTTCAGGAGACTTCCATCTTGATAATAGGCGGCAATGAATTCATGATCGATTTCACACCTTCGAGGAGAGAAAATAAGCTGATGGCCTCTTAAGATCCAGGATCGTAGCGCGCTTAATGTGACCAAATACAAAAGATAAATAAGGCAGACCAGAAGAAAAAACAGGAAGTGCGCAATGATGTTTACCGTCGTCATCTTAGTTCCAAGAGCGCTCACCAGGAAAAACAAAATAAAAAGAAACCAACGGTTGTATAAAGCGTTAGCGACAAGAATTTTGAAATACTCGCCCTTGGTCAGGGAAAATTCGTCGGTCGTGATCTTCATGTGGGGGTAAATTCAGACAGCTGTTTAATCCGTTTTAACATATTGGGGTGAGTGCTCATCAGTTCCATTAATCGATCCGCAAAACTTAAATTTAACGGCTGGTTTCGAAGAAGGGCTATTTCCGAGTTGTCGATCGACCCGTTTCGATCTAAATCCAATTGGCTTAGTTCCCGGATCTCTCGTCTGGCCTGTGAGGGATCATTGGCAAAAAAGGCCTTGAAGCCTTCGACTTCTTTCAAAGATTCCGGATTCATGCGGGCCGCACCATAAACCAATTTGTATAACGCCGACGCCAAGGCCGCGGGTCTATTGCCCAATTCAACCGAACCGCGATCCGCGAAATATTCCCGGACCCGGGAACCGTACAACACCAAAAGATTCGTAATAAAATAAAAAAGGAAAGCCATCAATCCAACGAGGGCGGTATTTGAATTTCGCTCTCGACGACTTCCATAAAACATAAAATTCCAGGCGATATGATACAAAATCATCGGGATCACCGAAAGCAAGGTGATCGTTAAAACATCCCAGTTTCGAATATGAGTGAGTTCATGCCCCAAAACCGCTTTCAACTCTTCTTCGTTCAACAGCTTTGTGATTCCCTGGGTCACGCACACCCGCCCGTCGGATACGGAACGGCCAAACGCAAAGGCGTTGGGGATGGCGACATCCGAAATCGCGATCCTCGGCATGGAAATATTCGCACGACGGGCAAGATCTTCGACCATCGCAAACAAACGCGGATTGTCTTCTCTTTTGATATACTTGACCCGCATCGACCATTCCACAACCTTTGGGCCGATCATATACTGAATAAACATAAAAAAAAGCGCGATGAAAAGATAAGAATAAAAATTCGTGATCCCCATCGCGGAACCAACCATCACGACCACCGCATAAATAATTCCAAACAGCACAGCCAATAAAAGTATCATGCGCATTTGTAAAGAAAACATCTGACTCCTCCCTTCTTATTTAAATCTCCTTGATCTCAGCCACCACCGGTAAAAGTTTTTGTTTAAACTCTTCAAGCAGACGATAATAATTTCTTTTAATCTTATCGTAGATATCCTTGGCTTGAGTTTCATCATAGATATGACTGGTTTTATTTCTATCTTCCAGCATTTTAATCCATAAATCTTCCTCTAGAATCATTTCTTCTTTAAATAATTCCTTAATAATCGACCGCGGATGATTAGCCTCAACTCCTCTATACTCAAGAACATCTCCACCCAGCTTCCAGGCCAATTCATAAGTAAATTCAAATCGTTGAATGGTTCCATCAAGGATCGCACTGCTTAAAGAAGGATCTTCATCTAAAACTTCTCGCAATCTTTTCAAAGCTTTCTCAAAATCGTCCCACCTTTGCTTAATGCGTTTTGGACTCATAAATCACAATCCCCTCTTTTAAGATATCATTTTTAAGGCTTTCTTTGTTTAGGGTATCGAAGTGAACCACATCAAACTTCAAGAGTGTCTTTACCTTTTCTTCCAAATCAAATCGAATAAGGTTTACATCCGTATCCGATAAATCTTTCCCAAAAACAGCCAGATCGATGTCGGACGTTCTCTTGGCATTGTTCGTCGCCCGGGAACCGAACAAAATAATTTTGTTCACATTCTTTCGAATTTTAACGACGTCGATGATTTGGGCGACGAGCGCTTGATTTAAATTCATTATATCAAAATCCTTAAGCGGCTGCCATCGGTACCTTCCAGATATCTTTGACGTATTCGCCAATCGAGCGGTCGCTGGAAAATTTTCCGGATTTGGCCACGTTGATGATGGACTTTTTCGTCCAGGCGGTTTTATCTTGATAATGACGCGCCACCACATCCTGCATCTGGCGGTAACTTTCAAAATCAGCGCAGATCAAAAACGGATCATGCTCCGTTAATAATTGAATAATGGGATTAAACAGCCCCAGCTCGGAGGGCGAAAAAAAGTTGCTGCGCATCAAATGAAAAATTTCTTTTAGAACCGCAGAGTTATTAACATATTCCTGCGGGTCATATCCTCTGTTTTTCAGCGCTTCGACTTCCTGGGCTTTAAGGCCGAAGATAAAAATATTTTCCATCCCCACCTCCTTCGCTATTTCAATATTGGCCCCGTCTAAAGTCCCGATCGTTAAAGCGCCGTTTAGCATAAACTTCATGTTTCCCGTTCCCGAGGCCTCGGTGCCGGCGGTGGAGATCTGTTCCGAAAGATCACTCGCCGGAAAAATCTTTTCCGCCAAAGAGACCCGGTAATTCTCCAGAAAAACGACTTTAATCAAATCCCGAATCCCTCGATCGTGATTGATCACCTCCGCCGCGTTATTAATAAATTTAATGATCTGTTTCGCCATGTCATAACCGGGAGCCGCTTTCCCGGCGAAGATAAAGGTACGCGGCTGAATAAATTTTCCTGGCTCATGTTTCAATTTAAGATATTCCGAAATAACATAAAACGCAAAAAGCAGTTGTCTTTTATATTCATGAATCCGTTTGATCTGCACGTCGTAAAGG
>Ga0209515_10007712_pt1 | contig 12881 bp, 16 predicted proteins | sample Subgroupgradi54m_FD_187454 | JGI IMG/M metagenome (GOLD analysis project Ga0209515, IMG submission 187454) | Subsurface groundwater microbial communities from S. Glens Falls, New York, USA - GMW60B uncontaminated upgradient, 5.4 m (SPAdes)... ... | reverse complement strand
ACGCGATGCGGGTGTCAGGACTGCCGCGCTGCTCGCGGCACAGACTCCAGAGGCGCTCGCCGCGATCCGGCGCGACATTGAAATCGGAATGGCCGCGTTCGAAGAGCCCCCCGGCTTTGCCGTGCCGTACGCGGCCCATGTGATCGCGGCCGCGGTACCCTGACATCAGGTGGAAGGGACCTGATGAAGAAGAGCCTTGCCGATTCACACACGCGAGCAACCATGGTGTCGCGCCTTCAGCAGCTCGCGCCCGACAGCACACGACAGTGGGGCCGGATGACGCCACACCAGGCGACGTGTCACCTGAGTGACTCGTTCCGGTCGATGATGAATCCAGTGCCGATCACCTCCAGAAGCACCGTATTCAGCCGGACATTCATGAGGTGGATCGCGCTTCACTCGGGAGTGCCCTGGCCGCACGGCGTGAAGACGATGCCGGAAGTGGACCAGGAGATCGGCGGCACCAGGCCCGTGGAGTTCGAGCGCGACAGGCGCGAGCTCGAAGCGCTCATCGAACAGTTCGCCCAGCGCACAGACGCGACCATGCAGCCCCACCCGATGTTCGGCCGCTTATCGACTGCGGAGTGGAAGCGATGGGGCTACCTTCACGTGGACCATCACCTGCGCCAGTTCGGCGCATAATGTCGCCCATGAACGACTCGTCCGACCCGCTTCGCGCCCAGCTGGCTCGCGTTCTCGATTGGGAAGAGGCGCATGTCGGATTCGACAAGGCGGTCGACGACATTCCTGCCGACAAGCGCGGCGCCCGCGCTCCCGGCTTCGAGCACTCGCCGTGGGAGCTGCTCGAGCACATGCGCATCGCGCAGGAAGACATTCTCGACTTCTGTGTGAACTCGAAGTACGTGCACGAGCTCAAATGGCCGGATGACTACTGGCCGAAGACCCCTGCACCCCCGAGCGCCGCCGCGTGGGACGAGCGTGTTGCCTCCTTCAAGCGCGAACGCGAGAAGTTCAAGGAGCTCGCCCGTCATACCAACGATCTCTTCGCGAAGGTTCCGACCGGCAAGGACCATCAGACCTACCTTCGTTCAATTCTGCTGGTGACCGACCACAACTCATACCACCTCGGTCAGCTCGTCGCGGTGCGGCGGGCGTTAGGCGTCTGGAAGTGACAACGCGGTGAAGCGATGGTGATCGTGATCGCCGCGATCGCCGCGATCGTGATCGCCCTCCTGCTTCCATTGCTCTCGTTTGTCCGTGGGTTCCAGTTCCAGGCCGAACTGAACAATCTCAGATCGCGAATTGACCTGCTCGAGCGGCAGCTCGCCGCCCGTCCCGTGGCGCCGCCGCGGGCGGAAACCGCCGCACCTCCGCCGCGTGCCGATGTCGCGGCGCCCGCAAGCGCGACACCTCCGATCCAGCAGCCCACATCGCCCTCATCCCCGGTGTCGCCGCCGATTCAACGGCCCGCGGCGCCCTACGCTGAGCCCCAGCGCGATCTCTTGCATTCACTTCTCACGAACGCGGCCGCCCTCGATCTCGAAGAACGCATCGGCGGCCGGTGGCTGCAGCACGCCGGAATGATTGTCCTCGTGCTTGGCGTCGCATTCTTCCTGCGATACGCGTTCGATCACGAATGGTTGTCGCCCGCCGTGCGCGTTGCGCTCGGCGCATTCGTCGGCGTCGGCATGGCGGCCGGCGGCCTGGGCCTCTCGCGCAAGTACCGCGCGTACGGGCTGTTTTTGTCCGGCGGCGGCGTTGCCGTCCTGTACCTCTCCGTGTATGCGGGATTGAATCTTTACGATCTCTTCGGGCCGGAGGTCGCGTTCTCGCTCCTGGTAATCATCACCGCTGCCGCAGCCGTCCTCGCCGATCGAACCGACTCGCTGGGTCTTGCGCTGATGGCGGTCTGCGGCGGGTTCGCGACGCCGTTCCTCGTCGGCGGCGATCGCGACCGGCAAATAACGCTGTTCACGTACGTCTCGCTGCTGCTGGCGGCAACCATGTACCTCGCGCATCGGCGGACCTGGCCACGGCTGAACGCCGTGAGCCTGGTGCTGACCGGCGTCACAGTGCTGGTGTGGGCGAACAGGTTCTACACGCCGGACAAGTACCTCCGCACAGAGCTGTTCCTGACGCTCGATTGCGCGATGTTCATCGACATCCTTCGCAAGGCGTGGCGCTCGTCGCGGCAGGATCCAGGTCTGGTGTACCTGCTGCTGCTTGCGCCCGCCGGCTATCACCTGTGGTCGGTTGCGACGCTCTCGCCGCACGGGCTCGCGTTTCTCATCTACCTGATTGCGTTCACGCTGCTCACGGTGCTGGCAGGCGTGCATTACGGATCGAGCCTGCTGCGGGCGATCGCGTGGCTGGCAGTCGCGCTGCCGCTTGGAAGCTGGATCGAGGCGCATCACTCGCGAGGCTGGGTCGCTGCCACCGTCATCACCGTCGTCGCCGTCTACGGAGTGCACCTTGCCGCTCAAATTCGCGGTGTACGCGCCGGCGAGGAGCTCGACGAGCGCGACGTTGGCCTGCTGCACGCGAACGGCATCGGCGTGTTTGCGGCGCTGTTCCAGGTGCTCACCGATTCCCTGGCGATCGAGCAGTTCGCCATCCTGGCGGTCGTTCTTGCAGCGGGTAACGTCGGCATCTGGGCCGCGCTCCGGCGCGCCGCGCCCATCCGGGCGCTTCACTGGCTGGGTGTGGCGATGACGCTCGCCGCGATCGCGATCTGGATTCAGTTTGGCGGCCCCTGGGCTGTCGCTACGTGGGCCACGGAAGGGGCCGTTGTGTTCTGGATCGCCACTCGGGCGCGGCGCGAGTGGCTCCGCGTCGGCGCGTGGGTGTTGTTCGGCCTGGCGATCTACCGGTGGCTGCAATCCGACATCCGGGAAACGACAACGTCGTACGCGGTGATTGCAAACGCGCGCGCGTTGACCGGGATCTACCTGGTCGGCCTGCTCTACGTTGCGGCCTGGCTACAGCATCGAGAGCCGGACGCGGCGGAGGAGCGGCGGAGGCATGAGCGCGCGGCCGTGCTCGTCGCTGCGAGCATCATCACCCTGATCGTCGTCTCCACTGAGATCATGTCGTTCTGGGCCCTCCGCACGGCGTCGCCCGACGCGGACGTCGCGCGCGGGATGATGTTGTCTGCCGCGTGGGTGATCTACGCGGCACTGCTCGTCGTGATCGGGATGCAGCGCCAGTACGCGCCGATTCGCTACTTCGCGATCGCGTTGTTCGGCGTAACCCTGGTAAAAGTCTTCCTCGTCGATCTCGAAACGCTCGGCGGCATCTATCGCGTTGCCGGCTTCCTTGTCGTCGGCTTCATTCTGCTGATCGTGTCCTTCCTGTACCAGCGTGCAAGCGCGATCGCGCCGCCAAAGCCGTCGGAGTAATCAGACGGTATCGGCGTTAGACTGTGACGCCATGGCCACTATCAATCCCAAGCTGGTGACGACCGGTTTCGATCTGCCCGGGCATCGCACCGTCAGGAATCTCGGCATCGTGCGCGGGATCGTGGTGCGCTCGCGGAGTATCGTCGGCAACATCGGAGCGACGCTGCAGACCCTCATCGGCGGCAACATCACGCTCTACACGGAGCTGTGCGAACGAGCCCGGGAGGACGCCTTTCAATTGATGCTCGAGCACGCGGCGCAACACGGCGCCAACGCGCTCATCGGCGTAAGGTATGACGCCAACGAAGTAGCGGTGGGCGTCACCGAGGTGCTGGCGTACGGCACCGCGGTCGTGGTCGAAACTACATAAACCACGAAGGACGCGCTTCGTGGTCATGTCCCGAACGAGCGATCGAACAGGGCGTCGATCGCTTTCCTGCCGTTCTCGCGGATCGTCCTCGTGCCGGTTCCCGTGAAATGCGGGTGCGTGATCACCGGCGCCTTCGCGGCGACAAACGATTCCCACGACGTACCCGTCCAGCGGGACCAGCGACTCTTGTCCTGGTCGAAGACGAAGAGCGGCTTGTTGCACAGCTTCGCGAACTCCGCGCCCCAACCCGTACCGCCACGCACGGTGTCGTCGTCCTGGATAGCGCCGATCACGTAGATCTCCTGACCGCTGTTCACCTGATACCAGAGCGTCTGCAGCACCCGGCGCAGCGCCGGGCTGTCCGTGTACCGCCGATGCATCAGCCGCGACACGTATTCGAGGCTGACGTCGCCCGCGAGCAGCTCCTCGTGATTGAGCATCCGTACGCCGCGGTGCCGATCGATGCTGTGCCCGTCGAACGTGAAGTTGACCTCCTCGATGCCGTGGCGCTCGGCGCTCGCGCCGAAGGCCGCTTCCGCGCCGGGGGCGCCGCCGCTGAACAGGATGCAGTCGGATGGTGTCATCGTGAGCATCATGGTATCGCCATCGGCCCGCCTTCGCGCTTGGCGCTACGGCGCGCCGTCCCGTCACACTTCGCGGTAGCGGCACGTTGGCGGCGGTCCTCATCGCGTAGCATCGATGTGAGACCAGCCACCGAGACTCACCCTGTGTCTCTGTGGCCCGTGACGACATGGCGGAAGCGGCAACGATCTACAACTTCGCAATCGACCTCGCAGACATGGATCGTGGGGTCTACGAGACACTGGAGCTGCGCGTGGCGCGGCATCCCTCCGAGACCGCGGAATACATGCTCGTGCGAGTGCTCGCGTACTGCCTCGAGTATCAGGAGGGAATCTCGCTGACCGAGGGCGTGTCGTCCGGCGACGAACCGGCCCTTCTCGTGCGGGATCTGACCGGGCGCGTCATCGCGTGGATTGAAGTGGGAATGCCCGATGCCGCCCGCCTGCACCGCGGCAGCAAACATGCCGGCCGCGTGGCGGTCTACACGCATCGCGACACACGGCAGCTGATGGCGCAGTTGTCGGGCGCGAAGATCCATCGCGGGAGCGAGATCCCGATCCGCGCCTTCAATCGCAACACGATCGATGAGATCGTCGCGCTCATCGATCGGCGCACGTCGTTGTCGCTCTCTGTGACGCACGGTGAGCTGTACATTTCGATCGGCACGCGCAACTTCACGCTCTCAATGGTCGAGCACCGCATCGCATGACGATCCCGTTGGAACTACGGACGTCTCGACTACGGTTACGGCAGTGGTGTCCTCCCGACCGCGCACCGTTCGCGGCGCTCAATGCCGACCCGCGCGTGATGGAGTACTTCGCGTCCACGCTCTCGACCGAGCAGAGCGATGTGTCGCTGGCGCGCATTCAGAATCATTTCGAGCGGCACGGGTTCGGGCTGTGGGCGGTCGAGATTCCCGGCGAGACGGAATTCGCCGGTTTCATCGGCCTGTGCCATTGTCCGTTTGAAGCCCATTTCACTCCCGCCGTGGAGATCGGATGGAGGCTGGCTGCTCCGTATTGGAATCGCGGGTATGCGACGGAGGGGGCCCTCGCCGCGATGTCGCTTGGATTCCATGAATTACAACTTGATCAAATCGTTTCGCTTACCGCGGCTGGCAATATTCGGTCGCGTCGCGTCATGGAAAAGATGGAGATGACCCGCGACCCTCAGGATGACTTCGACCACCCCAACCTTCCGGTTGGGCATTCCCTTCGGCGACACGTCTTGTACAGAACCCGGCGGATCACCTGACTGGAGCGTGTAACGGGCGCGGTTATGCCGTCACGTTGGCAGCAGCCGTGATTAGAGCGCTGGCGGAGGCGCTAAATGATTCGCAAGCTCACGTCAGGCGAGTACCGGCTCTACTCGCGCAAGAAGGATTCGAAGACGGGAAGGCGCAGGAACCGCGGCACTTTCGGCAGTCCTCAGACCTCGATCCAGTCAAATGATCGTTCGACGGCCTTGCGCCAGCCGCGATATGCCTCTTCGCGTTGATCGGCGCTCCATCGCGGCTCCCACTGCCGATCGGCCTTCCAGTTCTTCCGCAGCGATTCCGGATCGTTCCAGAAGCCGACTGCCAGGCCCGCCGCGTACGCCGCACCGAGCGCCGTCGTCTCTGCCACGATCGGCCGAACGACGGGAACGCCGAGGATGTCGGCCTGGAGCTGCAGCAGGAGATTGTCGACGGTGGCGCCGCCATCGACCTTGAGGACATCGAGGCGCACGCCGGAATCCTGCGTCATCGCGTCGAGCACATCGCGCGTCTGGAAACAGATCGCTTCGAGTGTCGCGCGCGCGAGGTGCGCCTTCGTGTGAAAGCGCGAGAGGCCGACGATGGCGCCGCGCGCGTCGGGACGCCAGTACGGCGCGAAGAGACCCGAGAACGCCGGCACGAAATAAATCCCGCCGCTGTCGGGCACGGACGCCGCGAGCGCTTCGATATCTGACGCCGTCTGGATGATCTCGAGCTGATCCCGCAGCCACTGCACCGCGGCGCCTGTGACAGCCACGGATCCTTCGAGCGCGTAGACGGCAGGCGCGTCCTCGAACCGATATCCAAGCGTTGTCAGCAGGCCGGCCTTCGACGGCACGATCCGATCGCCGGTGTTGAGCAGCATGAAGTTGCCGGTGCCGTACGTGTTCTTCGCTTCTCCGGCCGCAAAGCAGGTCTGGCCGACCAGCGCCGCGTGCTGGTCGCCAAGGTCGCCTCCGATTGGAACGTCCGCGCCAAGCGGCCCGCCAGATCGTGTCGTTCCGTACGCGGATGACGAAGACGACGGGCAGATGCGTGGGAGCATGCGCCTGGGGATGTCGAAAAGTTCGAGCAGCTCGTCGTCCCAGTCGAGCGTGCGAAGGTTCATCAGCTGTGTGCGGCTCGCATTCGTGACGTCGGTGACGCGCAGGCCGCGGTCCACGCCGCCCGTGAGATTCCAGATCACCCAGGAGTCGATCGTGCCGAAGACGGCTTCGCCACGCGTTGCGGCGTCGCGGACCCCATCGACGTGATCGAGAATCCACCGCAGCTTCAGCGACGAGAAGTAGGTCGCCGGGGGAAGACCGGTCCGTTCGCTCAGGAGCGCGCGCTGCGGTTCGAGCGCGCTCGCCGCTCGATCGGTCCGCGTGTCCTGCCAGACGATCGCGTTGTGCCATGGACGCCCCGTCTTCGGATCCCACACGACCGTCGTCTCGCGCTGGTTGGTGACGCCGATCGCCGTAAGGTCCTTCCCGGTGAGCCCCGCCGACCTCAGCGCATTGGCAATCACGTCGTCCACGCGCGCAGCGATCTCGATCGGATCGTGCTCGACCAGCCCCGGTCCGGGGAGGATTTGCCTGTGTTCGAGCTGATGGCGCGCGATTGCACGTCCGCTGGCGTCGAACACCAGGAATCTGGTGCTGGTCGTTCCCTGGTCCAAGGCTCCGATGCAGCGCGCCGCCATCTTGAGCCGATAGTAATAGATATGAAAATCACCAGAAACGACCTGCAATGGGCCGCTTCACAAGGCGTCATCACGCCTCGCCAGGCCGATGCCGTCTGGACGTTGCTCGAACGTCACCTGGGGACCCGGGCGGAACTGGACGCCGCACCCGACCGTGGCGCGTCGGATCGCCCCCGATTCGATGCGGCGCACGTCGCGTACTACTTCGGCGCGCTCCTCGTCATCGGCGCGATGGGGTGGTTCATGACCACGGCGTGGGAGGCGTACGGCGGCGCGACGCTGATGGCGATCTCGGTCGGGTACGCGATCTGTTTCGTGCTCGCCGGCCGCACACTGTGGGATCAAAACGGCCTCAGGACTCCTGGAGGCCTGCTGTTCACAATGGCCGTCTGCATGACGCCACTTGCGACCTACGGGTTCGAGCGTGCGGTGAACCTCTGGCCGCAGAACGATCCCGGTCCCTACAGTGGCTTTCACACGTGGGTCAACGGCGGCTGGTTCATGATGGAGGTTGCCACGATCGTTGCCGGTGTCGTGGCGATTCGCTTCCGCCGCTTCGCGTTCTTGATGGCGCCGGTCGCATTCGCGCTGTGGTACATGTCGATGGACCTCACGCCGCTCGTGTTCGGCGGCAACGACTACTCGTGGCACAACCGCGAGTGGGTGTCGGTGATGTTCGGGCTCGCGATGCTGCTCGCCGCCTATCTGGTGGATCTGCGCGGCACGGTCGGTGAGGACTTCGCGTTCTGGGGGTATCTTTTCGGGCTGCTGGCGTTCTGGGGCGGCCTGTCGATCATGAACAGCACGAGCGAGCTGTCGAAGTTCGAGTACCTCCTGATCAACGTCGCGCTCATCGGCCTGTCCGTCCTGCTGCGTCAGCGCGCGTTCATCGTCTTCGGAGCGATGGGAGCGATGGGCTACATCGGACACCTCGCATTCCGGGTATTCGAGAACTCGCTGATGTTTCCGTTCGTCCTCACGCTGATCGGGATCCTCGTGATTTACCTCGGCGTGCTCTATCAGCGGAACGGCACGGCGATCGAGAGCTTCGCGCGCTCGCAGCTGCCGGAGTCGCTCCAGCAGCTCGTGCCGCCGCGCGCCCGCGCCGCATATCAGTCGTGACGCGCGGTCTCCGCGTCGACGCGGCGCTCGATGCGGCGATCCGGCACGAGCCACGTGAGCACGACCGCTACGTAGAGCGCGTACGCAATCCAGCGGTTCACGAACGCCAGCGGGATCGCCACCGCGTACATTGCCAGCGACAGGTTGCCTTTCGCGTCGCTGCCGATCGCCGCCTTGAGCCGTGAGCTGGGCCCTTGTGCGGCGATGATCATCTTGACGAGGATCGTGTACGCGAGGGCCGAGAACAGCAGCACCACGCCATACATTGCGGTCGGCAGCGGCGCGAAATTGTTCCGTCCCATCCACCCGGTCGCAAAGGGCGTCAACGACAGCCAGAACAGCAAATGGAGGTTCGCCCACATGATCCCGCCCGTGATACGGTCGGCCATGTGGAGCAGGTGGTGATGGTTGCTCCAGTAGATGCCGAGAAACACGAAGCTCAGGACGTAGGTCAGGAACACCGGCACGATCGGCTGCAGCGACTTCCAGTCTGCGCCCTCCGGCACGCGCAACTCGAGCACCATGATCGTGATCAGAATCGCGATCACCCCGTCGCTGAACGCTTCGAGTCGTATCTTGTTCACGTGTCGAAGAACGCCGTCAAGGCGTTCCGGGAGAGTCGAGGAACGTCGTCAAGGCGTTCCGGGAGATAGGCGCTGCGCGGGAATCCCGAACGTGAGTCCGAACATGCGCAACTGCTGCTGGATGGCCCTGACGTTGTTCGCCCCCATCCGGAGGAGCTGCTTCTGCGCGCCGGTCAGCGCTTCCAGCTTCTCGTCCTCGTACTCGTAGCCGATTCCTTCGCCAGCCTGCACCACTCGGACGTCGCCGTCGACCGCGGGCACCTGCAGCAGCGCGACGATCGCGCGCTCGAGCGCGCGGTCGATCGGCTCCTGGTTTCCGAGCTCGTCATAGGCCGCCTGGAGCAGCGGCTTGAACGTCTCGTACGTGCGCGCGGCGAGCCGCGGATCGATTGTCGAGGCCGCGGCGACGATGCGCGAGTAGCGATCGTAGTTACGGGGATCGATGACCAACCGATCGCCGCGCCTCACGATACGAAACACCCCACCAGGGCGCAGGACGCGTAGATGCCTCGACGGCGTGACGCCGTGCGAGATGTTGTCAATCACCACGACAACATTGCGGATCAGGCCGTTGGTGGCCAGCCACGCCGATACGAGCGGATGCGACGAGAGCACGCCCACGCGTTGGCGCACGAGCGCATCGCTGTCGTCGAGTGCCGGCAGATTGATCCGTTCGGCATCGTCACCGGGCGGCCGCGCGGCCTGCGGGGACGCGGTCGTCGCGGGCGCCGGTGCGTCTGATGGAGAAGAGCGCCCGCCGAATATCAGATAGCCGGCACCCGCCAGGACGGCGACAACGGCGATGATGAGCACTGCGTGCGAGATACGGGGTCCCCCGCCTCCGGATCCGCTCGCTTCCGTCGACGATGGTTGAAACTCATATTCACCGATCTCGGGCACGGTCTCCCTCCGAGTTCTGGCGTTGCGAATGCCGAAACGCGGATCCTACTACCTCTTTCAGGGACGCGTCCCGCAGAGTTTCGCTACAATCCCGACCATGAGAAAAAGACGCAACGAGACACGCGCCCTCGGCGCCCGGTGGTCGAAGAGCCACACGAAGTTCGGCGAGGTCAAATGGGCCGAGCCTGTGACCCACGAGGCGCGCAACACCGGGACGACGGAGCAGCACGTCATCCGCGTCGAGCTGAAGTAGCGCCGGGGAGTCCGTGCACCCATCGCTGACCGAGATCTTCGCCTGCCTCGATCGTTCGCGCGCCGGCCTGAGCGCCGCGGTCGACAGTGTTCCCGCGCATCTGCGCGATCAGCCGCCCGGTCCCGATCGCTGGTCGGTGGCCGGCGTCCTCGAGCACCTCTCGATCGTGGACGAGCGGTTTACGGCCATCGTCGCAAACAAGATTGCCGAAGCGCGGGCGGCGGGGCTGGGGAAGGAAGAAGGCCAGCCGCCGCTGCTGCCGCCGCACGTTGAGGTGATGCTCGCGGATCGTACCGAGCGACGCAAGGCGCCGGATCTGCTGCACCCGCGCGGCCTCGAGTGGGCTGCCGCGTGGGAGCGCGCCGAAGCCGCGCGCGCGGCGTTTCGCCTCATGCTCAGCGCCGCTGATGGTCTCGCGCTGAGCGGCGTCATCCACGAGCATCCGCGTTTTGGCGCGCTGAACGCGTACCAGTGGGGCGGATTTCTCGCCGCGCACGAATCGCGGCACGCGGAACAGATCCGTGAAATCGCGTCGCAACTCGTGTCGCGATGACGGCCAGCGCCGATGTACGCGCCACGTTCGGCGAGATCGACATTTACCTCTTTGATCAGCTCCTGAGGGGGCGCTTCGACAATCGCGCGTGCGTGCTCGACGCCGGCTGCGGCGACGGCCGGAACCTGCACTACCTGCTGCGGGCTGGATTCGAATGCTTCGGCGTCGATGCCGACGCCGGAGCCATCGATGCCGTCCGGCGGCGCGCCGCGCATCTCGCGCCCGCCATCTCCGCCGGCAATTTCATCACAGGCACCATCGAGCGGCTGCCGTGGGCCGACGGCAGCATGAGTGCGGTCATCTGCAGCGCGGTGCTGCATTTCTCAGACGACGAGGCGCACTTCGGCCGCACGTTGACCGAGATGTGGCGCGTACTCGCGCCCGGCGGAATGTTTTTCGCGCGGCTCGCCTCGAACATCGGCCTCGAGCGCGTGCTGGGCGAGAGGGCGGGCCGTCGCATGCGCCTGCCCGACGGAACCGAGCGATTCGTGGTGGATGAGGCGATGCTGCTCGACTGGACCGCGCGCCTTGGAGCGCAGCTCATGGATCCGATCAAGACCACAAACGTCCAGCACCAGCGGTGCATGACCACGTGGTGCCTCGCGAAGCCCGATCACGCACGCCGTTCGATGGCGTCGGCAGCTTTGCCGACGCCGCCGCGTCAGCCGATGTCGTCGTGCTTTCCGTGAACGGGACCGCCGCCTCCGATGCGCTGCGCCAGGCCGGCGCCGCGAACCTCGAAGGCAAGGTCGTCATCGACACGACGAACCCGATCGCGGACGCTCCCCCGGACCACGGCGTGTTGAAGTTCTTCACGTCGCTCGACGATTCGCTGATGGAGCGGCTTCAGCGGGAGTTTCCCGCTGCGCGTTTCGTCAAGGCGTTCAATTCGATCGGGAACGACGTCATGGTGGATCCACGGCTCCAGGGCGGTCCGCCAACGATGTTCATCTGCGGAAACCATGATGCCGCCAAGTGGGTGGTGAAAGGGATCCTCGATCAGTTCGGATGGGAGACGACGGACATGGGCACGGCCGAAGCCGCGCGCGCGATCGAGCCGCTCTGCATCCTCTGGTGCATTCCCGGCTTTCTTCGAAACGAGTGGTCGCACGCCTTCAGGCTGCTGAAGCCGTAGTCAGTCGCAGCTCTCCAGGGTGTCGAGAGCATCCCGCGCGACATCCGGCTCGATCGTAAGAGCCGGCAGCAGGAGTGCCGGGAGGTAGAAAAGGGTGACCGCATGAGTCCGCTTCACGAGGAAGCGGACCCATCGTGCAAGCTATTTGCCGGTGCTTACCAGCGAGCTTCGCGCTTCTGACCGCCGAAGCCGCCGCCGCGCGAGTAGCTGCCGCCGCCGGACCGCTCCTGCGGTTTTGCCTCGTTGACCGTCAGGCGACGGCCCTCGAACTCATGCTGGTTCAGCGATTCGCACGCCGCGTTCGCTTCCTGGTCATTCGTCATCTCGACAAACGCGAAGCCGCGCGAGCGGCCGGTGGCCTGGTCGCGGACCAGTTTCACCGAGTCGACGGTCCCCATGGTGGCGAAGAGGGTCTGGAGCTCGGTTTCGCCGGTGTTGAACGACAGATTTCCTACGTAAATTCTCATACACAGTCCTTGGAATGGTTGGAAGCAGCAGCTTTTAACTTCTGGGAGCGTGCAGGACTTAGAACTGACGCAGGCAGATCAACCGCGGCGAGACCAACGTGACGCGGACAGTGTAGCAGGTTGGCGACTCAAGTGATACCGGGGAAGCGGCAACCTTGATACGGGTCATCACCAGGGTCTGACCCTGGTACGACGCATCACCAGGGTCTGACCCCACAGAATTCCACAGAATTACCCGATCCTCCCCACGTATCCGCTGACGACGGGCACGCGGCGCCCGGCGGCGGCCGCCGCTGCCTCCACGGCAACGTCCGGATCCACCTGGCCGAGGACGCGGAGCATGTCGCCTTCCATCGCGGCAACTGGAACGCCATTGCGGTACACGATGCGATTGGAGGCGGAGGCGCGGATACGGTCCTCGCCGGTGATGATGCCCGACAGGTTGAGCGGATCGGCGGCGCCGATCGTCATGAAGCGATCGTCGTGCCCGGAGCGCCTCACCTCGCGCATCCGCTCGACGGCCTCGGGGTCGCGGTCGGTGATGGGGGCGGCGATGAAGTGGGAGTCGGGGATCAGCGACTCGGAGTGGGCGCGGTGCGCCGGGTCGTCGACCAGGT
>Ga0209515_10007711_pt1 | contig 12887 bp, 8 predicted proteins | sample Subgroupgradi54m_FD_187454 | JGI IMG/M metagenome (GOLD analysis project Ga0209515, IMG submission 187454) | Subsurface groundwater microbial communities from S. Glens Falls, New York, USA - GMW60B uncontaminated upgradient, 5.4 m (SPAdes)... ... | reverse complement strand
CGCGTTGAGTGCCTTGTCGCGGCCGAAGTAGTACCCGCTGCCGCTCATCCGGTTCGTGCCCGCCTTCGTCACGACCGACACGACCGCCGTCGTCGCCTTGCCGTACTGCGCGTCGAACTGGTTGCGGAACACCTTGAACTCCGCAACGGCGTCCTGGCTGAGATTGATCGTCGGATGTCCCCAGATCGCATCGTCAACATCGCCGCCGTCAATCTGCGTCGTGTATGCGTAGCGCTCGTCAGGCACGCCACCGAATTTCGTGGCGCCGTTGCGTGGCAGCGTCGAGACGGCGCGGCTGATTGGCGCCGCGCCCGGCAGCAGCTGCGCGAGAACCAGGAAGTTCCTCGACAGCACGGGCAGGCTCTGAAGTTGATCGGCCGTAATCACCGAGGAGGGCTGCGATTTCCCAACTTCGACGAGCGGCGTCTCGCCGACGACCGTGACGGTCTCGCTGATGTTCGCCACGCCAAGCTTCAGATCGAGCGACGCGTCGGCGCCGACGACGAGCGTGATGTCGCGGCGCACGGTGCCGAAGCCTTGCAGCGAGGCCTCGACTTGGTACGGACCCGGCTGCAGGGCGACCGCGCGATACCGTCCGTCTCCGCCGGTCACGAGCGCCTGTGAACGGCCGTTTGCTCGATTGGTCACGGTCACCGTCACACCGGGCAGTGCGGCGCCGGAATCATCGGTGATCGCGCCGCCGATATTGGCCGCGCCGCCGACTTGCGCGTACGCGGATGGTCCGCCGAGGACGGCCACGAGGCCGAGGAGGATCGTGAAACTCGACACGCGCGCCCGAACCGTTGAGTGCATCGGACTCATCGACGTCTCCTATGAAGACCGAGCGATCCACGACGTCCCGAAGAGAGACGGGAAGAAGATTGGCTAGCGAATACACGCGCCCGAGAGGTCGGACTCGATGGCGTCGATCTGATAGGTGGCCCAGCGCAGATCGGTTTCGGCGAAGTTGGCGTCCTTGAACGCGGCACCGGTCAGGTCCGCATCGCAGAACACCACGCGCCGCAGGTTCGCGCCGTCGAAGATCGTCTCCCGGAGATCGGCGTGCTGAAAGGTCCCCCACCGCAGCGCGGCGCCGCGGAAGGTTGCTCCGCGCAGCTTCGAGCTGCGGAGGTTGGCGTAATCCATCTGCGCGCCGTCGAAGCGCGAGCCCACGAGATTACAGCCCTCGAGCCAGGATCTCCGAAGATCGGCGCCCTCGAAATTGACGCCCTCCAGATGACTCCACGCAAGATTGGCTTCGAACAGATTCGCGCCGTGCAGGTCGGCGCCCGCGAGATCGCATCGTTCGAGGTTGACGCCCTGCAGCGTGATGGCCTCGTCAGGGTGCGCGGCGCGGTACTCGTTGAACGACCCGACCGACTCGACGAGCAGCGCCGCGAGATTGACGGTGGTGCCCGGCATCTACGCGAGCGAGAGGAGCGCCCTCTTCACGACCGCTTGTGCCAGCGGCACCTTGTACGCATTCTTCGCGAGCGGCCGCGCGCCGTCGACGGCGGCGACGCCCGCTGCCGTGGCGCTCGCCTCGTCCAGCGGCTTGCCCATCAGCGCGGCTTCGGCCTTCGCCGCCCGATACGGAACCGGCGCCACGCCGCCAAGCACGATGCGCGCGTCGGTGACGACGCCGTCCTTGACCGTCACCATCGCGGCCACGCTGCAGAGCGCGAAGTCCCAGACCTCGCGGACCATTTCCTTGATGTAGATCGCCTTGGCGCCGGCGGGAGCCGCCGGCACGTCGATGGCCGTCAGGATCTCGTTCGGCAGGAGGACGTTTTCCCGCATCACGTTCTCGCGCGGGGTCACGAAGAATTTCTCCATCGGGACCGTGCGCTCGCGTGAGCCGGCGGAGATGCGGGCCGTCGCGCCCAGCGCGACCAGCGCCGGCGCCGTGTCGGATGGGTGGACGATGAACGACGGGCCGCCCTGCAGGATCGCGTGGTAATCGTTTTCGCCTGCCGCGGAAAAGCAGGTGTTGCCGCCGTGCTTGTAGCACGGGAAGTTATTCCGGTAATACCAGCACCGCGGACGCTGGCACAGGTTGCCGCCGATGGTGCCCATGTTCCGGATCTGCGGCGTGCCGACCTTGCCGGCCGCCATCGCGAGCAGCGGCGTCCGCTCCTGGACCATCGGGTTCTCCACGATGTCGGCGAGCAGCGTGGCGGCGCCGATGCGCAACCCGGTGCCTGCCGCGCGAACGCCCTGCAGTTCGGCCAGATGTCTGATCGACACGAGCCGCTCGGGAGAGGCGAGATTGTCTTTCATCTCGCCCAGGAGATCGGTGCCGCCGGCAATGACCGCGATCTTGCCGTGCTCCTTCCCCAGCTGGTTTGCAGCGTCTTTGAGCGTCGCGGGCCGGCTGTAGCTGAAGTTGTCCATCATGATGTCATCCCCCGCTAAACCGTCCGGCTCGCGCCCGGCCGCGGCTCGCTCAACGCCCGCAGGATCTTCGCACGGGTGAACGGCACTTCGCGGAGACGCACGCCGATCGCGTTGTAGATGGCGTTGGCCACTGCGGCCATGCCCGGGTGGCACGGGTTCTCGCCGAGTCCCTTGCCGCCAAACGGTCCGGTGGTTCCCTCGTTCGGCACGATGACCGCCTCGATGACCCGCGGATCGAAGTCGAGCGCCGTCGGCGGCTTCAAATCGAGGAAGCTGCCGTTGAGGCACGCGCCCGTCCGTTCGTCGAACCGCAGCTCCTCGGCCTGCGTCAGCGCGAGACCCTGGATGGTGCCTCCCTCGATCTGGTTCTCGACGATGGTCACGTTGATGGGACGACCTACGTCGTGCACGGAGATGTACTTGAGGATGTGGACCTTGCCCGTCTCCTTGTCGACCTCCAGCTCGACGAAGTGCGCGCCCGACGTCCGCTCGACATCCATGCCGGTCTGCAGCGCCGCGGTGGCGCCATCGCCCGAGACGCTGCGGCCGCGCCGCAGCATGACGTCCGCGAGCTTCACCTGTTTCGAAGGATCCGCTTTCACTCGGATGATGGAGTCGCGCATCTCGAGATCCGCGGGCATCGCGTTGTTCAACATCGGACCTGCCGCCGCGAGAATCTGCTGCAGGCAGCCGCGCGCGGCCGCTTCGACGGCGCGCCCCGTGCCCTGGAGCGTGCGATTGCCGTAGCTGCCGCCGTCGTACGGCGCCATCTCGGTGTCGCCCGCCGTCGTCCTGAACAACGACAGCGGGATGCCGAGCACCTCGCTGGCGATCATCGAGAGCGTCGTCCGGCTGCCCTGGCCGATGTCGGTCGACGCGAACAGCACGTGGACGGACCCATCGAGGTTGACCCGGACGGACGCGCCCGCCAGTCCTGCGCCGCCGCCGCGTTCGGTGCAGGCGATGCCGATCCCGCGCGCCTTCGGTCCCGTCGGCGAGCCGGCGACAGCGTTGCGGCGATTCCATTGCATGCGCCGGGCGCCTTCCTCGATGCACTTGTCGAGCACCTGCGCGACGAGGCGCCCGTCCTCAGTGCCTTGCGCGCCACGCGCGATCGGGTCGCCGTTCCGCTTGATGTTCTTCAGCCGGAACTCCATCGGATCCCAACCCATCTCGATGGCGGCTTCGTCCATCACGGACTCGATCGCAAAGGTCTCCTGCGGGTCGCCGACGCCGCGCGTCGGGCCGGTGTTGGGAATGTTGGTGTGGACGCGGTACTGCACCGTTCTCACGTGCGGCGCCTTGTACATGTGCGTCGACTGGTTGCCCAAGCCCCCGAGGCGCGTGTGGTACGCCCCCTGGTTGATGTAGGCCTTGACGTCGAGCGCGTGCAGCGTCATGTCCTTCTTGACGCCGAGCCGGATATAGATCTTCGTCTCGAACCGCGTGTTGGAATCGAGAATCTCTTCCTCGCGCGTGTACTGGAGCTTCACGGGAAGCCGCGTCTTGCGCGCGAGCATCGCGGCGAGCGCTTCGTCGGTGTGCGGCGCGCTCTTGGTCCCGAAGCCGCCGCCGACGTAGCTCGAGATGACGCGCACGTTCGCATCCGGGACGTTGAACATCGCCGTGAGGCTGCCGTGCACGCGGAACGGAGCCTGCGTCGCCGCCCAGAGCGTCAGGTGATCGCCATCCCACTGCGCGACGCACGCGCGCGGCTCCATGCCGCCGCTCCACATCGTCGGGCAACGGTAGTAACGCTCGATGACCTTGTCGGATTCCTTCAGGCCCTGTTCGACATCGCCCCTGATGAGCGTGCGCGGCTGTCCTTCGAGGTTGCCGTCCGGAAAGAGCTGCGGCGCGCCGGGCTTGTAGGCTTCTTCGGGATCGAGGACGAACGGCAGCGGCTCGTACTCGACGGCAATGAGCTTCAGCGCCTTATCCGCCGTTTCCGCGTCGACCGCCGCGAGGATGGCGACCGCCTCGCCTTTGAAGCGGACGCGATCGTTCATCGCGTACTGACGGCTGCCCCAGATCATGACCTTGGGCGCGTCCTTGTACGTCATCACGGCGCGGACGCCGGGAATCGCCTCGGCCTTGCTCGTATCGATGCTGACAATCCGAGCGTGCGGACGCGTGCTCCGAAGCACGCGCGCCACGAGCATCCCGGGAAGGTCGATGTCACCCGTATATTTCGCGCGGCCGGTGACGCGCTCGACCGCGTCGATGTTCGGACCGCGCTTGCCGACGACGTTCAGTGGGCCACCGGCGACTGTGTTCTGCTGTGCCATGGTGTCCTCCTACGCGCGCATGAGGCGAGAGGCCGCCATCACTGATTCGAGAATCTTTTTGTACGCGGCGCACCGACAGAGGTTGCCGCTCAACGCGAGCCGCGCCTGGTCTTCGGTCGGATTCGGCGTGTGATCGAGGAACACCTTCGTGCTCAGCATCTGACCCGGCGTGCAGAAGCCGCACTGGTAGCCGCTGTGTTCGACAAACGCCTGCTGGATCGGATGCAGCTTGTCGTCTGCGGCAAGCCCCTCGACGGTGAGCACCTCGCCGCCGGTCACCTCGACCGCGAGCGTCGTGCACGAGTAGACGTTGCGGCCGTTGAGGATGACGGTGCACGCGCCGCATTGCAGCCGGTCGCACCCCATCTTCGTACCGGTCAGCTTCAAGTCCTCGCGCAGGAACTGGAGCAGCGTCGTGCGATTCGGAATGTCCTTGCGATAGGCGACGCCATTGACCTTCAACGCGACCGTTGAATGCCGCGGGTCCGCGTCGACGGCCTCGGGAAGCTGCGCTTCGGTGACGGTTGGAATGAGTACGGACGAGAGAGCACCCGTCGCGATCGCGCTGCCTTTCAGGAACGCGCGGCGCGAAACGGATGTCTCTGATTTGTCCCGATCATCGTTTGCCACTGTGCACCCCCAACAATTCCCTGCGCGCCGGAGCTTACTACAGACACGTTAGAACGAATACCGCAGACCCCACTGAACCTGCCGGGCGTCTTGAGCGCCCGTCGGCAGATTGAACGTCGGCAGAAGGACGTTCCCGGCGAACCCGGTTGCATTGACGAAATTCGTGATGTTGAACGCCTCCGCGAACAGTTCCACGCGCCGTCCGGTGCCGGCGTTCACTTGTTTTGTCAGCCGCAGGTCGATGTTTTTGGCGGGCGGCGGCACCGTGATCTGACTGAGCGCCAGCGGCCCCAGGTTCCGCGACGCGCGGAACGCGTTGATGGCCGCGAGCTGTGCCTGAAGGTCGCCGCGGCCGACGGTGAACGGTGCGCCCGGCGGACGATCGTTTGTGCCGTCGCCATCGATGTCGCAGCCGCACGTGAGTGGCAGGGGATACCCGCTGATGAAGCGCGCGATGCCGCTCAGTTGCAACCCGGCGGGCAACTGGACCGAAGCGGAGATCGCCAGGTTGTGCCGCGTGTCGATCGGGTTGTACCCGTATTCAAGAGAGCGCCCGGTCGCCTCGAGCCTGGCCAGCGACTCGCGCTGGAACGGCCGGAGCGCGTTCGAACAGACTCCCGTGCAGCCGTCGACCAGCGCGCGCGCGAGCGTGTACGACACCTGCAGGTTGTTCGCGCCGCGCACGCGCTGCCGGAACTGCATCTCCAGCGCGTCATACCAGCTCCTCGTGATCGGCAGGTTCTGCACCGTGACCCGGCCGAGTGTCGAGACGGGCCGTGGGTTCGCGGCCGAGATCGCCCCCGTGGCCGGCAGATTGCGGTCTTCGCCGGCGAGCGCGTTCGGCATGTGCGCGTGGACGACATCTATATCCAGGCCGGTGCTGCGCGTGACCTGCCATCCCATGCCGGCGGTTGCCGTCCGCTGGTACGGAAAGCGGTAGTTGTCGGCGACGAGCGACAGCTGTCGAAGTCCACTTCCGGTGGTGGCGAGGTATTCGGAAATGCTCCGCCCGTCGAGCGCACAGCTGATGCTCGGATAGCACAGCCCCTGCTTGGTCCGATCGGTAATCAGCACCGTGTTGCCGAGGTTCGTCTGCTGCGAGCTGCCGACCGAGAACCACTCCCGGTTGCGCGTGATGTAGATCCCGTAGCCGCCGCGCGCGACCAGCGTGCCGTTGCCGCGGATGTCCCACGTCGTCCCGATCCGCGGCTGGAACGCATCGTACTGAAGGCCCCGCTCCTTGCCGGTGTGGACGAACTTCTCCATCCCCTTGAAGCGCGGGTCCGCCAGCATCCTGTCCGTGATCGCGTTGTCGCGCAGGTTGGTGTCGAAGTCCCAGCGCGTGCCGAGATTCAACGTCCAGCGCGGCCGCACGCGATAGGTGTCGGAGATGTACGCGCCGATCTGGCCTCCGTTGTGCCAGTAGAACCCGGGCTCGCGGATGGTGAACTGGAACGGATAGGTCGCCGCATTGGTGCGATCGAACGGCGCATCCGTCTGGAAGGTCCACTGCCCACCTTCCAGTTGATGCGACTCGAAGCCGTTGTGGCTGTAGGCCACTTCGCCGCCGATGTTCAGGTCGTGCCTCCCCTTGGTCACGAGGAACGCCTCGGTCAGCGTCAGCCGCTTCCGCGGAAAGTCCTGCGGGCTCAAGTTGTGCTGGCCCCATGTGAACCCGGGCCGGATCACGCGCTGGCCGATGAAGACCGCGGGCGCCGACAGGTCGTGGATCAGCACGTGCGCGCGGAACGTGTTGACCTTCGTGCCGGAAATAATCCAGTCGTCCTCCGAAACGAGGCTGTGGGACTTGCTGTAGTCGTCGTAGTCGCTCGAGCCGAGATTCAACAGGCCGCCGTCGAGCGAGCGCAGCGGCTTGACCGGCGCGTAATCGACGTAATGGTCATAGGCGTAGCGCACGTAGACGTTGTGCTTGTCGTTGAGGCGGTGATCGATACGCGCATCGAAATTGCGCCGGCGAAGCTTCTTCGGATACGTGCCGTTCTCCATCGTCGCAAACGGATTGCTCGGCGGCAGCCCGACGATGGCGGCGGTATTGACGAAGAGCCCTTCGTACGCGGTGAAGTAGTGCGTACGGTTCTGGACCAGCGGTCCGCCCAGCGAATACCCAATCCGCGACTGTTTGAATGGCGGGGTCGTGGACGCAAACGCGTTGCGCGCGTTCAGCGCCTTGTCGCGGCCGAAGTAGTAGCCCGAGCCGTGAACCTGGTTCGTGCCGGACTTGGTCACCACCGACACCACGGCGGTCGTCGCCTTGCCGTACTGCGCGTCGAACTGGTTGCGGAACACCTTGAACTCCGCAATGGCATCCTGGCTCATGTTGATCGTGGGGTTACCCCAAATGGCGTCGTCGACATCGCCGCCATCGATCTGCGTCGTGTAGGCGTATCGCTCATCTGGCACGGCGCCGAATTTCGTCGTGCCATTGCGCGGCTGCGTGGAGGACGCTCGGCTGATGGGGCCCGCGCCGGGCAGGAGCTGCGCCAGCACCAGGAAATCGCGCGAGAGCACGGGCAGTGCCAGGAGCTGGGCTCCGGTGATGACCGATGAGGGCTGCGATTTGCCGGTCTCGACCAGTGGCGCTTCGCCAACAATCGTGACCGTCTCCGAAAGCGTTGCGACGCCCAGCGTGAAATCGAGCTGGGCCTCTGCGCCGACAACGAGCACGATCGTCCGGCGTGTGGTCGCAAAGCCTTGCAACTCCGCGGTGATCAGATACGGACCTGGAGGCAACGCAACCGCCCGGTATCGTCCGTCGCTGCCGGTCACCAGGGCCTGTGTTCGTCCGGTCGCGCTATTGGTCACCGTCACCGTCGCGCCCGGGAGCGCGGCGCCGGAATCATCGGTGATCACGCCGCCGACATTGGCGGCGCCGCCGATCTGCGCAGAGAGAGGCGCGCTCATCAGCGCTCCGAGCAGCGCGAGCACGAGCACGATGGAGGATCCGCGCGTTCGAAGCTGACCTGCCGGTAATGGAACCATCGAAGTCTCCTGTGACGGACCAAGTCACCCTGGGTACGAGACGATCGCGACGGTCAAACGAGAGCGGAGCGAACTGGATGAAAGTGTGGCCGACTATAAGCCCAAACGGTCCGCGCTTTCCACTGCGATATCAGTTCATTGCATCGTGATGACGGCGTCGAGTACGCTCCGCGCGACCTCCTCCAGCATGCCGGCACGACACCTGGCAACAGCGTCGTCCGGTGAGGACCCGTGCGCGTTGCCGGAATCGCCGAACAGCACGGTTGGAATTCCCGCGGCGGCCAGCGTCCGCTGGTCGCCTTCGACGTCGCGCCTCGGCTCCTTGAATATCCGGAGATCACCCCTGCACGCGGTATCCACGACGATCGCCGCGAGTGGCCTCTTGGTGCCATAAATCTCGTCGAGATGATTCGCGAACCAGCTCGAACCGTCCGCATCGAACAAGACGATATCGACGCCGACGCGCGGCGCCACCGGCGCGGAGATGAGCGCGCGACTCACTTCAAGCAGCACCGCCGGACCCGACGCCGAATCGCTGGCAGCGGCAACGACGATTCGGCGTTCTTCCGCTTCGTGGAGGCGGCCAATGATGTTGGTCAGTTGAGAGGTCCGGCCATTCGCGGTGTGCCTGAATGACTGGGTGTTGACCTCCTGCGCCAGCCCCTCCATTTCGGCCAGCAGAAAGTCGCGGAGCCGGTCGTGACCGCGTGTGCCGGGGCCACGCGCGCCGTACCGCAGCTGCTGCTTGACGAGTGACAGCACTTCATCGCCGCTGATCCCGATCGGGTTGTCCAGCGACCTGCGCAGCACGCGCGCGGTCAGGTATTCGACGGGGGAAAACGTGTCGGTGAGGATCGGGTAGGGGGACAGCTCGTACCGGTGATCGATATCGAGCGCCTTGTACCTGAGGAATCGTACGAGCGGATCCGGGTTGGTCGTGACCGGCGGCGAGCGGACGTCGACGTAGCGATCGCTGTTGTAGCCGACGAGCGTGATGTTCTGGATCAGACCGGTCTTCTCTGGCGACTCGACGGCGAAGAAGTAGCTGTTCGGGAAGACCGTCTTGAAGGTCTTGATCTCCGCCATGATGAGCGACGGCTGCCGCCGCGACAGATCCCCGATCATGTTGGCGATGAACACGCCGCCGGGGGCCAGCCTGTCCTTCGCGAGCGCGAAGAACTCCTGCGTCGTGAAATGCGGCGGGACGGAAAAGTACGAGTAGTAGACGTCGCCGAAGATCAGGTCGTAGCTCCTGGCCGCATCGTGAAGGAAGCGGCGGCCATCCTCGACATGATTGTGCAGCCGCGCGGCGTCCGGCACCGCGAAGTACCGTTTCGCGAGGTCGAACAACGACGGTTCGATCTCCGCCACGTCGACGTCGGCCTCCGGAAGATCCCGCAGGAGCGCCTTTGGAATGGAGTACGCGCCGCCGCCGAGCACCAGTGCGCGCTCGACGCGCGGCGTGAAGATCTTGTACAGCGCGTAGTACTTCGTGTAGTCGTACGCCAGGTCTCTCGGATCGTTCGAGTCAAGGAACATCGCGCCCGACTCGCTCCGATCCAGCAGGAGAAATCGCGTCGGCCTTCCCAGCTGCTCACCCTCGTAGATCGTGATGCGCTGATACACGCCGTCCCTGCGATAGACGATCGCCTCGCCCGAACGCTGAGCGGCGTACGCGATGGCGCCAAGCGCGAGGAGCGCGGCGACAAGCGCCGCGCCGAGGCGCGCGAACCCGGCGCGCAGCGCGACGAGCGGAACGAACCCGAGCACGAACAGCATGAGACCGTTCGCGATGAGGATGCGATCGATGCCGAAGCGAGGAATGAGAACGAAGCCGGCCAGCAGGCTTCCGGTGATGCTGCCAAGCGTCGACCAGAAGAAGATCTCGCCCGCGACCTTGCCGACCCCCTTCTCGGGACAGTTCACGCTCTGCAGCTTGACGGCGAACGGCGACAGCATCCCAAGGAAGAGCGCCGGAAGCAGGAACAAAAGCGCCGACGAAACCAGCGGTCCGATTTCGATCGAGAGCGTGCCGCTGAACCGCGGCAGCAACAGCGTACCGAGGGCGTGGAGCGCGAGCAGCACGATGCCGCTCACGAGAATGAGCCCGAAGAACGTCCGCGGCGACGGATTCCGGTCCGCAAGCGCGCCGCCGGCGTAATAGCCGACGCTCAGCGCGAGAAGAATGACGCTGATGACGCTCGAGACCGTGAAGATCGTGTTGCCGTAATACGGCGAGAGCACGCGGAGGGCGAGCACCTCGACGATCAGAACGCTCGCTCCCGTCAGGAAGACAACTGCCGGAAGCAGGTAGCGCGAGGTCGAATTCATCCGACCAGACCGGATGCGCTTACGGGGTTCGCGGCCGTGCCGCCGGCGCCGCCGGCCGCGCGAAGCGCGCGGCATCCACCGCGGCGTTCGGCTGGATCTCTGTCAGCTCCACCGTCGAATCGCCGGACTGCCAGAGCACACGCCACTTGAATGGCATCTTGACGCCGGTGTTGCCGACGTTTCGATAGTCGTCGTAATCGATCTGCCATGAGTTGCGGCCGATGGGCGTCTCCGTGTAGCGCACCTGCCGCAGCAGCAGCCCGGACTCATCGTCGAAGTACAACTTCACGGGAAGGCCGCTCGCGCTGTTCCCCTGGATCACCTGCACGTCGTGATCGCCCATCGCCGCGGGAATCGCGCCGCGCCAGGTCTTGATCGTCTGTTTCAGTTGACCGGGAAATGACAGCACGGCGTCGAGCTTTGCCCCTTCGAGCTCCGTGCCGGCCAGGGCGCGCACCGGCAGCGGGCTGAACGCTTCCGGCATCGACATCCATCCGAGCCGTCCATCATAGGTGGTCGTGCTGTCGCCGCTGAGCGTGTGAATGACCTCGGTTCGCTGCCCCGGCGCCTTGGCGTACACGTCGAATGGGCGTTTCTCCGCTTCGCCGTACCCGAGGTACGTCCCCTTCGCCACGAAACTGGTGAGGGCCGCGAGGCGCTGCGCGCCGCCGATCGCGGTGAGGTACTTGTCGATCACCTGATCGGCGGAAGGCGCGCCGGGTGCCTGCCGCAGGACATCGTCAGGCTCGTCGGTCGTCGTCGCGCGGTAGTAGACCGCCATGTTGGTGGTGGTCTTCGGACGATTGGCGCCGTTGTGGCACGACACGCAGGTGACTCGGCGCGTCCCGCCGAAGTACGTCTTGTTGATGGTGTTCATCATCACCATCATCTTGCGCGCCATCTCTTTCTTGTCCGTGTCCTTGGCGTATTCGTCCCAGCCGCCGCCGCCTTCGCCGACGTGGCAGTACGTGCAGTTGACGGCCAGGGCGTTCGCAATGAATCCCATCGATCCGAGGAATTCGTCAGCAGGGACGCCCTTCAGCACCTGGATGTTCTTGAAGACCTCTTCCGCCATCGGCGGTTTTTGCGCTGGCGCCGCCTGGGCGCCAACAAGGGCGACAGCGGCAAGGAAGATAGCAGCGCTGCATAGGAGCTTCATAAGAATCTCCACCGTTAAGAAAGATGTGCGGGAGCGGCGAGTATAGTCCAAACTTGTTCTTGACAAACCTTTCGACTCTGTTACAAAGGGGCCCGATTCACCTGGGATTTTTTGGGAGGCACCGGAGATGAGAAGCACGAGGCTCGTCGGGACTCTCGCGATCGCAGTTATCGTCGCGTCAAGCGCGCTCGTCGCCCACCACGGCGCAAACCTGTTCGACACGACGAAGGCGGTGATGTTGAAGGGAACCATCACCAAGTTCGAGTGGGGGACGCCGCACAATCAGATTTACTTCGACGCGAAGGATGCCAAAGGCGAGATCCAGCACTGGGTCGCCTCCACAGAACCCGCACCGGTCATGCTGGAACGCGGATGGACCAGACGGTCGCTGAAAGAAGGCGATCAGGTCACCGTCTACATCTTTGCCGCGAAGAACGGCGCGACCGTCGGGAACCTGCAGAAGATCGTGATGGCTGACGGCAAGGAACTGACGGCGGGCGGCCCGCCCGCGGGAGAGCAGCCTGCACCCGCCGCGCGGTAGGCGTATGCGCGCGGGTGTCATCTCGGCCGGAGCGCTCGCCGCGGCGGCTCTGTTCACCGCTGTCCTGACAGCGCAGACGCCGGTCACGCCGTCCGCAGCGGACCTGGCACAGAAGAACTTTCTGCCCATCGGTCCGCCGTCGCCGCTTCCGGCGTCCAAGGTGCCGGACCTGTCCGGCGACTGGGCGCTCGGTCTCGGCGGCATCGGCCAGAGTCTGAGCGCCGCGGATCCTGGTGGGCGCATGCGCGGCAAGGAACCAGACATCCCCTATAAACCGTGGGCGCTCGGCTACACGATGGCGCAGGTGCCGCCGACGGGTCCCGACGCGAAATACGAGACCAATACGGATCCTGCGATTCACTACTGCGAGCCGCTCGGCCTCGGTCGGATCTACATGTACCCGGCGAAGACGAAGTTCATCCAGACGCCCGACGCGGTCTACATCCTTCACGAGCTCGGTCCGGCGTTTCGCCTGGTCTGGCTCAATGCGAAGCATCCCGACGATCCCGATCCGCAGTACTGGGGGCATTCGATCGGCTGG
>Ga0209515_10007710_pt1 | contig 12888 bp, 34 predicted proteins | sample Subgroupgradi54m_FD_187454 | JGI IMG/M metagenome (GOLD analysis project Ga0209515, IMG submission 187454) | Subsurface groundwater microbial communities from S. Glens Falls, New York, USA - GMW60B uncontaminated upgradient, 5.4 m (SPAdes)... ... | reverse complement strand
TCCCTATTCCTTCATCTCCTATATAAACCCTAATGTACTTATCTACCACTGAACCTCCTTTTCGAGTTCTATGGATAGTATACCACATGTTGTAACTGTACAACAGATTATTAATAAAAATTAATGTTCGTTAGGTACAGTATTAAATAAATTTTGTCAACCGATTGTATTCCAACGTAAACCAACAGGTTCAAACATGAACCAACAGAACTATGGATAACGATTTATTAAGAATAGGGGTGACAAGTGAGTACAAGTGGCGTACAATGAGTTTTATGCAGGAAGAAAGAGTTTATTTTAGATTGTCTACAGAGCTTAAAGAAAAAGTGGAAAAAGAAGCTAAGAGTTTTGAGATGTCTACGTCAGATTTTATTAGGTGGATATTGATAGAAGCAGTCAAGGAGGATTAAATGGTAATAAATTATACAAGATTAACGAGGATAGATGAAGAAGTCAGTGTAATAGACGGTCTATTACAAGAACTCAAATGTGCAAAAGCTAAAAACGCTTATATGGGGCATACTCGAGATTGTATATACACTGTTTGTATACCAATAGCTTATGCCTGTACAGTGTTAGAAGCTTTTAAATCCGACCTGCAAGAAGAACATCGAATTTTATTAACTGAGAAATAATATGTTTACATCGGAAGAAAGATTATCTGCTCTTAGAGAAGTTTTCAGAGGGCAAGATTGTCATATGACAAATAATCAAACTCATTTTGATTGGGTTTGTATTCATTGTTTAAATGAAGGCGGGGATGATAAAGACCGATTCCACTTTGATTTAACTTCTAATAAATACAATTGTTTCTGTAATCAAGAACACACTCGAAGATATTCATTAGCGATAAGGGAGTTTTATAAATCACGGAGACAATTCAAAAAAAAGAAAGATCCATTAAGTTTATTATCGATATTAGATGCACCTCAAGAAATAGATGATTATTTGGGAGATCGCAAATTAAAAAAAGAAGCGTTACATAGTTTAGGTGTTCAGTATGATCAAACCTACGGACTTTTATATATCCCCTCTATTATCCATGGGAAAGCTAAATTAAAAGATATTTTTAGTAAGCAAGTTTGGTGGGAAGAAGAGTTTTTAAGTAGCAAAAAAATCCCTAATGACGAACAAGAAAAGTTTTCCAAGGAGTATCCTGTAAAAAAATACGCAGGACAAAAAAACATCATTATATTAGAAGGACTGCCTGATATATGGGGAGCAGCTTCTTTCTTCTCTGAAGAGTTTTTTAGTGAATATTATGTTACTGCTCATGTACATGGCTGCACTTATATTCCTCCTGAATGGAAAGACCCTTTATACTGGACTAAATTTAATAATATTTATATTATCCCGCACCAAGATCGTAATCAAGCAGGACAAAATGCAGCAAAAAAAATAGCTTCTTTTATTCAAAATAAAAAAGTTAATATGATTATGTTGCCACTTAAACACAAGCGAATGATTTTCGGAGAAGAGTTAGATTATCCTGCTACTGATTTTAATGACTGGATGATCGAAGGAGGAACTTTCGAGGGATTTAATGACTTATTAGCGACTGGAACAGAAACAGATCGTTTAGTTGATGATGCCGCTCATCAATACTTGAAAAATCCTAATATGATTGAAGAGTTTATTTCTGATATGAGAAAAATTGGGATTGTTGGGGAGGAGGAAAACTTAGTACGTTTATATTTATGTTGCATCAGTTATAAATTAGAAAAATGTTTAGGTGTCATTCTTAAAGGTGCTACTAGTTCAGGAAAAACCACTTTAATTAAAGCTGTTATTAAACTGATGCCGCCAGGTATAGTTAGTATGGTCACTAGTCAAAGTGAACAAGCTTTAAATTATTGGACAGATATTAGCCACCGTATTATTGTTATCACTGAAGAGAAACCACCTGAAGATACTTTCTGGGAAGTAATGTCAGCTTGGAGGCAATTAATAGAAGACGATGAAATCACAAGAGTTATTGTAGATAATAATGAAAAGGACATAGAGAAGAAGCGTAAAGAAATTAAAGTTAAGGGCCCAATTGTTTATCTTTCTAGTACAACACAAGCACAATTACATGAAGAAAACGAAAATAGATTGTTTATGTTTCATACAGATGATACCCCCGAACATGTCGAAAAAATTATTCACGAAGTAATCCATAGTGATGATGAGGTTGATAGTGAGCAATCAAAGTTTATTATTAAAAAACATCAACGTGCCATCGAGTTATTACAACCTTATTCTTTTTCTAAAATCAAGATTCCTTATCGTAATCAAATCTCTTTTAATGCGTATGGACCGGAAGCAAGTAGAGATATTAAAAAGTTAATTAGGGTAATTCAAGTATGTACATACCTACATCAATATCAACGCCAAGTGCCGCAAGTGCCGGCTCCTGCCCAAAGGGGGGGGGCAGATGGAATTCTGGGGTTTACGCAAGAATTGCCGGCTGAATCAACAAAAAAAACATCTGCCGCCCAGAAACCCGGGGAGAGAGGGGGTAAAATTATTTTGTCGAAGGTTAAGGATTATGAGCTAATCTATAAATACTTTCTCAGTTACTTCGAGGCTAATTCATCTAACATGCCTAAATCTTTACAAGATAAGTGGGTAGTAATCAATAATTATGTTGGAGATAATTCTACTTTTACTTATAAAGATTGTACTAAAAAGTGGAATCTTAAAAGAAGCGCAGTTCAACGAATTGTGGCTCAAATGATGGAAAAAGACATGGTTGTGAAAGTAGAAAAAACAGACGATATGTACAAAGATGGCAAACAAAAGGAAACTCAATTTAGATGTATTGCTTGGAATTTGGCAGGCTCAGGATTGAGAGAGCTTAATGAGAATTCAAGTGCCGAAACTAAAAAAACACTTGTGGGCAGCATGCGGCAGGAACCGGCACTTCCCTATGAAGAAATAAAAACCCTTAATCATGTCCCGACACGGACGAGTGAAAACGGTGAAAAAGGTCGAATAGCTTACGAGAAAATGAAATACCTATTTACAAGTGATTTAGAAAGTGAGGAATTGGATGTTAGATAAAGAAATGAAGATACACGGGTTAAGCCTTAGGTTGAAGGAATCCGGAAAGAATAGAGAGAAGCACCATAAACTATTCCAGCGTTATGATGCGTTTTATACATCACTGGGGATGATAATAGATGCGTTAGAATCTACTAAACCATATCCATTGACCGAAATAGAGAAGTACATTAAAGCAGTTAGTAGTCATTTGAACGATTCAGATTTAAATGAATTACGTCAGATGTTCGAGTTTATCCAAGAAGATAACCCAGATATAGCGATAAGAGAAGTATTAGGGGCTAAGTTAATTAAAACGGAGGAGGTGAGTAAATGAAGTTCGAAGAATATATACGGGCGCAATTATTAGGAGGTCTAGAGCATATTTACGCAGGGTATACTACAAGTAGTAAAAGAAAAGATATATGGCAAGGTTTAGCAGAGCAATCAGGTGATTGTGAATCTCTTTCTTGGCATGCTAAAGAAAGGATTGTCTTAGAACTAATGCCTCTCATTAAAGAATTAGTTATTGATGTTATAGACCAATACCGTTTTGTTACGGGTGATGGTTTTAGTTGGGATATGATAGTCCCCACAGAAGAAAGAAAAACTAAACATATAATTCTGTGGCAAAATGGGCTGAATGTAGCAAAAGAACGTTGGGAGAAAATAGAAAAAACAGAGGTAATTCAAAAGGAGGAAACAGTTAAATGAGAATATACACTGAGTTATTTGTACAATGGTTGGCTAATCAATACAACATAGCAGAGGATCAGATATTTAAACACAAAGGACATACTTATAAGTATTACTCTATTGAGGAATTAGTTGAGAAGTTCAAGAAAGAGTATGACGCTGAAGCGATAGTTACGTCGGAACATAAATAACAGCGGTTCCACCATCTTTAACTTCATTTTCGAAAACCCTTCTAACTGATGGGTCTTTCATGATGACATCCATCTCTCTATTAAGACGAGCTATAATCTCTCGTTGATTATCGTTCAAGGTAGCGCCTAGGTGTTTAGCTTGATATTCTAAGTTATGGATAAGGTTAGCGGATGCAACAGCACGCTCACACTTTTCTTTAAGTGACATCTTAAGTAACTCACGTTCAGTACGTAAAGTATCTTGGTGTTTTATTTCAATGTTGGACATATTAACGATTATATCAGTTAATATGCTGAGCGTATTGCTTACCGTTTCTTATTAGAAATACCCCTTTCCATTCCCCATTTTCTATTGGGAAATATAAACAATCCGTATCAGGGTAATTAGTAGAATGTAGTAACGCTTCTTCTATAGTACCTGATATGAGGTGGGGAGAATTTGCTGAAGTAGAGTTGATATATGCCATTAATCTATCCCTTAATTATCTAAGTCGTCCAGCGCTTCTTCTAAATCCTCTATTCTATCTTCTAATCTTTCTCTTTTTCTCATCTCTTCGCCATAGATGTTGAGATTTAATTGTTGTTGGTTACGCAACTGCTGTGCTTGGTATCGCATTTCATTCTGTTGTTGTTCGTACTCAAAATCATAAGCTGAGCATTTTGTTGACGTCAACAAGATGATAATTAGTAGTAAGTATTTCATTATTTTATCTCCTCTTTTATTGGCCTTTCTGTTGCTCCATTAGAAAATTTAAATAATCAGTCAAGGACTTCTTTCTAAGATCAGAAAACAGATTATATGTTTTCAGAAGATATGTCTGTTTTGCAGATAATGTTCTGAGATCTATAATCTTCCCTTGTCTTTCTTGTTCTATCGCCTCTGCGAAATCTGTGATTTTTACTCCGTACAAATCTGCCAACCTAAAAAGAATACTAAAATTAGGTATATTTCCAGTCTTATCTCCTCTTTCAATCTGTGATAAATATGAGTTAGATATACCTGTTTCAGTCTCTACCTGTCTTAAGGTTAAATTCCTTTCTTCTCTTAAGCCCTTTAAAAAGTCTCCAAAAGTAACTGCTCTTACCATGCTCTTGACTCCTCTTAATCACTTCCATTTGTGACTACATATAAGTGCTTCTTAATCACAATATCCAACCCCTGGTACATTAACCCTAGTTGCACCACAATAATTAATTCTAAGACCACTGAGAGGCCTATTAAAGCGATTAGATAAGGTAAGTATTTAAGATAAGATAATTTACTTAATGGTAAATCAATGATATCTTCTACGAACAATTCTCCAGTTACGGGATCTGTCCAACGTTTAGTCCCCATTTAAACCTTCTTTCTTATGATTGCTTGAATACTTGGTCCAAATACAGGCACTAATCTAACGTTATAACCTTTTTCAATAGCATAAGGTATAGTTAAAGTACCTTTAGAGAACAATCCGAAGTCATCGCTATGGCAATCATCTAATACGATACACCAATCTTCTGACATTTTAGTCTCAGCTATTTGGAATTGTTCTAGAGTTATCTCAGGTTCAGATGCATTATCAAGATATAGAAAATCAATAGGATCTCTAAACGCTTTTAAGAAATCTTTACCATCTTGAAGATAGAATGTTATTGGAACACCTGCTGTAGTACAGATATTTCTAGCGTTGGTTACGCTGTCTGGGTTAATATCGCAACTGTGCCATGCACAATTAATACTACTAAGATACTCACCGAATTTAAGGGTGCTTAAGCCGTAACCCTCGGCTAGTGGTGCATCTAAAGGAAAAGGACAGCAACCGATCTCGGCTGCTATCTTTAGATTTTTAAGTTGTTTCGATTCTCTTATTAAGAGTTCCCATTTACGCATCATATTTTTAATTCCTTTACATGTTTTTTAATTACATCATCATTATAAGCCAGTTTAAAAGCTTCTAATGCTAGATTAGTCCGTTCTGTCATAAGCTCAGGTGTAGCATCGATACCAGCTTTAACAGCTATCTCGATTGCTCCGGCTTTACCTAACTCTAATTTTACATAGCTTTCACTATTATCGGTTGATGTTGTCACTGGTACTTGATTAATTATTGGTTCCATGATTATCTCCTTTGTTTAATTAACAATAATTCTCTTCATTGTAATTATTGTTAATATCTTTAGCCCTAGTAAGATGGTATTTTTCTTGTAGTAGACTAACCATCTTTTTATGGTATGCTTCTTTTGCTTCGAACCATCCCATAACTACATTTTTATCCATTATCCCGAGATTAAGATAATAATTAATCGAGTTTATTTCGTCTTTCAATGTTTGAAAGAGTTTTTCTTCTTGTTGAGTTATCATTTTTCCAAGTTCTCCTTTTTACATTTAGGACATAAGCCTGATAAGTCTTTAAAACCTATACCACAATGAAGACAAAGTTTTTCTAAGAACTCTAAATTCTTAGCTTGTCTTTGTAGTTCATAAGTATCCATTATATTATTTCTCTTTCTCTATATTCACATTGAACATAAATTTCATATCCTAAGACTTCTAAAGCTTTAATAGTTGCATCCCATGATGCAACAGCTTCTATTTCCATCATCACTTCTTTAGTCTCTTTATTGAACAGTTTAAACTTCATTGTTATTTATCTCCTTTATTTAGCTAGTGTGAGTCCTAGCTTTTTAGTTTCTACCCATTTTTTTAAAGCTTTTTCTTGCATTTTCTCAAACCAAGCTTTTTTAAGAGCTTCACCATAGGGGGTTTTAATCTCAACATCTAGTTCAAAGCTGTCTAGTAATTTCATGTTTCACCTACTTCTAAGCTATGATATCTCTTTGCTAATACTTCAAACCCTTCTTTAGTGGTTAATGATTCTACAGTCAGCCCGCCAAATCTACAGGTTAAGCGACAATAAAAGGGATTAGGATCTGATGCATAATAACTAACCTCAAAATGTCCTTTATCCATTTTTATTATTGATTCTAATATTTCTAAGCTCATTTTTATTACTCCTTTTCTTCAAGTCCTAGCCAGTCATAAACTAATTCAAAGTATTTAGGATCAATTTGCTTGCTAAGCTCATCAATCATTTTCTGTTGTTCTTCTAGTGTTAGTATTTTGACCATAATTTATCCCCCCCCTTTTTTTTCTATTTGTGCCGGCACTAAGTTAGCTTTATAGTCACTTAAACAGTCATGGCATAAATCCCCTGGTATCTCTGGTACGTTTTTACCTTCTGTTTCTATGTCGTTAAACCATTCTTTGCAATACTCGCATAAAAACGAGTAATCGCTATTTTCGTCAATGTAGTTACCGCTTGCTGATAGTGCCATGTTATGTCGTCTCTCTTTCTTCTTCATAGCTTTTATACAGTTCATTAACTGCATGATCTAGTGCTTCTTTACCCCAGAATGAGTTAACACGCTCATAAGGTATATCTTTAATGTCGTGATACTTTAGCAAGCTATTAGCAAGATAATCACTCCAGAGATAAACCCCTGATTTTATAATCTCTAAACTGAATTTGTCTTTTTTAACATACTCATAAAAACCCCGTTCATTCTCTAAGCAGGTTTCAATATAATCATCTGCTATTGAGTTTTTAATATCTTGATTTGTTTTTTCCATAGTTTCCATATTATTTCCCTTCCTCTATCGTTTTTACATCTATTCCGATTATTTCATAACCTTCTAATGAGCTATTTAATCTTTCCTGAACCCAAAGTACATGGCTATCTGGACAACGCAAAATTATAGTTACTTGACGCATGTTGTTACCTCATTTAAGCAACAGAATTCTTTAAAAAGTTCCATTGCTTTGTTGTTGTATGCTATTGCTGCTTCTTGTTTTGTATCAAATAACCCTAGCTCGATTCTTTTAGAGGTATGGGCTATAGCCGCTCTCCATTTTCTTCTTTTTGCATGAAAAGAAACACCTTTAAACCCTGATTTATTGTTTTTGTTTATCCGTTTATTCCATTGATTTTGAGAGTTTGTAACAAGCCTCAAATTAGATTTTCTATTATCTAGCCTAACCCTGTTTATGTGGTCAACCAGTTCACCATTCTGAGCGTTAATAATAATCCGGTGTAATGGTGTTTTTGTTCTTAATTTTTTACAATAAGCTTGTGCATATCCTTGTTTACTTAAGCTGAAAGTATATCCAGTAGGGTTAAAATCGTCATCAACGATTGTTTCCCCAGCGTGTAGAGATACCCTTTTAAAAAGTGTAATTCTTTTCATTGGGTTACCTCTAATTTTCCTAACCGATCCCAAATTCCTTGAATGTCTGTAGCCGTGTTCATTTTAAGATTATTTAAGTTTTCATTTAATATATCAATCTCTTTTTTATTACACTTATTATTAATCCAGTCTTTATGCTCTAAAAAAGACTTATTGCAGTAAATACATAGTTCTATTTCATTTTCTTGTTTCATTGGTTTAATATCCTTTACTGCTTAATAGTCTTAATGGTTTTACTGTATGACTATGATCTTTATGTGATTTAAAATCTACTAACCATATTTCAATCATTCCTGTATGCCTTAATTCACATAATGCTTGTCTGATACGTTCCCATTTTGTTTGTATAGGACTGAAGTAGTTTAATTGCAATGGATAATTAGAATGAGAACCAAATACATTCCAATTGCTTTTACCGGTTTTATCTAACCATGCTATTGTTTTCATTTTGTTTGTACCTCTTTTTGACATCTTTTATACAGTAAAGAAGGGATAGAACTACAGTTAAATAATGCATGTTTTATCTCATATGGATTAAACTTAACGAAAGTTTCTAACTGCTCTAATCTTCTTTTTGCAGTGGCTATATTTTCTAATAGTTGTTTTTTATCGTATTCCATTTTGTTTTATACTCCTGTTTTTAGTTACCTACATAATGAATTTCATTGGCTTGTAAAACAAACATTGTTTTCATTTTATTTACTCCTGTATTTCTTGAACCTCTATACACTTTTGATACTCTTTAAAAGCTTCAATAGCACGATCTTTTATTAACGTTTCGTGGTTATCAGGGCATTTAATAATTATTGTTATTTGTTTCATTTTGTTTTATCCTCTATTTCCTATTTCTTTATTCCACAAGTCAATTACTTCCTGTTGACTGTCATAGCCGATATACAACTTACTTAATAGATAACCATTCACTATGTCAGTTACTTCTATTCCATTATGTTTAATTGTTATTGTCATATTGTTTTACCTCTTGTTTTAAAACCCATTACTCTTTAAGTATACCACATCTGTAATGCCTGTAACATGTTTATGAGTAAAGATTTATAAAGAGTAGTGATAGCCCTATTGCGAAAAACAAGATGTGCTACACTCGTTCGTAGTTAGCCTCTATTGGTAGCGGGTTGGCCCAGGGGCAAAATAGGAATACACGCTATATTTAGTGTAGTAAGTGTTGTTACGTATTACGATATGTTGGTTATGTGTTGTTTTAATAGAAAAAGTTAGTGTTTTAGGATTAAGCGCATACCCGATTAACCAGAATACCCCGTTTAGGACTCCACCGAGTACACATAGTTCACTAAAAAGTTTTTTCAACCCCATTGCTGATAAATTACCGGTACGCTAGATGTAGCGTAACCCCGGTGCTAGTACGCTACTACTATACCCTATCCAACATGCTGACATTCACGTCATTAGTTAAGACTCTAACTTCGTTACAATATTTTACACAACTAATTCCCGTATATGTTACAACACGTTAGTGCGTAACACGGGTATATACCCTTACACCCCCTTTTGGTACCATACGACACACGCCTGTGCGTAGGAGACGCTACCTGCGCAAGTGTCAGTGGTATTCGTTAAATCCGCTACCTGTGCGTGTCTCAGCAGTGGCGTAAAAACACCCCCTTCACCGTAAATCAGGTACCATCCAACATGAAAACAGCGTAATCCCTACGAAAAAGGTACAATCATACTAATGGTTAACAAGTCTCCAAGTATCATCCTAAATAAAGCATTAGCTAAGACACTAGAGAGATGGGTAAGTAGTTACTATTGGGAGTTCTTAAAGGATTGTTGTTACACAGTTGATGATAAATGGGCAGCATACGGGATAGATCCAGTGCGTAACTTCCCAGGGAACGAAGCTTACGTAAAGTATTTATGGGGTAAAGCGTGGATAGAAAGACGAGTAGTTGAGAACAAGTTCAGGCAAGGATTCTTAACTAATCTGTACTGTGTAGCTAGGAAGTTAGTATTCGTATTATTCATAGATGGGAGTAGCGGGTATGTATTGAAGCGGGCTTTCAACGAAGCTGATGTAATCTTGAAGACCAGGATAATGAATATGTATCAGTACATACCTGACAGGTTAGAGATAAGGGAATGGGACAGTGAGGAATTAGGTAGGGTACAGCTAGTGATTAACCCAGCTAGGACTACGCCAGAGGGTAACTGCGCTATCAACAACATAATAGGAGCTAATGATACCAAACTACTATTCCGTAAGATAAAGGCTCCACTAAATAAAACCATTCTAATAGACGCAATAGAACCTAAACTTATTCTTCCTGTCCCTAAATACACACAAGGTCAAATCTCAGTAGAACGCTATACGAAATACGGGAAAGCGTTACCACCATCCTTTATATACGCATTAGAGGGTAGTGTAGAAAAAGCAAGAGGTATTACAGGTAGTGATGGCACAGTAGATGAAGCTGCGTACACCGAAAACCTCAAACGTGTTCATACAGCTATATCACCTGCGATTGAGTACCTCCAATATATATCGAGTCCTCGATTATCGGACTTTCAACAATTTTTCGTGAAAATAAACGTTTAAGATTCCAAGTTGGATCACTAGCTAGTTGTTTAGAGAAGCAACCTCGCCCTAAATGGTAGTGTTTTCTAGGGACATGTTTCCAAGATTTTCCTTTTAAGATATTGCTAATAACCGTTGGAGTTACATTGTATTTCTCAGCAATAACATGTAATCGTAGTCCTTGTTTACACCATTCAACTATTTCTAATATTTGTGATGCTTGCAATTTAGCAGTGTTGATTTTTTCACCGTTACGTTTATTGGCTCTGCCTTTACGGACGCAATCTCTCACATTATCTCTATAATCTCCTATAAAGAGGTGTGCTGGATTAATACAGATACGATTATCACATTTATGGCAAACAGAGGTTTTAGTTTTATGTGAAAATACGGTATAATCAAAATCTAACCACACATAGGCGGCTAATCTATGAGCAAGGATACGAGTACCATTAATGGATAATTCTACATATCTACTTTTTTTATTAGGTTTATTCGTACATTCCCAACAGTCAGTAATAGGATTAATCTTTCGTTTACTCAAAAGAACCTGTTGCACTTTATCTTTAGGAACTAATGGTTTGGCCATAGGATATAAAGTATAACACATACGGTAATAAATGCCTAAGATATACACAAGAACTAAACTGAAAAGTCTGTTTTGGATGAGGTTATATAACTACTGCAAAAAACATAACATATGTTTACAGTTAGACTATATAACATTCAGTAGATTAATAGAAGCTAGTTGTCAAAGATGTGGTTACGCTGATAAACGTTGTAACAGCTTAGAAATCATAGATACACTTAAACCTATTAATATAGATAACGTTAGAACTATCTGCGCTGCTTGTAAGTTAAAGCTACTACCCTATGATTAAAAGAACCCTCCCTAGAACTTTCTAAGGAGGGTAGGTGTTGGTTGTTAATAACCCAGGAGAGGGGTTGTAATTACAGTTTACCCCAATAGTCTAAATAATAGCAAGAGGTGCATAGTCCTAGTCCTTTATGTGGCTTAACATTAGTACTACACTTTCGACATTGGTGGTATTTCCTACACCATAAAGCGGTATCACGTATCACTTTATTACCTACTTCATCGAACCACCACTCTAAACGCCTAGGGAAGTCTTTAACTATTAGATTGCTTAATACACAATTCTTAGTATTCCCGTCTTTATATAACACTTCCTCCTTAGGTGATAGCTTAATCCCTAATGTGGTTTCAACAAGGTAGCGGGACATCATTGTCCAGTGTTTAGGCTTAACTTCTATATACCAGTACCCGTTTCTCCATAGCTTAGTTCTAAGATTGTTCTGTGGCATAAAGGATTCCTATGTTTTATTATACTAGCTTCAACAATAAGATGTTATAACCATAAGTAGGCAGTATAAGCAAAATGGAGGAGTAGCGTTATGACAATGAAAGAAGGTTTCTTCGCAAAAAATATCGGAACCACAACTAATAAGCAACATGGGCTTAAAGTATCCAAAGGGAATGAAATAAAGATTTTAGGTAAATTAGCATTAGATACTACAGCAACCGCTGCTAACGCAGATGCTTTTATAGTACCTTCAGGGTTGAAGTTCTTTCTAACCAAGATGGCTATTCGACCATCAACAGCAGTAGTAGATGCAGGTACAACCACAGGTGTGATAAAGGTAAGCTACGCCCTGGCAGGTACCGCTACATTAGCAGATAGTTCACTATCAACTAACGTAACTACAGCTTTATTAACCAGTACAACCAATACTACAACCGATGTTGTCTTAGCAGCACCACTAGCTCTACCAGGTGGCACAAGAGTGATATTAAGACACGTACAAGGAGCCGGTGGTTCAGTCGCTGGAGTATGTGATGTAACCGTCTATGGCGTAGAAACAGAACCAGGTATAGAAACATAAGGAGTTAATCCATGGCAACAGTATCTAGTAAGACATTAGGTAATCAGATTATTACCTGTATCGGTGGTACTGCAACAGCAACCACAGGGACAGCAGCAGTAGTCAGTATCGCCAATGTTAATATTCCTGTTCTTCATTTCGAGATAGATGATGGTGAAACAATCACCTCTATCAATCTCTTCTTAAGAACAGACCAATCAGGTGTAGTCACTAATTACAAAAAAACAATAACCACGTCATAAGGAGGTCTCATGGCAGACGTCCAAACGAAGACTCTAACACTAACAGCAGTC
>Ga0209515_10007709_pt1 | contig 12897 bp, 7 predicted proteins | sample Subgroupgradi54m_FD_187454 | JGI IMG/M metagenome (GOLD analysis project Ga0209515, IMG submission 187454) | Subsurface groundwater microbial communities from S. Glens Falls, New York, USA - GMW60B uncontaminated upgradient, 5.4 m (SPAdes)... ... | reverse complement strand
TTCCTATTGGCGCTCCGCCGCAGCTACGCATGATCACCTTACTCCCCTCGGTAGGTGGCCTGGCGACGCTCCAGGAAGGAGCTAATGCCTTCCGTCCGATCGGCTGTCGTGAAGAGGAGGAGGTACTGGTCTGCCTCCATTCGCATTCCCTCCTGCAGGGGCATGTCCAGGCCACGGCGCACCGTTTCCTTGGCATACCGGGCGGCGACCGGCGCTGAACGGGCGATGGTTAACGCCATCTGGTCTGCCCGATCCCCAAGGTCTTGGGGGTTGACGATCATGTTCACCAACCCGACGGCATGGGCCTCGTCGGTATCAATGAGGCGGCCGGTCAGCAGGAGGTCCATGGCCCTTGAGATGCCGGCCACCCGAAGAAGCCGCTGGCTGCCGCCGTCCCAGGGAAGCAGGCCCTGAGGCGCGCCGGGAAACCCCAAGCGGATGCCAACGGCGGCAATGCGCACGTCGCAGGCCAGGGCCATCTCCAGTCCCTGGTCCAGCGCATCTCCCTGAAGGGCGGCAATGACGGGCTTGGTGATGCTGGCCAGAGCCGATGCAACCCGGTGGCTCTGGAGCGCCTGCCTCAGGTCGTCGACGGTGGCCCCGTCAGGGGAGGGCACCGAGAGGGACGACCCACGGCAGAAGACCCCACCCTTCGCCTGGAGCACCGCCACTCTCACCTGGTCGTCGTCCTGGACCTCCTGGCAGGCCTCCCGCAGCTCCGTGGCCATCTGGAGGTCCACGGCGTTGCCTACGTCAAGCCCGGCCAGAGTGATGTGCGCGACGTGCTGGCGTTTATCGAGGGTGATGCGGTGATAGGCCACTCGTGGCTCTCCTTCTTTTGGTGCTCCGCTCCGATTGGCATACGGAGCCTGTCGGCCTCAGCTTCGCCCATCACCTATCTGTTCTGGGCCTTGCCTCGCAGGCTCCCTTATAATCCCATCTCAGCCACGAGGTGTCAAGGGAAGGGACGCGTGGCCCTTGGCGCCGCCGACAATGGCGCCAAAGCTCGATTGGGGCACCACCTCTCTTGAGAACAGCCGCCGTCTGTATTACCCTGGAGGCCACGGCGTTGCCGGGAGTGAGAAACACGACAGGGGAGGAAAACATGCGTGCTCTACGGGTGTACGATTCGCCAGAAGGACGGCAGCTTCGGATGGAGGAGGTGCCCAAGCCGGAGCCACGGCCGGACCAGGTGCTGATACGGGTAAGGGCCATTGGGGTGAACCGAGCGGACTTGGGCCGAGGGCGGGCTGCAGGTGGAGCCGCCGCAGAGCCCTTCATTCCTGGCCTGGACGCGGCAGGCAACATTGAGGCGGTGGGCTCGGAGGTGAAGGGGTGGAAGGCCGGGGACCCGGTGACCGCCTTCCTCGGGCGGGGTTACGCGGAGTATGCTATCGCCCGCGCCGTCCATGTCTATCCGCTGCCCCAAGGGATGAACATAGTGGCGGCAGCCTCTATCCCGTGCGCCTTCCTCACGGCCTGGTACGGGCTGACCAAGCTGGGAGAGATGAAGCGCGGCGAGACGGTGCTGGTTCACGCAGCCGGCAGCGGTGTGGGGATGGCCGGTGTTCAGATCGCCCGGGCCTGGGGGGCGCGGGTGATCACCAGCGCCGGCAGCGACGCCAAGGTGGCCAGGGGTCTGACCCTGGGGGCGGAGGCCGGGGTGAACTACTCAACCCAGGATGTGGCGGCGGAGCTCCAACGCCTGACTCAGGGCAAGGGCGTGGACGTTGTGCTGGACTCGGTGGGAGGGCCGGTGTTTGACGCTACGATGAAGGCCCTGGCCCCCGGCGGACGCGTGGTGACGCCAGGAGGGCCGGCGGGCCCCAGGGGCCCCGTGGATGAGCAGGCCCTGGCGGCACGAGGTCAGAAGGTCATGGGGATCCGTATAGGGGACGAGGCCGCCTTGGATGAACAGCAGAAGGGGTGGGCCCAGCTGAAGGCGTGGTTCGAGAGCGGCGCGATCCGCACGGTGGTTGATAGGATCATGCCTTGGGGTCAGGCGGAGGAAGCCTTGCGGGTTTTGGGGGACAGGGCGGTCTTCGGCAAGATCGTGCTCACGGTTGACCGGTAGGGATTAGCAGGATGCTAAACAACCCCTTCGACCCCCGATTGATGCGGGGCCTTCGGCATCCCCCCTATCCCCTTCCTGGTCAGGAAGGGGATAGGGGTTGTACTTGGGGGACACCCCCATCCCCCCGCCAAAGGGGCTTCGCCCCTCTGGACACCCCCGTTTTTCTGCGAGGGGTTTACGTGCGGTGGACCCCTTAGCCTAAAGCAAGGAGAGTGACGAGCGATGCCCATCTACATCCAACTGCTGACCCTGACCCTTGAGGGGCGCTCCAGGATGCTGGACGACCCGGAGATGCTGCTGCACGTCGAAGCCGTCATTGACGTCCCCGGCGTCCAGGTGCTGGGCAAGTACGGCGTCCTGGGCGACTACGACTTCGTGAACATCGTAGAGGCCACCGACAACGAGACGGTTGCCCGCTTCTCGTTGGAGCTGGGGGTCAGGGCGGGCGTCCACATCGCCACGTTGCCAGCCATCCCCATTGGCCGGTTTGAGGCCGCCCTGCGGTCTCCGTCGCCCGTGCTAGAAGACGTGGGGAGAGGGCTCAGGCCCCCGACCCCCAGGGAGGGGTCTGTCCAGTAGTCGAGGGACGAGACCGTAAGGAGACACGCGCCATGACGCAGCGGCGAGGTCCCACAGAGAAGGAGGTCTTCGGGTACGCCCAAACATTGAGCAACTGGGGGCGATGGGGGCCTGAGGATCAGTTGGGAACGATGAACCTCATCACCCCTGAGAAGCGACGCAGGGCGGCTGCCTTGGTAAACGAAGGCGTCACGGTCTCCTGCGCCAGACCCATTGTACCTGCCCTTGGGGCGGACGTGGGCACGCCTCCCCTCCACTACATGACCGGCTCGGGGGAGGCCTACGCCGACCGCCAGTGGGCCAAGCCGGGGCAGTTGCAGGGCTGCGGCGACTTCATTGGCATGGTGTTCCACGGGTTCAGCATCACCCACGTGGACGCCCTGTGCCACATCTTCTGGAACGGGCAGATGTACAACGGCCGCTCCTCGGCGCTCGTTAACACCCGCCAGGGGGCCACGGTGGAGTCCATCGAGGTCTTGCAAGATGGGGTAGTCAGCCGCGGGGTGCTGCTGGACGTTGCCAGGCTTCGAGGGGTCGACTGGATGGAGCCCGGGCAGGGCATCCTCCCCCAGGAGCTGGAGGCGACGGAGGCGGCTCAGGGAGTGCGCGTGGAGGAGGGGGACGTCCTGTTCATCCGCACCGGCCATTACAGGCGCCGCAGGGAGGCAGAACCCCTGCCTATCGCCGACGGATGGCCGGGACTCGATGCAGCTTGCCTTCCCTGGATCCGGGAGCGGGGTGTGGCGGTGTTAGGGGGCGACACGGTCAGCGACGTGGTCCCCAGCGGCTACCCCAACCTGGTCCAGCCCATTCATCAGATTGGCATACCCCACATGGGGCTGTGGCTCGTTGACAACTGCAACCTGGAGGAGCTTGCGGCCGCCTGCGCCCAGCGCCGCCGGTGGGAGTACCTGCTGGCCGTGGCGCCGTTGCGCTTTCGCTACGCCACCGGGTCACCGGTGAACCCGATCGCGGTGTTCTAGCAGGGTGATGAAAAACCCTTGCGACCACCCCCCTTTCCCCCTTCCTGGCCAGGAAGGGGGAGGGATTTATATTCCGATGCCCCATCGGGACCCCCGTCCCTTCGGCTTCGCTCAGGGCAGGCTCCGGGGCTTCGCCCCCCTGGACACCCCTTTTCCAGCATCCTGCTAGAGGCTTCTTCCACTCAATGCAGTGAGGCAGGCCATAGACGCCCCAAGGTTCCACAGCACACTCGCCGTGGTGGGAAAGAACCCGCCAGGAGCAGTGGGAAGGAATAGGGGTAGAGGGCTAGAAGGGCTTCAGGGCCTCCATGTCGGCCTCGGTGGCAAGACCCGCCAACTGCTCCCGGTGGCCGTCCAGATAGCAGAAGCCGTAGTAGTAGACCAGGTACTCCTTGCCGTCGCGGGTCTCGTGGTAGCGGCGCTTGGGCGCCAACTGGTGCTCTTGAAGGTAGGTGTCGACCTTCTGGTCTTGGGGTGTGGGGCCGGTGGGATCGAAGAGGAGGAGGACCCGTTGCTCCTCGGGGGTCAGGGTGATCACCTCGATTTTCATGGGGCGCACCTCCTGGGGTAGCTCTGCCCATTATACGCCCCAGGGCGCCTGGCGCAACAGCCCCAATGACGGGGGGAAAGGCCCAAAAGGGCCTCCAAAAGCCTTGACATGCTGGAGCGAGAGGGGTAGCATAGTTACCTGTCAAGGTATGTCTTTAACGACTTGCCTCTTCTTACCCACACTGAAAGCCCCACTCGAAGTTTGTCCCTCGTAGCTCGCCGTACGCCATATCCTTAGTGTTTAGAGGAGTTAAGCCCCTATGGTTGTGGTATCTTCGGCACACCAGGACGGGGGGTCCCTCCCCCAAAAGTCCTTCGCTCGCATCCCTGAGATCCTTGAAGTCCCCAACATGGTCGAGCTCCAGATCCACTCTTTCGAGTGGTTTAAGACTCAGGCACTGACGGAGCTGTTCCAGGAGATCTCCCCGATAGAAGACGTTACGGGCAATCGGTTCCGTCTCTTCTTTGTGGGGCACGAGTTTGCCACCCCCAAGTACACCACCAAGGAGTGCTTGGCCAAGGAGGTGACCCACTCGGCACCCCTCAACGTGACGGTGCGGTTAGAGGTCCTGGAGACTGGGGAGATCAAAGAGCAGACCATCTTCATGGGGGACATCCCCATGATGACCTCTGCCGGCACCTTCATCATCAACGGCGCCGAGCGGGTGGTGGTAAGCCAGTTGGTCCGCTCCCCTGGGGTCTACTACAGCATAGGACGCGATGTGGGGACCGACCGTCAGCTGGCGGCTGCCAAGATGATCCCTTATCGGGGCGCCTGGCTGGAGTTTGAGACCAGCGTTCGGGACCTGGTGACCGTAAAGGTGGACCGGAAGCGAAAGGTGCCGATCACCACCCTGCTCCGCACTTTTGGTCTGCCGACCGATGAGGAGATCCTGGGGGCCTTTGCCGACGTCGACAACAATCCCAATCATCGGTACATCCAGACCACCCTGGAGCGGAGCCTTGTCCCCGGCGAGCGGGAGGACAACTTCCGGGAGGAGGAGTTGAAGCGACTGTGGGGCCGCTTCCATCCTGACCGCGCTTTCGACAAGGACACGGCGAAGAAGGTGGCGGCTGCCCTTTTGGACCTTTATCGCCGCCTCCGGCCCGGCGAGCCCTCCAACATAGAGAACGCCCGCAACCTGCTGGAGAACCTCTTCCGCAACCCCCGGCGCTACGACCTGGGCAGGGTGGGACGCTACAAGCTGAACACCAAGCTGGGGTTGGACGTGGACCCTATCCAGCGGACGCTCACCCAGCAGGACCTGGTGGCGGTGCTGCGGCGCCTCATCCAGATCAACAACGGCGTTGCTCCTGCGGACGACATCGATCACCTGGGAAACCGGCGGGTCCGGTCGGTGGGGGAGCTCATCCAGAACCAGATGCGGGTAGGGCTGCTGCGGATGGAGCGGGTGGTCAAGGAGCGGATGACCATGGCCCCCGATTCCGAGCAGGCCACCCCCAATGCCCTCATCAACGTGCGGCCCGTAGTCGCCGCCGTGCGGGAGTTCTTCGGAGGCAGCCAGCTCTCCCAGTTCATGGACCAGACGAACCCCCTGGCGGAGCTGACCCACAAGCGGCGTCTCTCCGCCCTGGGCCCGGGCGGCCTCTCCAGAGAGCGAGCGGGGTTTGAGGTGCGGGACGTACACTACTCGCACTACGGCCGCATCTGCCCCATTGAGACGCCCGAAGGCCCCAACATCGGCCTCTTGGGCTCCCTGGCGACTTTTGGGCGTCTCAATGAGATGGGGTTCATCGAGACGCCCTACCGGTTGGTCATCAGGAGCGTGCCCAACGACTACGCGGACCTGGTAGGGAGGGCTCTCCTTGAGCGCGTGACCGACGACCGGAAGCGGACCATCGCCGCCGAGGGGGCCGTCATTGACGCCCGCCTCCAGAAGCGGTTGGCGGCCCTGTCCCCTCGGACCCTCTCGGTGACGCCCTTTGCCCTGGCGGGTCCCGACACCGAAGTTCCCCTTGCTAACACGGACCCCCGCCTGGAGGGGGCCACCCTGGCGCAGGACCTTCTGGACGAAGGGGGCCGGGTGCTGGAGGTGGAGATCCCGCGGGAGCGCGAGGCCGAAAGGGTTCCCATGAAGGCCAGGGCGACCCTCTCGGGAGCCGTCGTGCGCCGGTTGGCGTTGTTGCCCGCGCGGATGATCCCTGTTCGGCCCGTGGTCTACCTGTCGGCGGACCTGGAGGAGAAGTACGTCATCGCCCAGGCCAACTCCCTCTTGGACGAAAGGCAGCAGCTTATCGAGGAGACGGTGGAGGTCCGCGTGGGGCGGGAGTACCGCGTGGGACTGGCCACCGAGGTGGACTACATGGACGTCTCCCCGATGCAGATCGTCAGCGTATCCACCTCCCTGATCCCCTTCCTGGAGCACGACGACGCCAACCGGGCGCTGATGGGCTCCAACATGCAGCGCCAGGCGGTGCCCCTGCTGTTCCCCAAGGCCCCGCTGGTGGGCACGGGCATGGAGGGCCGCGTGGCCGCGGACAGCGGGCAGGTCCTGCTCTCCACCACCGACGGCGTGGTGACCTCCGTCACAGGCAGTGAGATCGTCGTGGAGGACCCTGAGGGTGGGCGGCACACCTACACGCTGACCAACTTCCTCCGCACCAACCAGGGCACGTGTCTCACCCACCGGCCCATTGCCCACAAGGGCGACCTGGTGCGGGCGGGGCAGCCCTTGGCCGATAGCTCTTCCAGCGACCAGGGCAATCTGGCCCTGGGCCGCAACGTCCTGGTGGCCTTCATGAGCTGGGAGGGGTACAACTTTGAGGACGCCATCATCATCAGCGAGGCCCTCGTCCGGGACGACTACTACACCTCTATCCATATCGAGAAGTACGAGGTGGAGGCCCGGGACACCAAGCTGGGCGCCGAGGAGATCACCCGCGATATCCCCAACGTCGGCGAGGACAGCCTCATGGACCTGGACGAAGAGGGCATCATTCGTTCTGGCGCTGAGGTGGGCCCAGGGGACATCCTGGTAGGCAAGATCACCCCCAAGGGGGAAACGGAGCTGACGGCCGAGGAGAAGCTGTTGCGGGCCATCTTTGGGGAGAAGGCCCGGGATGTGAAGGACACCTCCCTGCGGGTGCCCCACGGCGAGAAGGGCAAGATCATTGACGTGAAGGTGTTCACCCGGGAGAACCGGGATGAGCTGCCGGCGGGGGTGAACATGATGGTGCGGGTATGGGTGGCCCAGACCCGCAAGGTTATGGTGGGGGACAAGATGTCGGGACGCCACGGCAACAAAGGGGTCATCGCCCGCGTCTTGCCCGTGGAGGACATGCCGTACCTGGCCGACGGCACTCCGGTGGACATCATCCTGAACCCCATCGGCGTGCCGTCGCGGATGAACCTGGGCCAGGTGTTGGAGACTCATCTGGGGTGGGCGGCCCACCACCTGGGCTTTCGGGCCGTTACCCCGGTCTTCGACGGCGCCAGGGATGAGGACGTGGAGGATGGCCTGGCCCGGGTCTGGTTCGTCACCGAGGCTGGCGCCGTGGACCGGTATGCCATCGAGAAGGAACCCTTGGTCCACTGGGACATGGTGCGCCAATGGCTGGCCAAGCAGGGCTTCGACTACGATAGGCTCTTCGACGACAAGCTGAAGGGGGAGGCCCGGGAAGCCTGCCTCCGCATCTGGCTCAAGGAGCAGGGTGTGGAGGCCTCCACCATGTCTCTGGAGGAGATGCGGGCCGCGGCACGGCGCCTGGACCAGGAGGAGAGCAAGGCAGCCCCCATCTATGGGAAGGTGACTTTGTACGATGGCCGCACAGGGGAGCCCTTTGACCAGCCCATCGGGGTGGGCTACATCTACATGATGAAGCTGATCCACCTGGTGGAGGACAAGATTCACGCCCGCTCCACAGGCCCCTATTCCCTCATCACCCAGCAGCCCCTGGGAGGCAAAGCCCAGTTCGGCGGACAGCGCTTTGGCGAGATGGAGGTGTGGGCACTGGAGGCGTACAGCGCCGCCTATAACCTCCAGGAGATCCTGACGGTGAAGTCCGACGACCTGGTGGGACGGGTGAAGACCTACGAGGCTATCGTGAAGGGGGAGGACATCACCCACCCGGGTATTCCCGAGTCCTTCCAGGTCCTTCTGAAGGAGCTCCAGAGCCTGGGCCTTGCGGTGGAGCTGCGGCGCGATCCGGGCGAACTGGAGCCGGTGTTCACGTCCGATCAGGGCCTGGAGGAGATGGAGGCCAGGGCTCCCGAAAGGGTAATGGGGCTGCAAGGCGATGGAGCGGCTCTGCCTGCCATGGAGGTGGCAGAGGCGGAGAATCCTGAGGCGGTGGGGGTGTCCGCCGAGGATGATTAGCGGCCCCGAAAGATGGCGTGGGCGTCGCAGCAAGGCATGAACCAAGCCACCTGGCGTGGAGGGAGAATTAAGGGATGCCAACGACTCAGGAGTTCAACACCATCCGCATCTCGCTAGCCTCTCCGGAGCAAATCCGGAGTTGGTCTTATGGAGAGGTCACCAAGCCCGAGACCATCAACTACAGGACACTCAGGCCAGAGAAGGACGGCCTGTTCTGCGAGCGGATCTTCGGCCCCACCAAAGACTTTGAGTGCTTCTGCGGCAAATACAAGAAGGTCCGCTATAGGGGCCTGATCTGCGACCGGTGCGGTGTGGAGGTGACCCGGGCCAAGGTCCGCCGCGAGCGCATGGGCCACGTCGTGCTGGCGGCCCCTGTGTCGCACATCTGGTTTGCCAAGGGCACTCCCAGCCGCCTGGGGCTGCTGCTGGACCTTACCCCCAGGAACCTGGAAAGGGTCCTCTACTTTGCCCAGTACATCATTGTCAGCGTTGATGAGGACGCCCGCCAGCGGGCCCTCAAGAACCTGACGGACCAACTGGCCCAGGAGATGGAGCGCCGGGACCTTAGCGCCCAAGAGCGTGTTGAGGGGGTCCGCGAGCGCCTGGCGGAAGCCGTGTCTACTCTGAGGCCTGAGGTGCGCCGGGAATACTCGGTGCCGCAAGCGCACCAGACCCAGGTTGAGGTGGGCCAGGAGATCGCGGTTGGGATGGTGCTGGCGTCTCCTGCTGAAGGGGAGGAGGAGCCTGTGAGGGCCCTCTACGACGAGGCGGACCGCTTTGGCCTTGTGGTGGAGGTGGGGGAGGGAGAGGTCACAATCGTGTGGCGAGACCTTGAAACGGTCCAGGCCCAACGGCTGGCCGACGATGAGATCGCCGGCATTGCCCAGGAGCGGGACGTGGAGAAGGAGACGCTGGAGGAGGAGCACCAGGTCCGCATGGACGAGGTGGAGGACATGCGCACCCAGCAGCTTCTTCCCGAGATCCGTTTCCGCGAGCTGCGGGACCGCTACCCGGACGTCTTCAAGGCAAGCATGGGGGCCGAGGCGCTGTTGGAGATCCTTCAAAAGCTGGACCTGGACGCCCTGCGGGAGATCCTGCTCCAGGAGATGAAGTCCACCTCCGCGCAGCGCCGAAGGAAGGCTGTCAAACGCCTCAAGGTGGTGGAGGCCTTCCGGCGCAGCGGAAACAAGGTCGAGTGGATCATCTTGACGGTGCTGCCTGTCCTGCCTCCAGACCTGCGCCCCATGGTGCAACTGGACGGCGGCAGGTTTGCCACCAGCGACCTGAACGACCTGTACCGCAGGGTCATCAACCGCAACAATCGCCTCCTGCGGCTCATGGAGCTGGAGGCGCCAGACATCATCATCCGCAACGAGAAGCGGATGCTCCAGGAGGCGGTGGACGCTCTGATTGATAACGGACGCCGTGGCAGGGCCATCTCCGGCAGCCACAACCATCGCCTCAAGTCCCTTTCCGACCTGCTGCGAGGCAAGCAGGGACGCTTCCGCCAAAACCTCTTGGGCAAGCGGGTGGACTACAGCGGGCGCTCCGTCATCGTGGTGGGGCCGAGCCTGCGGCTGGACCAGTGCGGTCTGCCCAAGCGCATGGCCCTGGAGCTGTTCAAGCCCTTTGTGATGCACAGGTTGACGCTGGAGGGCCACGCCGCCAACATTAAGAGCGCCAAGAGGATAGTGGAGCGGGCCCGCCCCGAGGTGTGGGATATCCTTGAAGAGGTGATCAAGGACCGGCCGGTGTTGTTGAACCGGGCGCCCACGCTCCACCGTCTGGGCATTCAGGCCTTCCAGCCGGTCCTCATTGAGGGAAACGCCATCCAGCTCCACCCGCTGGTGTGCCAGGCCTTCAACGCCGACTTCGATGGGGACCAGATGGCTGTCCACGTGGTGCTCTCTCGCGCCGCCGTGGCCGAGGCCAAAAAGGTGATGCTCAGCACCTACAACATGCTCTCCCCGGCTTCAGGCGAGCCCCTGGTGGCCCCCACCCTGGACATGGTGATGGGGAGCTATTACCTCACCATGGACCGCCCTGGGGTCAAGGGGGAGGGCAAGCGGTTCAACGGCATTGATGAGGCCTCGCTGGCCCATGCCATGGACGTGGTGGACCTGAGGGCCAAGATCCGGGTGCGGGATGAAGTCCTGCCCGACGGGGAGGCGGAGACCACGGTGGGCCGCCTCATCTTCAATGAGGTGCTCCTGCCGGAGGGGCTCCCCTTCCACAACAACGTCATGGACAAGAAGGCCCTCAAGGATCTGACGGCGGAATGCTATCGTGTCCTGGGGAACGAGGGGACCCAGCGGGTCTTGGACAAGATCAAGACCCTGGGATTCCACTACGCCACCCAGGCGGGCATCACCATATCCATTAGCGACATCCAGGTGCCCGAAGGCAAAGGCCAACTCCTCGCGGAGGCCGAGCAGAAGGTGCAGCAGGTGAACGAGCACTTCGGAATGGGCCTGATGAGCGCCGAGGAGCAGTACGAACACACTGTGGCCGTCTGGCGCGAGGCCAGCGAAGAGATGCAGAAGATGGTGGAGCGGGAGATGTCCCATTACGGCGGCATCTACCTCATGGCTAGCTCGGGCGCCAAAGGCAACATCAGCCAGATCACCCAGATGGCGGGGATGCGGGGACTCATGTCGGACCCCAAGGGAAGGATCATCGCCCTTCCCATCACCTCCAGCTTCCGTGAGGGCCTCTCGGTCTTGGAGTACTTCATCTCCACCCACGGCGCACGCAAGGGCCTGGCCGACACCGCCCTCCGCACTGCCGATAGCGGCTACCTCACCAGACGGCTCATCGACGTCTGCCAGGACGTCATCATCCTGAGCGACGACTGTGGCACCACGGAGGGGTTCTGGGTCCATACCAAGGGCCCCGATAGCCCCGCCGCGCCCTTTGGCGAGCGGATTTTGGGAAGGATGGCGGCGGGCCCCGTGGCCCATCCCGGGACAGGCGAGATCATCGTAGAGGGCAACCAGGAGATCAACGAGGAGAAGCGGGACCAGTTGATGGCGGCAGGGGTGACCAGCGTGTATGTGCGCTCGCCGTTGACGTGCGAGGCCCGCCGGGGCTGCTGCCGGCTGTGCTACGGGCGCAACCTGGCCACGGGCCGCCTGACGATGCAGGGCGAGGCGGTGGGCATCATCGCCGCCCAGAGCATTGGGGAGCCGGGAACCCAGCTGACCATGCGGACCTTCCACACCGGGGGCGTGGTGGCCCAGGCAGGGGACATCACCAGCGGTCTCCCTCGGGTGGAGGAGCTGTTTGAGGCCAGGGCCCCCAAGGGCCAGGCCATCCTGAGCGAGATCGACGGCCAAGTGGAGATCACCGAGACGCCCGACGGCCACCATGTCATCCGGGTGATTAGCGAAGAGGAGCTGCGGGAGGACCACCCTCTTCCTGCGGGGTACCGGCTGCTGGTGGGCGAGGGAGACGTGGTCTCGGCAGGGGCTCCGCTGGCCACGCCCCAGCTCAAGAAGGGGGAGGAGGCGGCCGCCCTGGCCCAGGCCGTCATCGCCCGAATGGATGGGAAGGTGGAGCTTACCAACGAGAGCGTCACCGTGGTATGGCGGGACCAGGAGATCCGGGAGTACGACGTCCCCGCTTCGGCCCTCCTGGCAGTGCAGGCTGGCGGCCAGGTGAAGGCGGGAGAGGCCCTGACCAACGGGCCAAAGAACCCTCAGGACATTCTGCGGATTCAGGGCAAGGAGGCGGTGCAGACGTACCTCACCGAGGAGGTGCAGCGGGTGTACCGCGCCCAGGGTGTGAGCATCCACGACAAGCACATTGAGGTGGTCCTGCGCCAGACGCTGCGCCGGGTGCGGGTGGAGAATCCCGGCGATACGGAGTTTCTCCCCGGCGACCTGGTGGACAGGGCGGCCTACACGGAGACCAACGAGCGGGTGCTGGCCGAGGGCGGCGAGCCTGCTACCGCGAGCCCGGTGCTCTTGGGCATCACGCGGGCCTCCCTTTCCACCGACAGCTGGATGGCAGCCGCCTCCTTCCAGGAGACGGCGCGGGTCCTGACCGAGGCGTCGGTTGCGGGCAGCGAGGACAAGTTGCTGGGCCTCAAGGAGAACGTCATCATCGGCAGGCTCATTCCCGCTCGCTTCGACCTGTCCGAGGAGGGACGAGAGCGCCTGGGGCTGCCAAAGGACCATGTGATGGGCTACCCCAAGAAGGAGCTGACGGCGGCGGCCCTGGACGATACCGACGAGTACCTGCGCACTATGGAAGGCGCCCTGGGGATCTAGCCGGATGTGGAAAAGGGGTGTCCAGAGGGGCGAAGCCCCTTTGGCAGGGGTCTGGGGGTGTCCCCCAGATACAATTTCCACCCCCTTCCTGGCCAGGAAGGGGG
>Ga0209515_10007706_pt1 | contig 12900 bp, 13 predicted proteins | sample Subgroupgradi54m_FD_187454 | JGI IMG/M metagenome (GOLD analysis project Ga0209515, IMG submission 187454) | Subsurface groundwater microbial communities from S. Glens Falls, New York, USA - GMW60B uncontaminated upgradient, 5.4 m (SPAdes)... ... | reverse complement strand
TTGCCTGTGGGATCGGGAAGAGCATGGGCGGAGCGCGAGTCAACTTCGGCAGGCAGGGACCGGCCTTCGCGCAAGCCTACGGCCCGGCAGACACCTGCCGCTACGCCGGAATGGCTCAAGCTGACTTCGCTTTCAATTGTCCCCGGGAGGAAGCAGGCGCGGCAACGTCCCTGCATTTCTCCGTGCCCTCGGGTTGGTTCTCTGTGTCCAAAGGGTTGGGATCCTTTGGTTGCGGCTGCCGCGCCGCGAGATTTCCGGATCAAGAGTGCGGCACACTACCCCCCGGGGCTGACTTCTGGGCCCGTTCGTCCGACTTCCGCGCCGGCAAGGAAGCAATTATCAACCGTTCGCGGTAAAAGGAGGGGCCAACACGCGGCATGAAGCCGGGCGTCGGCAATACCAAAACCAATGAACGTTGTCTCAATCCATCCTTCCTTACGAAACGCAGCGGCCTGCTGGGCCGGCCTGTGCGCCCTCGCTTGGGCGCCGGCAACCTGGGCTGACCCTGCCTCGATTGTCGTCTTTGGCGATAGCGGCGCCGACATGGGGAACCTGCACGCGGTGCCGGGCTACGGCCCGGGCTCACGGGCGCCGTATTATAACGGGCCCGACGGCCTCATCCGGCTGTCCGACGGTCCGATGTGGCCCGAACTGATGTTTCCCGGCATCCGCTCGATCAACGGCTCCGACGGCCCCGGTCACCGGCTGAATTTCTCGTATGGGGCCGCGACGACGGGCGCCTGGACGGTGGGCGCCGGCGAGGCCGGCGAATTGCCAGCCGGCGTCCAAAGCCAAATGAGCGCGTATCTCGATCTCCGGGCGGCCGGTGCGATCCCGGCGCCCGGTCCCGGGGCCTACGCGTTCATCGAGGCGGGGACGAACGATTACATCCTCGGCATGGTGGACGGTGAGGATCTGCGCCACGTCGCACAAGCGAGCGTCGAGCGCCTGGCCGGCTCCGTTCGCCTGCTGGCTGCCGCGGGATTCTCGACCGTGCTCGTGACCGAAACGCCGGATTTCGGCGAGGCGCCGCTCTTTCGTGAACTCGGCCTGCCTCCCGCGGAGAGCGAGGCCCTGCGGGCGAGCCTGGCGAACCTCGCTGGGCTATCTCGCGCCGAACTGCGGACTGCGCTGACGCGGGTGCAGGCAGAGCTTGGAGACGGCCACCGCGTCGTCGTGCTGCCGTTGAATCACCTGTTTCGCGCCGCGATCGCGAATCCTGCCGCATTCGGGTTCACGAACGTGACCGGCCGGATCTACGACGACTCCTCGGACACGGTGCTCGAGTCGGACCCCGGACGGCGTGCCGGCTACCTGTTCGTCGATTCGCTGCATACGACGGCCCGCGCCCAGGAGTGGCAGGCGAGATACTATCGGGAAATCGTGCGCGCGATCGACGGCACGCTGCAGCGGCGCTTCGCGCGCTCGAGCGACAGTCTGATTTTCCAAGCCGACGTCATGCGGCGGCTGGGCGACGATGCGCTCACTGAACCCGGGCCGGCGGACCGGTGGAGCCCCTTCGTCGGCGTCCGGGCCGCGCGCGGCGATGGGCGGGTTGACAAGGCCAACGATCCGGTGCGTCCGGACTGGACTGGTGACACCGTGGCGGCGCTCGTCGGCGCGAAGCGTGCGCTGTCGGAGCGATGGACGCTTGGGCTGGCGATCGGCACGTTCGAGGCGGACGGTCGCCTCCAGTCAAACGTGTTGGGCTGGGAGCACCAGGGCACGGGGCTGTGGCTGCTCAATCGATGGAACACGGCCCTCGCGACGCTGACGGTGTCCGCTGGCTTCACGCAGACCGACACGACGTACGCGCGCGACCCGGCGATTCCCACATTCGTCGCGCGAGGGGAGACAAAAAGCCACGTCTGGCAAGCGCGCGCTGAAGCCCGGCGCCCCCTGGGAGAATGGTTCAACGGAATCTTCGGCGAAGTCGCGCTCGGCGCGTCGTTCGTTCATTTGACGACCGATGGCTTCGCCGAGCGCGGGGCCGCCGGCCTCGACGTGCGGTATGCCGGCCTCGAGCGGCGGTCTATCCGGCCCGATATCTCGGTGCGTTTGCGGACGGAAACGCGGCTGGGCGGGGTCAAAATCCAGCCCGCGATCGATTTTCTCGCGCGCTACGAGCTCGGTGATCGCGTTTCTGCGGTGTCCGCGCAGTTGCTCGACAACACGGCGCGCCCCGTGCGCGTCGAGGCCGAGCACGGTCCGCGCTTCTTCGGTGGCGTGCGGGCGTCGCTTGGCTTCGTCCTGACAGAGCGCCTGCGGGCCGAGATCGCCGATGAGGTCAGGCTGGGAGCTTCGAAACGAACAGAGCATCAGCTCGAGGTGGCGTTGCGCGCGCGTTTCTAGCTTGGACATTTCACGCCGTGGTTTCCCGCAGCCCGCGGTGCGGTTGGCCGATCGGGGCCACGGCGTGCTTTGTCGGGGGGGATGGGCGGGAAGCGCGGCGCGCGCCGGGGCGAGTTGGTTGTTGGTTAATGAGAACCGCAGACGAAGATGATGAGGGCATAGCCTGCATATTTCACGGCCTCGTGGTGGGAAAGGTAGCGCGGTGCTTCAGCCCTGCGCTCAATCTCGCCAGCGCGGGCTGAAGCACCGCGCTACTCCCCATCGTCGCCATCGATACAGCCCGATGCCATTTTCTCTCGGAGTGTGAAATATCCGGGATAGGGGGATGCGATCCGGCCCGAGATCACTCACCCCATGCCATGTCCAGCGACCGCGACCAAGCCCCTACACCACCCGCGCCCAAAGCAATTTGAGGTAGCGGCTTTCGAGGCAGTTGGAGTAAACCGGATGGTCCACGCCGGGGCCCGTGCGGTCGAAGATCGGCGGGCGGCGATTCATTCGATGCGCCTAGCCACGCGGTCGAGCACCTCGCGGATGAGCGCCTGGTAGGGCATCCGGTGCTTCTTCGCCACCCGGCGGAACTTCGAGAGGCTGCCGGCACTGAGGTTGATCGTCACCTTCTCCCGCTCCAAGGCCCGGGCGAACTCGGCCGGTGACGGGAGCACATCCTCCGACACGACAAACAGCTTCTCCGGCATCTCGCCGCGGTCGTCGGTGTAGTTAACCTTTTTCTTCATAGATACGTTCTCCTTTACGCCAGTAGCCGGCGCCGATCACCCTGATGACGCCCGCCCTGAGCACAAAACGCACGGTTAGGATGCCGTGGCCATCGTGCCCGACACACCAGAAGCGTCCCTCCGTCAGACTGTGTTGGCGGTCTGCCAGCAAAACGCGGCCGGGATCGGCGAACACCCGGGGCACCGTCTCGAAGCCAACCCCGTGCTTGCGCCGGTTGATCTGCTCCTTGGCCTTGTCCCAAGTGAACTGCACGCACCACAGCCATACGAAGATATGGCCTTGCGTCAAGCGGTCTCACACCACCCGCGCCCACAGCACCTTGAGGTAGCGGCTCTCGGGACAGTTGGAGTAAACGGGATGGTCCACCCCGGCGCCCGTGCGGTCGAAGAACTGCAGCCGGCGGTTGAGCCGGTGCGCGCCCTTGATGACGCATTCCTCGAATGTCTCCAGCGAAACCAGGCCCGAACACGAGCAGGTGACGAACAATCCGCCGGGCTTCACGAGGCTGGCGGCAATCTGATTCAGGTCGGAATATTTGCGCATGCCCTCGGAGGCGCCGGCGGGTTCGCGCGTCATCACGAACTTCGGCGGGTCGCACATGACGGCGTCGAACTGCTCGCCATTCTTCTGCATCTGCCGGGCATAGGCGAAGGCGTCGGCGTGCACCCATTTCAGCTTGTTCGGCGAAATCTGATTCAGGTTGGCGTTGCGCCGGCCCTGCTTGATGACGTCCTCGTCGAGATCGACGGCCGTCACCTCGGTGGCGCCGCCGAGTGCGGCGTTGATCGAAAAGCCGCCGGTGTAGCTGCAGAGGTCGAGCACCCGCGCGCCTTTGACGAGCGTGCCGAAGCGGCGGCGGTTGTCGCGCTGGTCGCAGAAGAAACCGGTTTTGTGCCCCTCGGCGAAATCCACCTCATACTTCACGCCGTGTTCGCGGATCTTCACCTTGTCGGGCGCCGAGGCGGTGACGTCCTTCATCTGCGACGGCTTGATGCCTTCGAGGCTGCCGAGGTCATGGTCCACGTGCACGCGAACATGTTTCGTCCCGAGCAGTTCGTGCAGCAAGGGCAGCCACTTCGGCAGCCGTTGGAAGATGCCGAGCGAATAGACGTCGCAGTAAAGCACGTCGGCGTAGCGGTCGATCGTCAGGCCGCTGAGGCCGTCGCCGTCCGAGTTGATCACGCGCCAGGCGTCGGAGGCCTCGTCGAGCTTGAACATGTCCCGCCGCAGCGCGACGGCCCGGCGGATGGCCTGCTCGAAGTATTCCTCGCCCACCGGCTCGTTCGAATGAACCACAACGCGCAGCGGCATCTTGGCCCGCGGGTTGAAGAGGCCGGTGCCGACGCGATGGCCGAACTTGTCGTAGACCGAGACCAGGTCGCCGGGCCGGGCGTCGCGCGAGACGTCGCCGAGCATGCGCGGGAAAATGGCCGGCTGGAACGAGACGAACTTCAACTGCGCCCAGGGCTTCGACCACTGCTCCGGCGGCAGCGGCTCGCCCAGCTCGGCGCGGCCGGGATTGATCGGGGTTTTCTCGTCGGTCTCGTCGGACATGGGTTTCACGCAAAGACGCAAAGTCGCCGAGGGCGATTCATTTTTGGAGGGTCGAGTTCCTGCGAGACCACGTGCAACAACCGCCGACGGCCTCGCTGGAGCTCAGCCCTCCGCAAAAAGGCCGGCCGCAACAGCGGAACCGGCCCGAGGTGAACAAAAATTCAGGAGGCGGCCCGTGACTTGCCCATGATGAAGTAGAGGATGGTGCCGAGGAAGGGCAGCAGGATGATGAGGACGACCCAAAGCAGTTTGTTGGGATTGCTGCTCCCGATGCAGTCGACCAGCGCGACGATCCAGAAAATGAAACACAGGACGGCGATGAGGTAGTTCAGGTTCATGGGCGGAAAGAATACCTGAGGCCGCCGGTCGGGGCGATGGGGCCAAACCCTACCATGGAGGCGTCAACCGTAGGGCCAGTCTGCGACTGGCCTCCTTCCCGGAGGGGAGCCGGTCGAAGACCGGCCCTACCAAAGAAAAAGGCCGGTCCGCGAGGACCGGCCTGAAAGAATCGCGGCGTAAAGCCGCTCCTGCAGTTGGCGCAGACTTACGCCACGCGCTCGACGATGAGCGGGGGTGGGATCGGCCGCTTGGGCGCGAGACGGTAGGCGTCCTTGAAGTAGTTGAGCGCCTGCTCGAGCTTCGCCTCGTCGTTGTAATGAATCATCATCAGCGGCTCGCCCTGCTTGACCTGCGTGCCGACCTTCTTGATCTCCGAGACGCCCACGGCGTAGTCGATCTTGTTGTGGTGCGCGGGATCCTTGCCGGCGCCGAGGAGCGAGACGCCCTTGGCGATCATGGCGGCGTTGATCGTGTGCACATAGCCGCGCTTCGGGGCGGGCAGCTTGCGGATGTGGCGGGCCGTCGGGAATTTCTCCGGATGATCGATGAACGAGGTGTCGCCTCCCTGGGCCTTGATCATGTCCTTGAACTTTTCGAGTGCGGAACCGTCGGTGAGATGGCGCTGCACGGTCTGCTTGGCGGAGAGAGTCGAGCCGGCGACGCCGGCGAGCCGCACGATCTCCATCCCGAGCTTGAGCACGAGTTCCTTCATGTCCTCGGGGCCCTCGCCCTTGAGGAGCGCGATCGCCTCCTTGATTTCGAGCGCGGTGCCGACGGTGTCGCCGAGCGGCTGGTTCATGTCGGTGACGAGCGCGACGCAGCGGCGCTTCATGGAGCGGCCGACGCGGGTCATCGAACGGGCGAGCTGCTTGGCCTGCTCGAGATCCTTGATGAAGGAGCCGTTGCCCCACTTGACGTCGATGACAAGACCCTCGGCCCCTTCGGCGAGCTTCTTGGAGAGCACGCTGCCGGTGATGAGCGGAAGGCTCGGGATGGTGCCGGTCTCGAGGCGGAGGTCGTAGAAAATCTGGTCGGCCGGGGCGAGTTCGGGGCTTTGCTCGGCGATGGCGCCGCCGACGCGCGCGAGCTGGTCGACGAAATGGGGGATCGTCATGTGGCTCTTGAAGCCGGGCACGGCCGAAAGCTTTTCCAGGGTCGTGATGACAAATTCCTGTTCGACGCCGCACATCATCGGGACCACCACCCCGCTGGCCATGGCGAGCGGAGCCAGGACCAGGGCCGTCTTGTCGCCCACCCCGCCGGTGGAATACTTGTCGATCTTCGGCTTCGAAATATGCGACAAATCGATGACTTCGCCGGACAGCATCATCTCCTCGGTTAGGATCGCCGTCTCCTGGGCGGACATGTTGGCGAAGAAGATCGCCATCAAAAGCGCGGCTTGCTGGTATTTGGGCATCTCACCGTCCAGCGTGGAGTCGATGATGTAGCGGATTTCTTCCTGCGTAAATTCCTGGCCGTCGCGTTTCTTCTCAATCAATGAAGTAAACGACGGTTTGATGAACCGACGCGTGGGAATTGGGCGTTTTCTCATGGATGTCACTGTGTATGTCAGAGGATCGCGCCGTGCGGCGCAAAGCTCGCAGAGGCAATGGGTTTTGCCAATTTTGTCGAGCTTAAAATACCATATCCGAGACCTATTTTCACGTTTTCTCTACAATCCCCCAACCGGCTGCGCCAGTCGCAGTTGCACCCGCCAAAATCCTTCTTGCTCAAAGCCAAGCGCAATTCCTCAATCAACCGATGGACCTTCCATTCAACGTAGCCAGCCACCTTGATGCAGCCCTGCGAGCCGCCGCTACCAAGCTGGGGCTGACGGAACGGGGCTTCCAGCCCGAAGTCCGGGTGGCGGACCCGGCCAATGGCGACTATCAGGCCAATGGCGCCCTTGCCTTCGCCAAACGGGAAAAGCAGAACCCCCGGACGCTCGCTCAGCAGATCGTCGACCAACTGGGCGATCTGACGGGCCATTTTGACCTCACGCTCGCCGGACCCGGATTCATCAATTTCCGGATCAAGCCGGCCGCCCTCCTCGGCTGGCTCCAGACCTACGATTCCGAGGAGCACCTGCGCTCCGGCGCCGCCAGCGCCCGCCAGGGTCAGACCTGGCTGGTCGACTACTCCTCGCCCAACACCGCCAAACAGATGCATGTCGGCCACCTCCGGTCGGCTGTCATCGGCGAAGCCCTCTGCCGGCTGCTGGCCTTCAGCGGGGCGAAGGTGATTCGCGACAATCACATCGGTGACTGGGGCACGCAATTCGGCAAGCTCATCTGGGCCTACAAACGCCACCTCAACGCCTCGGCGCTCGCCGCCGAACCGCTCGAGGAATTCGAGCGCCTCTATAAACTCGGCAACAACGCCGCCGAGGCCGACCCCGCCGTCCTGACCGAGGCCCAGCAGGAACTCGTCAAGTTGCAGAGCGGCGACTCCGGCAATCTGGCGATCTGGCAAAAAATCAATGACGCCTCGCTCGCGGCCTTCCAGCTGATCTACGACCAGCTCGGCATCAAATTCGACGTCACGCTCGGCGAAAGCTTCTACAACGACAAAGTCGAACGCATCTACCGCGAGCTCACCGAGTGCGGGCTGGCCCGGGAGAGCCAGGGCGCGCTGGTGGTGTTTCACGAGGAGCACCCGCGCTTCAAGACGCAGCCGTTCATCATCCGCAAGAAGGACGGCGCCGCCAACTACGCCTCGAGCGATCTCGCCACCATTCTTTATCGAACAGAAGAGCTGAAAGTTTTTGGGGCTGTATATGTCGTGGACTTACGTCAGCGTGACCATTTCGACCAACTATTCCTGACAGTGCACAAGTGGTTTACTGCAACGCAAAGGAATCCGCCTAAGCTTGATTACGTGGACTTCGGCACGGTCCTCGGTGAAAACGGCAAGCCACTTAAGACGCGGGACGGCGAGAACATCCGCCTAAAAGACCTGCTCAACGAGGCCCGCGAACGAGCGTTCCAGCTCGTGAGCGCGAAGAACCCTGATTTCCCCGAGGCCGAGCGCCGCGCCATCGCCGACATCGTCGGTGTGGCCTCCGTGCAATACGCTGATCTCTCGCAGAATCGCTCCAGCGACTACGTGTTCACCTGGGACAAGATGATTTCACTCGAGGGCAACACGGCCGCCTACCTGCTCTACGCGGTCGCGCGGATCCGGAGCATCTTCCGCAAGGCCGCGGGACCCGAGCCGGCCGGAGCCGACCTGCCCTCCCCGCCGGTGGCCGGCGCCACCGCCCCGGAGACGCCCCAGGAAATCGCCCTGGCCCGGAAGCTCGTCAAGTTTTCCGACGCCACCCAGCTCGCCACCAACACGCTCCGCCCACATTTCATGAGCCTCTATCTCTATGAGCTCGCGGGTGACTACAGCACGTTTTATGCGGCCGACAAGGTCATCGTCGAGGATCCGGCCGTCCGCGCCCGGCGGCTGCTGCTGTGCCATCGCACGCTGATCGTGCTGGAGACGGGTTTGCACCTGCTCGGGCTGCGCACCGATCTGGCCCGCATGTAGCGCGCCCGCCGGCTGGGGGTGGCACTTCGCACTTGCCGCACGCGACCGGCTGGACAACATTCCGGCGCATGGCCAACCAAGAGATTTACGTCCGTGGGGCGAATGATACGGAGGCGCGCGGCCCGTTCACGCTGGAGCAGCTCATCTCGCTCGCCGAGAGCAACGACCCGGCCAAGGGCGTGACCGCCGAAACCTACTTCTACGATGCCGCGACGGAACAATGGCTGACCATCGGCAGCAGCCCGGAAATGAAGGCCGCGCTCTGGCCCGAGAAAAAGAAACTGGGCTTCAAGCAGAAGGAATTCAAGGCCCTCAACGAAGAGCAGGCCGAGGGCACCAAGGCGATATCCGTCGAGGATTTCCTGGCTGCCGCCGAAGGCCAGACCGAGGATACCAAGGGCAAGAAGGACCGGAACATCATGATGATGAGCGCCGCGATCTGGGGCACCCGCTCGGCCGCCGTCATCTCGCTGCTCAGTGCCGTCGCGCTGATTCTCCCCGGTATCGATGCCGTCATCGCCATGGACTTCGCGAAGATCCTGGAGAAGCCGTTCGTGCTGCTGGGCGTGGTGGATGGTTTCATCGGATTGCTGCTGCTGCTTGGTGTCATCGCTCTCTACCCGTTCGTGCGTTTCCGCGCCGTCTTCGGCCTTGGTTTTCTCGGTTTTCTGTTCATGACCCAGGGCCAGCTCACGCCGATGCTGGCGGTCGCGGCCGGATCCGCCGGGCTGTATTTCTGCACGATTTTCCTGAGCTACATCCCCCTGGCGGTCGCAGCCCTACTTGGACTCGGCGGCATGGCGATGCTGGCCACCATGTCGTATTCGTGAGCGCGGGCCTTCTCCGGTTCCGTCATGCCAACGCCCCCGTTCCTGTCCCGGCTTCACCGGCTCTGGACTTATGACATCTGGGCCGCCGGCCTGACCCGCGATCGCTCGCTCCGGACCCGCGGGCTCGCCTTGCTGCGCATTGCCTCGATCACCCTCTCCGGGCTGAACGAACTGAAAGTGGCCGCCCGCGCCGCCGCCCTCAGTTACAGCTCGCTGCTCGGCTTGGGGCCGCTCGTGGCCATCGCGGTGCTCATCTCCGGTTTCGCGCTGGGCGACCGCGATCCCGCCCTCGCCGCCAATGGCGTGAACAGCGTGATCAACTTCATCGCCCCGCAGATCGGCCAATACCAGAAGGCCCTGACAGACGAGCAATCCCGCCACGCCCCGGCCACGCTGCAGTCGAACGCCGCCGATCCTGCCGCCGGCATGGCCCGTCCCGCCGCCGATCCGGAAATGGTGAAGCTGATCAACAACTTCATCGCCAACAGCCGCTCGGGCTCCGGCACGGCCGGTGTCGTCGGGCTCATCGCCCTGTTGATCATCGTCATCCTCCTGTTCACCAGCGTCGAAAAAACCTTCAATGATATCTGGGGCGTCCGCCGCGGTCGCAACTGGGTGACGCGCATCATCTACTATTGGGCGGTGATCACGATCGGCGCGCTCGTCTTCTTCACCTCGTTGACGCTGTTTTCCGCCGGCACGCTGTTCGAGATTTATGCGGCCAAGATGCCGTTCCAGAAGGAGCTGGCTCCGCTCTACGCCCTGCTGTTCCGGTCCGGATCCGCCTTGCTGCTCATCCTGATCCTCACCTTCTTCTACCGTCTGATTCCGAACACCCGCGTGAAATGGCGCGCGGCGTTGATCGGCGCCGTGGTGGTCACCGTCCTGCTGTTTCTCAACAACTACCTCGCGTTTCTCTATTTCAGGAACGTGGTTTCAACCAACCGCCTCTATGGCGCGGTCGGGATCCTTCCGATCCTGATGCTCGGACTTTACGTCTTCTGGTTTTTCGTGCTAGTTGGCGGCCAGGTCACCTACGCCGTTCAGAACGTGCACTATCGCAGCAGCCAGACGGCCTGGCACAGCCTCAACCACGCGACTCGTGAAAGCATGTCGCTGCTCGTGCTCCTGCTCATCGCCCGCCGCTTCAAGGCCTGCGCCCCCGCCTATTCCGTCACCCAGCTTTCGCATCTCATCCGCGTGCCGTCGCAAATCCTCAACGAAAGCCTCAACCGGCTTTGCGACCTCAAGTTGATTGCCGAACTGCCGCCGGAGGACGGGGCGGATCCCACCGATCACCGCTACCAGCCCGCCCGGCCGATTGGCAAAATCTCCCTGGTGGAGTTTCGCCAGCTCTTCGAGAATTACGGCGAATCCCCGAGCGGCGCGCTGCTGGACAATGTCGACCCCGTGCTCGCGCACTATCATGATCGCCTCACCGCGTGCCTGCCCCAGGCACTCGGCGACCGGACGCTCGATCAGCTCATTGACGAGCTGCAGCCCAGCCAGACCTACGCACCGTTTCCCGCGAGCTGAGCGAATTGTTCGCCGTAAGCGCCCGCAAAATATTTTCTGTCATTGGCCGCGCTTGAGCACCCGACTCCGGCAAGGCAATTCCGCTTCCCCGGCAGGCGGTAACGGGATTTCTGGCGGCTTGCGCCACCCCCTACCTAAAATCAGGCATATTTATGAGCTGCCATCGCGCCCTCAAGCGCACATGTTGTTCACAATTCATCGCATCGCATGTGCCCATCTACGATACTTTGCATCGAGGACGATAATCATATTCGCGAAATATTGGTTATCCGACTCCAAGAAGTGACTGGCCCCGGCACGGCGATTTACGAAGCGGCTGACGGAGCAACCGGCCTCATGCTTGCCCGCGAACACCAACCCGGCCTCGTTATCCTGGATGTAGGCCTGCCCGACATCAGCGGCCTACAGGTGGCCGGGGCACTCAGCCTGCTGTCTCCACCGCCCCGGGTTATTATCCTCAGCTCTTACACCCCTGAAAAATTGCTGAACCGCATCCATCCCAGTCAGGTATCGGGACTGTTGCTGAAGTCCCACTCCACTGGGTCTGAACTGATCACCGCGCTTCAGGCGGCGCTCGACGACCAACCCTATTTCTCTCCACCCGTGCTGGCGGCGATGGAGGCCACCCTCGCCCAGCCCGCCCATTTCTCGAAAATTCTTTCGCCGCTTGAACTTGAGTTTTTGCCCTTGTTCGGTTCCGGCTGGACCAACGAGCGGATCGCCGGCCGCACCCGGCTGAGTACGGCCTCCATTCAAATTCATCGCCAGAACATTCTCGGCAAGCTCGATCTGCCCAGCACGGAAAAACTGATCCAATGGGCGAGCATCAATGGAATCTCCGACTCCCACTATAGACTGTCGCCAGCAAATCCTCCGCCGTTGTCTGTGCCGGTTCCGACTGAATGCTCCCCACTGGCGGAGTCCTGGACCGCAGGCTGACGCCAGCCCGCTCATGATCGGAAGCAAGGATGAAGTGCGCCGTGCCCCGACATGAATTTCGTTCTCATCCGAAACACCGGGGCAGGAGCTATTTTCGATGAATTGCTTGAACCCGATCAGGATACCGCCACCACTCCAAGCCTAGCCTGCTTATTTCACCTGAAAACAGGCACTTTCGGAGGCCGCAGCCGCCTGGACTGGAGAGTATAGAGGAGGCAGCAATCTCCCCATGCCAGCGCTTAAAATACTTTGCATTGAGGACGACACGTTGATCCGTGAGCTACTCCTTGCCCGGCTGGAAATGATGAGTGAGTTTAAGACGGAGATATGGGAAGCCGGGGACGGCACCGCCGGCCTTCGGCTGGCCCGCGAGCACGAACCCGAATTGATCATCCTCGACCTGGGTCTGCCCGACATGAGTGGCTTCAAGGTCGCCGAGGCCCTTGACAAGATGACCCCGCGGCCTCGGGTCCTCATCCTCACCGCATCCGCGCCCGACCAGGTGCTGAATCGCATTCATTACTCGTCGATCTCCGGCCTGCTCCTGAAATCGGACGCCTGCAGCGCCGACCTGATCGCGGCCATTCGCGTCGTGCTCGCCGGCCGGACCTATTTTTCCAAGAAAGTGCTGGCGGCGATGGCCGCCGCCCATGCCCAGCCGGGTCATTTCACCAAGATCCTCTCAGCGCGCGAAATTGAGCTGCTGCCGCTTTTTGGCTACGGGTGGACCAATGAACGGATCGCCGAGCGCACCGGCCTCAGCGCGGTCACCGTCCGCACCCACCGCCAGAATATCCTGCGTAAGCTGGATCTCCACAGCACGGAAAAATTGATCCATTGGGCCATCATCAACGGCTTCGCCGACTACCGCTACGAGCCGAAGGAGACCGACTCGCCGCCACTGTATGAGGCGCCCGCCGGCTGGGAGCTATCCGGCTGATCCGGGGTGCCCCGCATCCGCCCCAGTTGGGTGTGAGACAAATTTCTTCATAACAATCCGTGTTCGCTGGTTCGGAGGTAGGGCCGGTCTGTGACCGGCCGGTTTGAGCGAAGCAGAAGGCCGGTCACAGACCGGCCC
>Ga0209515_10007704_pt1 | contig 12902 bp, 16 predicted proteins | sample Subgroupgradi54m_FD_187454 | JGI IMG/M metagenome (GOLD analysis project Ga0209515, IMG submission 187454) | Subsurface groundwater microbial communities from S. Glens Falls, New York, USA - GMW60B uncontaminated upgradient, 5.4 m (SPAdes)... ... | reverse complement strand
TCAAATATCAAGCGGAAGCGGACGCACGGGTTCCTCAAACGAACGAGCTCTCGTGGCGGGAGACGGACGCTGCGCCGTCGTCGACAAAAAGGCCGCTGGCAACTCGTTCCAGTCTAATACGCAATTGGATTAATAGGACTCTCCCTGTATTGGCTTAAGCAGGGTAAGCGATTTCACGCGATTTACCGTCGTGGACGATGGACGCGTGGAAATCTGGTTTCCGTTGGAAGCCTCTCAAACAGACAAGGCATCACGCGGATTGGACTGCGTACGCGCCGCGGACTTAAGGGGGCCGTTGAAAGAAATCGACTCAAACGTCAAGTGCGAGCAATCATCCGAACAACAAAGCTTCCCCTCCCAAACGGACTAGACCTCGTTATTGTTATCCACCCGAAGACACTCCCCGCGAAGACAGAACATTTAGAGATAGAGTTAAGGCGCCTATGCAAAAGACTCGTTGTAGTTTCCTAAATCAAGCAACCGTATACACCATAATTATTGTTCATAACATCTGTGATTTCATCATGTTACCATCTTGCAGGTTCTCGCCAAGTTGTTCGATCTACATCATTGAAGCGATTAAAAAGCATGGGGTTTTTCCTGGGTTGTTTCAGGGGTTAAAGCGAATTGCGAGATGTCGCCCAGGTTACCTTGGAGGGCCAGACACGGTGAAATGACGGAACGCAGAGTTCTTGTCGCGGCAATGGTGTCATCAATCTTCCTTGCTTTCTATGCGCAGCTGATTTCATCAAAACATCAAAATGATCAGCGCATAACGCAACATAAAGTTACAGAGCAAGTTGTGTCAATATCTTCCGATAAGAATAGTGAGCCGCGAATTCTTAGTGAGGAGGAATCTGTTTTACTCGAATCGGATAGTCTCGCGGTTACCGTTGGAATTGAAACTGGCGCGATTCGCGAGGTGGTACTGAAGCGTTTCAAAAATTCAGAGAACTCCAATGGTCTCAATTTCACGAGTAAATCCCCGATATTTCAAGCTTTTCTTGGAAGTGTAAACGAAAATCAGAGTCGATGGAGTGTTGCAGCGCGTACTAAAAGTACCGTCCAGCTCGAATCGAGGAGCTCAGTTGGAACGCGGAGAAATCTTTCATTCCTGCTGGAGGAGAATCTCCCGGTGATTAAATTTAAACTGACAGAGGAAATCGATAGGCAAGATTCTCATCCACCATCAGCCAATCTGTACGCTTCATGGACAAAAGTGGACAAGCTTGATGCCAGGTCTAATCAATTAGAGACATTCGCGGTGTTTGGAAAGTCAGGAGAAAAGTTAAAATACGGACACTATTACCCCAAGTCAAACAGCGAAAAGTATGTTCCACGAGGAACAAACTTGTTTTCGCTATCAGAACGATATTTCTGCCAAGCAATCCTTATTAATTCTAGAAGCGTCGATCTAAAAATTCTCCCAAGCATTCATGATACTATCGCTGTTTCTGGAACAGGAGCTACGGTTATTGATAGCGGAAAATGGACGTATGACGGACGTATTTACCTTGGACCAAGGGACTATTTTTACTTGAAGGCCTCTGGATTTGAACAGACATTTCCGATTGGGATCATCGGGAAGATCGGTCTGGTCTTACTTCTTGGACTAAGTCTGATAGCTGGAGCCACTAAAAACTATGGGGTGGCAATTATCGTGTTTGCTGGAATCGTGACGTGTGTGACCGCCCCATTCACTGTGTTGAGTTTTCGATCGATGAAAAAAATGCAAGAGCTCAAGCCAGAGATGGATAAGATTATGGCTAAGCATAAAGATGACCCAACGCGAGCAAATCGCGAAGTGTTTGCATTATATAAAACTCACAAAGTAAGCCCGATAAGTGGGTGTCTTCCGATGGTGCTTCAAATGCCAATTTTCATCGCGTTATTTCAAGCCATTTCACATTACGTCGAATTGCGCGGAAAATCGTTTCTCTGGATTTCAGACCTGTCTCTGCCAGATCATGCTGCGCAATTACCTATGGCACTGCCTATTTTAGGGAGCGATTTGAACCTGCTTCCGATCATTATGGCGGTTGCGATGTACCTGCAATCGGCCATATCGCAGAAAACGATCTCTGCGAGACCAACACAGACGCCAAACATCATGTCAGGGCCGCTCATGGCCGTAATTTTTGGAGTGATGTTTTATCACTTTCCATCAGGGCTTGTCTTGTACTGGCTGACGAACAGCGTGATGTCCATGCTTTGGTATAAGGTGGCAAAATGATTTGGCACAGGTTTTACCCAGTGTGAAAAACCGCATCTTTAGGCTTGCGTTGTTCGCTAACCTATGTAGAATGTGCAACAGGAACTGTGATGAGAAAGTAAACGTTCTACGTGGAACAGTTGATCTTGATGGCAAAAGTCATAGCAATTTGTAATCAAAAAGGCGGTGTCGGCAAATCGACAACCGCAGTTAATGTTGGAGCATATCTCGCGCTATCAGGAAAAAAGACACTGCTCATAGATCTTGATCCTCAAGGGAATGCCACAACAGCTCTAGGGATTTCAAAGCGCATCGCTGAGAAGAACATTTATGACGTACTTCTTGGAACAACAGACGTTGGAGAGGTCATCGTTAATACGGTTGTTGATGGACTTAAGGCTGTGCCGGCGAGCATTGATCTCGCTGGAGTAGAACCGCACCTTACAGTGGCTACGGATAGAGAAACGGTGCTAAAGCGAATCTGCGATCCGCTAAAATCACAATATGAATTTATCCTGTTCGACTGCCCACCGTCACTAGGACTACTAACCGTCAACGCATTAGTCGCGGCAGATAGTACTATTATTCCGGTTCAGTGTGAGTACTTAGCGCTCGAGGGACTCACATCGTTGATCAAAGCCGTCAATCTCATCAAGCAGAACCTAAATCCAGGGCTTCGAGTCGGTGGGATCGTACTGACCATGACCGATTTTCGAGCAAATCTCGCGAAGGAGGTTGCAGACGAGGTGAAGCTTTTTTTCAAGGATCTCGTTTTTGACACAGCCATTCCACGGAATATTCGCTTGGCCGAATCTCCGAGCTTCGGGAAGCCCATCTGTATTTATGATCCGCATTCTACAGGTGCATTAGCGTATAATCTTCTTACACAAGAGGTTATATTAAAAGAGGATATAGAAAAGCTATGACAAAGCGTCTTGGGCGCGGTTTAGCGGAACTCATAGAAACATCGACACAAGCTTCAGGAAATTTTGTCTCGTTGCGGATTGACCAGATTAAAACTGGGCGCTACCAACCGCGACTGACGATGGACGCGTCGACACTTGAGGAATTGAAAGCGTCCATCAAACGCCAAGGGGTCATTGAGCCGGTCATCGTCAGGCCGCTGGCCCATGGGACGTATGAGCTCGTCGCAGGTGAACGTCGTTGGCGCGCGGTCCAGTCTTTAGGGATGCAAGAAATCCCGGCGATTATCAAAACGCTCTCCGATAAAGACGCGTTAGAGTTTTCACTCATTGAAAACGTGCAACGCGAAAATCTGAATCCCGTGGAAGAGGCACGAGGGTACGCCAGGCTTCTTGATGAGTTTGGCCATACACAAGAAGATATCGCCGTTGCCGTCGGCAAAGATCGCGCGACCATCGCGAACCTCCTGCGGTTGCTCAAGCTTCCAGCAGAGATCCTCCAGGGAGTGCAGCAGGAGACCATTACGTTGGGGCACGCGAAGGTCTTGCTGTCGATCGAAGATCACGGAAAGCAGCTTGAGCTCTACCGTCATGCGGCGAAGATCGGGATCTCTGTCCGACAACTCGAGGCGCTCGTCAGCACGCACGTTCCAGGAAAACGCCGACGAGCCAAACGGGACGATCCGGCACTGCTATCGCTCGAAAACGAACTGAAGCGAGTGCTGGGAACCAAAGTCACTCTGGCGGCTCGAAAAAAGGGAGGACGCCTGATCGTCGAGTATTTCTCCTCAGAAGACTTAACCAGAATCTTGCAGTTACTTGGAGTATCGACGTAATGACGGATGAGGCCACTCTCGTCGTGATAAAGCCGGACGCCATCAAGCGCGGGTTAGCAGGACGGGTGCTGTCACGTCTGGAAGAGTTGCGGCTGGAGATCATCGGGGCAAAAGTAGTACGTGTTGGTCGAGAGCTTGCGGAGGAACACTATAAAGCGCTTCGAGAGAGACCATTTTTTGAAGAGCTCCTCGAGCTGATCCAAGGAAACCTCCACGACACGCGGTATGTCTTAGCGCTGGTCTTTTGGGGTCCCGAGGCGATTGCTCGTGTGCGACAAGCGACAGGCTCGACACACCCAGAAAAAGCAGACCCGCTCTCATTGCGCGGGTCTCTCGGCCGCATGACGACGACGGGGGTCATGGAGAATATTCTTCACGCCTCCGCAGATGCCATAGACGCAGAGCGAGAAATTAAATTGTGGTTCACTCCCCAGGAATTGCTCCACAATCCCTTCGGCTCCCAGCACTGGGAGTCCGGAGTGCGGAGAACGGTTCAACGATGAGTCGTGCTCGGCAGGCGAACACCTCGAAGGCCTGTGGCATTCAGAGCATGACGGGATATGGTCGTGCAACGAAACGAACGGCTGTTGGAAGTGTGACGGTCGAGCTTCGCAGCACCAACCACCGGTATCTCGAAATCGACCAACGGCTTCCTAACGGACTGACCGCCTTGCAAGGTCGTCTCGTCGAATTGATCCGAGCGAAGATTAAGCGAGGGCGGATCGAGGCCTTCGTGGGCATCCAGTCGACCCAAGCGGATCAACGACGCGTGGTGTTTGATGAAGCACTCCTCCAGCGCTATCACACCGCGCTCGTCGAATTAAAAGGGCGTTTTGGACTGAAAGGATCGGTCACGCTCGAACATTTGTTAGCGCTGCCGCATGCGGTGACGATCACCGAGGAGCGCGTTCCGACCGAGCGGGTGTGGGACGCGATTCGCCAGGCCGTGCACGGTGCGGTGCAAGAATTAGTGCACGCCAGACGGCGCGAAGGGGCACGGCTCGTGACAGATTTGCAAGAACAGGTTCGCGCGATTGAGCGGCACCTGGCGGATGTTCGGCGTAGACTACCAAAAGCATCTGAACAACAGCGCGCCTCCTTGCGCGCGAGGCTGAAGGAGCTCCTAGGGTCCGAAGCGTCCGGGTCGGTGTCACGGCTTGAGGAGGCCATTGCGCTGGTGAAGGACGTGGACATTCACGAAGAGCTCGTCCGACTAGAAAGCCATTTGGCGCATGTCAGCGAGCGACTCAACAGCCATCAGCCCGTTGGAAAGCAACTCGACTTCATTGCGCAAGAACTCATGCGAGAAGCTAACACGATGGGGGCAAAGGTCAACGATCCACAGGCAGGACAACACGTCGTCGAGATTAAAAGCCGGATTGAGAAGATTCGCGAACAAGTCCAAAACCTTGAGTGAGGCCGGCACGTCACGTCCGGGGCCATTCCTGATACAGCGTCCCGGTGCGTGGGGTGTGGGGTGAGCCTGGGGCCAGATGTTTCTCAACGTGGGCTTTGATAACGTGGTGGCAGTGGAGCGCATCGTCGCTGTGGTGGCCGCCGACCCCTCGCCGATTAAACGGCTACGCGAAGCGGCCAACCGTCATCAAAAACTGATCGATGCGACTAATGGACGCCGGACGCGGACCGTGATCGTCACGGACTCCGATCACGTCGTGCTCTCCAGTCTCCAGCCGGAGACGGTCGCGCAGCGACTGACAGAGCTCCAGAGAGGATGACGGCTCGGCGCGCACAACAACAGGCGCGGGTGTTCGTGATCTCTGGCCCCTCGGGTGGGGGGAAAACCACGGTCGTGGCACGCCTCCAACGGACGATGCCACGGTTGGCGCGGTCGATCTCGGTTACGACGCGAGCCCCGCGTGCCAATGAACGAGACGGGCGCGATTACCGCTTCATCTCGTCGGCGACGTTCAAACGGCTACGTCGCGCCGGGCAATTGTTGGAGTGGGCACGAGTCCACCACGCGTACTATGGGACGCCGAAGCATCCGATTCTCAACGCCTTGGCGCAGGGGCGGGATGTGATTGTGAGCATCGACGTCCAGGGGGCACGGAAGGTTCGACGAGCGCTTGGCCTCCGTGCGGTCTTAGTGTTTCTATTGCCGCCGTCGCTGGCGCAATTGCGGCAACGCTTGTTGCGGCGTCGTACGGAGACCCCAGCGGTCGTGCGTCGACGGCTGATCGCCGCGAAGCGCGAGATGGCGTGCGCCAGTTGGTACGATTACCGCATCGTCAACGATCAGTTACACACTGCCGTCGCACAAGTCAAAGCGATCGTGAATGGGACGGCGTGACGACCGAGCACATCCACAGCTGACCATATGGGCACGAAAGACCGCGCACGAAGGCACGCAGCGAAAGGGGTTGGAGGCACATGGCGCAGGTAGCGATTGAGGAGTTGTTGAAGCGGTGCGGGAGCGTCTATAAGTTGGTGATCCTTGCCGCGAAACGAGCCAAGGAGTTGACGGATGGCGCGCCTCCCTTGGTGGAGAGCGCCCACCGGAAGGTGACGTCGATCGCCTTAGAGGAAATCCTTCAGGGAAGGGTGCTGTATAAAGCGGATGAGGAAGCCAAGAGCGGAGGAAAGAAAGGACGCGGGGCGAAGGCGAAAGAGGAGAAAAAGAAGAGGGCAAGCTAAATGTCCAACGCACCTGAGATCGTGCTCGGGATTACGGGGTCGATTGGCGCATACAAAACAGGGGATGTCGTTCGGCAACTCAAAGACGCCGGCTATCTCGTGACCTGTGTAATGACACAACGGGCCGCACAGTTCATGACGCCGCTCACGCTCCAAGCGCTCTCCGAGCGGAAGGTCTACATGGACATGTTTGACCTGGACAGTCCGCAGATCATCCATACGACGTTGGCTGATCGCGCTCGATTGGTGCTCGTCGCACCGGCCACGGCGAACATCGTCGGGAAATTCGCCAACGGGCTGGCCGATGATCTGCTCTCGTGCCTCCTGCTGGCGACGCGGGCGAAGATCCTCTTCGCGCCCGCTATGAACGTCCACATGTGGCAGCACCCCACAGTGCAGCGCAACGTGACGACACTCAAGCGACTCGGTGTCCGGTTTGTGGGACCCGATGTCGGAAAGCTCGCCTGCGGCTACGAAGCGATCGGACATCTGGCGGAACCGGATGAGATCGTGCGGGTCGTCAAACAGCTCGTGCCCATGGTGGGCGGTCCCTCGGGGAGTGACGCGGTGACGGTCTCGAGAACGAAACTCGCGGCCGCGCACCGACGACGCACGCGGACCACGAAGCCCGCCCGTCGCTCCTCCAGGCGCCGATGAGGCTGGTGGATGTGCGCGTATGACTGCGGCTGTACGTTCGCTGCGGGTACTCATCAGTGCCGGGCCTACCCGTGAGCCGATTGACCCGGTGCGCTTTCTCTCAAACTATTCGACCGGCTATATGGGGACTCGGCTGGCGCGTGAGGCGCTGGCGCGAGGCCACCGGGTGGTGCTCGTGAGCGGGCCGGTCACAGAAGTCCCCCCGTCAAACGCGCGGGTGGTCATGGTGGAGACGTCCAACGAGATGGAGCGAGCGCTCCGGGTCCAGGCGCGCCGCGCCGACGTTGTGATTATGACGGCAGCGGTCGCAGACTTTCGTCCTGTGCGCAGGACGTCAGTGAAGCTGCCGAGGCGCGCGTTGTGGCGACTGGCACTTGAAGCCACGCCCGACATCGTCGCACGGCTCCCTCGTCGGGCCGGGCAGATTATCGTGGGGTTTGCACTTGAGTCAGATCGCGTGGTGCCCAGGGCCAAGAAAAAGCTGCGAGCCAAGCGGCTCGACGTCCTGCTCGCGCAACGAGTCCACGGGGCCACGACGCCGTTCGGCCATCAGTGGGTGGACGCGTGGCTCCTCCAGCGCGGCGAGGCCGTCCAACGACTCGGGCGAGTCTCAAAAGCCCGGGTCGCACGTGTGCTCCTTGACAAAATAGAGGGGCTTTGGTACGGTCAACGAAGCCGGAAGGGAAAGTGATAGCGTGATGGGACATCGAGTTGCAAACGTCTTCGACCGCAGCGGTCCTCGTCCAGGAGACACAGGACGTCGATGGTCGCTGCTGACAGGTTTCCGTCGTGACGCCTCCGGGTTTACGCTGATTGAACTCCTGGTGGTCATCGCGATCATCGGGATTCTCATTGGCTTCCTCGCGCCTGGGGCGATGAAGATGCGCGAAAAGGCGCGGCGGTCCAAGTGTCAGAACAATCTGAAGCAGCTCTTCTACGCGATCTCGGCGTATCGGGATGATCACAACGAACAGTATCCGGCATCCCTGGATGCGCTGTACGACAAATATATCGACGATCTGCAAGTGTTCAAGTGCCCGTCCTCTGCCAATCCGGTCCCAGCTGCGCCCTCAGGAGGGGACTATGAGTATCACGCTGGGCTCTCCCCTGCCAGCCGTTCGCTCGAATCTCTGGTGGAGGATAAGAGCGGCAACCACCCTGATGGCGTCAACATCCTGCGCGCGGGGGGACAAGTCGACTTTGAGGCTGACGGCACCAAGAAGCCGTGAGCGCTTACGTCCCGTCTTCGATGTCCGCGCGTGCCAGCCAGAGACGCTCCCGTGTCGTCGATGCAGGCACGGGTCCCAGGCGTCCGGCCCCACAGGAGACACAAGGCGTTGCCGAGCCTCTTGTGCGTGATGGCTGCGGTGGCGTCTTGGCACCCATGGTCCGGCGCGGTAGCCAAGTGGTAAGGCGGAGGTCTGCAAAACCTCTATACATCGGTTCGATTCCGATCCGCGCCTCCATTCGTATGTTCCATAGCCGCGATCGGCTGAGTCATCGATGGGCCGGGGTGATGGAACTGGTATACATAGGGGACTTAAAATCCCCCGCCCGTAAGGGCATGTGGGTTCGACTCCCACCCCCGGCAGCTCTTCTCGTCGTGGGAGTCGAAGGGAGGCCCGACGCAAATCAGGGAGTCGCGACGAGTAGGAGCGACGACCTCCTCGGGAGGGCCGGGTGGCCGACCGCAGCGAGCCGTCAGGCGAGCGGAGGCGCCGACTCCCACCCCCGGCAGCTCTTCTCGTCGTGGGGGTCGAAGGGTTTCTCCGGCTCCCCTGGTGTTCGTACCACGCAGATCCGACGGGCGATTAGCTCAGTTGGTTAGAGCGCTTCCTTGACATGGAAGAGGTCAGAGGTTCGAATCCTCTATCGCCCATCGCCTATCGCGCGCGATGGTACGCGATAGGCGATCCTGAGTCCGGCTGCTGACAACAAGGCCGGGCGAAGGAGTACCGAAACAAGTAGACCATGGGACACACAGGACAGACCGAACAACTCAAAGCACACGACCCGCTGTTTGCGCTGCGCCACAGTGCGGCGCACATCATGGCGCAGGCGGTGAAGCGGCTCTATCCGCAGGCCAAGCTGGCGATCGGCCCGCCGATCGAAGACGGCTTCTACTACGATCTCGATCTGCCTGTGAAGCTCACCGACGAGGATTTGCCGAAGATCGAAGCCGAGATGCAAAAAATTATCAAGGAGAACCATCCCTTTCAGCGTTCGTTGATGGAGCAATCAAAAGCGCTGGACTTTTTCGCACAGCGCGGAGAAACATTTAAGCTGGAAATCATCAACGGGATCGAGGAGCAACAAGTCTCCCTGTTTACCGATGGGGAGTTCATCGACCTGTGCGAAGGCCCCCACGCCAAGTCGACGGGGGAAGTCAAAGCGATCAAGCTGTTGAGTTTGGCCGGCGCCTACTGGCGCGGCGATGAGCATCAGGCCCAACTACAGCGGATCTACGGCACCGCCTATCCCACACAAGCTGAGCTGGACGCGCATCTCAAGCGGCTCGAAGAGGCAAAGCGACGCGATCACCGTCGATTAGGGACGGAGCTTGAGCTGTTCAGCTTCGAGGAGCTCGCAGGGCCTGGGGTGGTCTTCTATCATCCCAAGGGCGCTCTGGTGCGCTCGCTCATCGAAGACTACATCAAGCAAGCGCACCTCGCACGCGGTTATGACCTCGTCGCGACTCCGCACATTTTTCGAACGGACATCTGGAAACGCTCTGGCCACCTCGAGTACTACAAGGATTACATGTTTCTGTTCGAAGCCGAAGAGCAGGGGTTCGGGATCAAGCCAATGAACTGCCCCGGCCACATCCTCATCTACCGCTCGCGCACACGCAGCTACCGCGAACTGCCGCTGCGCTTCTTTGAAATGGGCACCGTCTATCGCAACGAGAAGTCAGGCGTGCTTCACGGGCTGTTGCGCGTGCGCGGCTTCACCCAGGATGACGCGCACATTTTTCTGCGCGATGACCAGCTCGTCCAAGAGATCGAGCAGATTTTGGACTTCGAGTTTGAGGTCATGCGTACGTTCGGGTTTACGGACTATGAGATTGAGCTCTCGACGCGCCCGGAGAAGTTCATCGGCAGCCTCGAATCGTGGCAGCACGCCGAGGACGCACTGCGCAGCGCGATGACCTCGCGCAACCTTCCGTTTGCGATCCACGAAGGCGAGGGCGCCTTCTACGGGCCGAAGATCGATATCAAGATCAAAGATGCGATCGGGCGCAGTTGGCAATGCGGGACAATCCAGTGCGACTTCGCGCTGCCGGAGCGGTTTGAGTTGGAGTATGCCGGTGCCGACGGAAAGACGCATCGTCCGATTATGATCCATCGCGCGCTCCTCGGTAGCTTCGAACGGTTTCTCGGCATGCTCATCGAGCACTACGCCGGCGCCTTGCCGGTGTGGCTGTCGCCCGTGCAGGTGATGGTGATTCCCGTCGGTGACAAGTTCCTGGAGTATGCGCGCCACGTTGTGACAGCGCTGCGCGCCCGTGGGATTCGCGTACAGTGCGATGAGCGCAACGAAAAGATGCAGGCAAAAATTCGAGACGCCCAGCTGCAGCAAGTGCCGTACATGGCGGTAGCGGGCGCTCGGGAAGCGGAGGCGCAGACCGTCGCGGTTCGCCATCGTCGGGAGGGCGACCTGGGCGCCATGAGTGTTGAGCGCTTTGCGGAGCGCGTAGTACAGGAAGGGCGTCCCGGGACGCCTGACGCCCCGCGGCGGGCCACGAGCCGTTCAGCGACGTAACGGCTCCACACAGGAGGGAATGCGAGCGTGAGACAGTTGCGGATCAATGAGCGCATTCGCGTGAGTCAGGTTCGGGTCATTGCGGAGGACGGCGCGCAACTCGGGGTGATGGCTCCTCCGGATGCGATCCGCCTTGCGCGTGAGCAAGGGTTGGACCTCGTCGAGGTCGCGCCACAGACGAACCCGCCGGTCTGCCGGATCATGGATTTCAACAAGTTTCGGTATGAGGAGCAGCGGCGCGAGCGCGAAGCACGCAAAAAACACCACGTCGCAAAACTCAAAGAGATCAAACTCAAGCCGCACATCGAGGAACACGACTACCAGGTGAAATTGGGGATGCTCAAGCGCTTCCTCATGCGCGGCGATCAGGCCAAGGTGACGATGGTCTACCGTGGCCGAGAACTGGCCCACACCGAGCTGGGCCGGCGCATCCTTGAGCGGCTCATGGGGGATTTACAGGCCATTAGCAAGGTGGAACGGACCCCGTTGCTCGATGGACGATTCATGACGATGGTGTTCGGTCCGGATCGAGAAAAAATTAAGCGAGAAGAACAACGCGCTCGTCAGAAAACAGCTGGGGCGCCCCGTGCGGAGTCGGCGAAAACAACGACTACGCCAACCACGTCGACGTCTGGAGCCGCCGCGTCTTCGGCAATACCACAACAGAAAGGAACGAGCTAGCCAATGGGCAAACTCAAAACGGTCAAAGGGGTGAAAGCGCGGTTCAAGGTCACTGGGACGGGCAAGCTGCTCGGGTTTCGCGCTGGCCGGCGACACCTCTTGAGCGGCAAGCGAGCGAAGATCAAACGCCACCTGCGTCGGTCCCAAACCCTCGCGAGCGTTGACACGCGTCAGATCCGTTCGTTAGCGCCGTACCTATAACGAGCCACTTGGCAAGAGGTCTGCCGTGGGACGCGTCATTGCGTTCATGCAGCCTCGAGCAAACGCTCACGCAGTAATAGGAGGAAAGGCTCATGGCAAAAGTGAAATGGGCGGTCGCATCCCGCAAACGACGCAAGCGATTACTCAAGCAGGCCAAGGGGTATCGCGGCGGACGACGGCTGCACTTACGGAAAGCCAAAGAGACGGTCATGCGCGCCAAGGCGTATCGCACGCGCGACCGGGTAGTGAAGCGGCGGGAGTATCGCAACCTCTGGGTGATTCGGCTCAATGCCGCGGCCCGCGCTCGTGGATTGACGTACAGCCGACTCATCGCGGCGTTCAAAAAATCGAACGTGCAGCTCAATCGAAAGCAGCTGACGGAGTTAGCGATCAATGACCAGAGCGCCTTCGATCAGCTCGTCACACAAGTGACCGCGAGTTGAGCCCTTCCTAAACAGCCGCCCATCGGTTGGAGAAGACGGATGAGGTGGAACGGGAAGAGGCGCGAGGTCCGCCAAGACGGCCACGCCCTGCACGTTCCATTGTTCGCGTTCCACCAACGGTGCGCACGAGTCACGGATGTCTGAAGGTCACTCGATTGATTTCTCGCAGCAAAGCGAGTCCCGCGTCACCGTCGTTGATCGCGGGAACCTGTCCCGCGTGCTCGGCACACCGCAACTCTTCGCGCTAGGCTACGGGGACGTCGGCTCCTCCATTTATTACGCGTTGGGCGTCACCACCCTCTATGCGCTAGGGGCCGCTCCGCTGGCCCTGGCGCTTGCCGGCATCGTCTTTTTTTGCACCGTCCTCACGTACGCCGAGCTCTCGACGGCGATGCCGGAGTCCGGCGGCTCCTGTAGTTTTGCGCGCCACGCCTTCAACGACCTCATCTCGTTCATCGCGGGCTGGGCCCTGCTCCTCGACTACATCGTGACGATCGCGATCTCCGCCTACTCCATCGGGCCGTATCTGGGC
>Ga0209515_10007703_pt1 | contig 12904 bp, 11 predicted proteins | sample Subgroupgradi54m_FD_187454 | JGI IMG/M metagenome (GOLD analysis project Ga0209515, IMG submission 187454) | Subsurface groundwater microbial communities from S. Glens Falls, New York, USA - GMW60B uncontaminated upgradient, 5.4 m (SPAdes)... ... | reverse complement strand
TTTTGCAGTAACTCTTTTATGGCTGAATTAGATTGTGTTAAATCTTGCAGAAATTGATCTAAATTTTTTCCATATTGTTTTATAATGTTGGCATGAACTAAACCGCTTATATTTGTGGTTCCATCTTTAAAGGTTAAAGTTCCTACATAGCCTTGTCGGAAAAAACAAAGTTGAAACGTGCCTGTATTTTGTTGAACTCCTTTAAATTCAGCGTTCCAGCCCAGCCAGGGCTGTCTAGTCGGAGAGGGTTTGGAATTTCTGAAACGAGAAAATCTTCCATTGGAGCTGACTAGAATTTGCGTGAATAAAGTTTCTTCTCTATTAAGTTCTAAATCTAGAACATGGACTTTCCAGATTTTATGATTCACCCTAAATGTTTGTGTCACACTAAATCCATGCTTAACTTCAACTCCACTTTCAATCGCTTGGCGTAACAACAGCTCTTCCAGCTTTTTTCGAGGGATGGCCAAGCCATCCTCTGGGCCTAAATTTATTTGGAGAGGCTCACACTTTTGACCTTCATAAGAAAGAGTTACACAATTTGTGATCGCGCTATTTTCCTTTACGCTTTCTAAAAGACCCAGCCATTTTAAATGCAAAGAGGCTTCTGGGCTTAGGAAGGAACCGCAAACTCGGGCTCCCCACTCTTTTTTTTGTTCAAAGAGTTTTACGGAAAGCCCTGCCCTGGCTAATCCAATAGCCGCGCTTAATCCCGCAGGGCCGCCTCCTACAACAATGGCATCTAGGGCGCTCATGTTTTTTCACCCGCTAAACTCAATCTGAAAAATGGTTCAACTCTTGTTTTAAGATAAGACAATTCGTTACGGGTTGCCAGATTTTCTAATTCTGAAAAAGTAAAGGCTCTTCTTACAGAAAGAGGGCCATCGTGTTTGACCATTTCATTCCCAAATAAATTTGACACAAAAGTAACAGCCCAATAACTTAGGGTGGATCGGCGCAGGTCGCTAATGATGATTCCCCGTCTAGAAATATGGTCAAACTTTTTTAGCGCTAAGTTTAATTGAGTGTCCTCTAGATGATGTAAAAATAAAGAGGCGGTTACATAATCATAGGAGTTTGGTTCAATATTTTCTAGAAAAATATCTCCTGTTTTAATTTCAATATTTAGATTTTTAGAAGTGTGCTCTTTTGCTATTTGAGTAATTTGAGGAATAAGATCTATTCCTGTCATTTTAATTTTATAACCCTGCAGTTTTGCCCAGTCTAAAATGGCAAGGGGGATATCTCCCAAGCCACAACCCACATCCAAAATGTGAATGGGTTTATTTTTGTCCCAGGATTTTGAGAATTCGTTTAAATAGTTGAGAATAATTCTGTTGCCGCCAAAGAATTGATTGGTTTTGCGTAGAAATTTTAAACCTACCCTCATCTCCTCATCCGATACGGGACGAGAATCCATGATTTCTGGTTCGCAGATTCTTTTAGAATTCCAATAGGCAGGCATGGGCGGAGAAACCGGCGCCGAAGGAAACAAGGATGCTTAACTCCCCTTTCTTGGGAGAGGAAGAGGTTAGAACCTCTTCTAGAACATAAAGCACACTGGGAGAAGAAAGATTTCCATAGTTTTTTAGGATTTTTCGAGAAGGAGCAAGCGCTAAATCTGGTAGGGAAAGGGATTTTTGAATTTCATCCAAAACTCTTTTGCCTCCGGTATGCGCAATCCAGTACTGGATTGCATCTCTTTGAATTCCACTTTTTTTGCATAAAAGAGCCACCACTTCTTTGACCGATTGGGCCGCTTGAGTTGGAACCTGGACCCCCAGTTTATTTCTTAATCTTCCATTTTGAGTCGTAAAGCGTAACTCCTCTTTCCATTTTGGATAAGTTAAAGAAGCAAAATTTTTCAAGAAAATAGGGGACTGTCCCTTTAGGGACTGTCCCCTATTTTCTTTGTCCGTTAGAATAGTCGCCGCCGAACCATCGGCAAATATGGCATTGGAAATAACTAATTCAGGCGCATCGTCCGAATACATGGCCGCCGAACAAATTTCTGTGGAAATAGAGGCCGCAGTTCCATTGGGATTAGCTTTTAAGAAATTGTGACATTGCTCCATGGCTGGAATAGCGCTCCCACATCCCATTCCCACAACTTCCACATATCTTAAATCGTGTCTTAAACCACAAGGCTCAATGAGTTGCGCGGCCAAGCCGGGGCATACATAACCTGTACAAGTACTTACGGCAAGAAAGTCTAACTCCTGTGCCTCTATTTTTGCCCGAAAAAGAGCTTTTTTTAAAGATAGAGCAGATAATTGAATAGCCTGTTTTTCAAACCGGCGATTAATTTTATCCGGATCTTCTTCTAAAACCGCTTCAATATTTTCCAAACTAAAATAACGGGTTTCCACACTCTCATTACCAAAAACTCTCTCATAAAGTTTTAAAGTCCCCGGCTGAACCTTAAAATTCTCACGAATAAATTGAAGCGCTTCTTTCTGGGTTAATCTTAAGGGGGGAGTGGCGGTGGATACACTACAAATCTTAATCATTACAAATGGATCGTCATTCCGGCGAAAGCCGGAATCTAGTCAAGTTTACCTCTTTGCTGGATTCCGGCTTTCGCCGGAATGACGAATGTTTGCTTTTAAGATTCAAGGATTTGATTTTTCTTAAGGAGGTCTAGGATTTTTTGTGTAACGGAAAGTTCGGGTTCTTTGCCGGTGAGTTGGATATCGGAGGGGGCAATACTTTGTTGGGATGGGTCTACGACAATAATTAATACTGGAAAATTTGGGATGAGAGCTTGAACTTGAGCGAAATCAGCCAGACCAATGGCATTAGTCGTGGATACAACAATATGTCCGGTATCTAAAAGAATTCTAGCTACTTCCGCAAACCGGCGCACGAGCTCTCTTTGAGTGGACTCTAGCCAAACTAAGTCCGCGTCTACCCCTAAAAGGATATTGGTTCCATCCAGCATATACGAGGACATACCGCGTTCGAATAAATCTTTTTCCAAGGCTCGAGCATACTTATGTTTTCCAACCCCAGATTTTCCCACAAACATCACGAGCGCGGCATGGTGGCCTACTCGCTTGGAGCGCGCCTCTAAACTAACTCCTCCTCTAATCCAATTAAACTCTCTTACACGCGCCTCGGCTCTAAAATCTTCTTGTTCATCTTTTTCTACCGCGGTAATAATGCCGCCTCCCGCAATGTCGTAACCATCCACAATCACAAAACGACCCGTAGCTTCATTCGTATGGATTAAGTCGAAGGCGATAGGTTGGCGAGTGCTTAAAATAACTTCCGCCACATCGTGGCGGTCCACTCTATTTTTTTTGAGAACGCTTCCCGCTTCGGAGGCATCCATTACTTTTTGAATGGAAGAAAGACGAACGCTTTGAGCTTGGGTGTGAATTTTAATTTTATATTCTTGGTCCCGCGTGAATGGTTTTTTGCCTAACCAAATCAGGTTGGCCCTAAAACGGGTACTCACGCAAGGGCTGTTCGTCGCGTGGCTTAAAATTTCTCCTCGAGTGACAAAAATTTCTTCGGTTAAGGTCACTCCTGTAGACCAGCCCGATTCAATTTCTTTTCTTTGCGGCGCGTTAAAAGCTTCAATGGATTTTACCGTGCTCATTTTATTGGAAGGGAAAAATATAACTTTGTCCCCTACCTTTAATTTTCCAGATTCAATTCTGCCGGCAACAATTCTACGGTCGTCCCCGTGATTGGTAAATTTATAGACCGCTTGCACCGGAAGACGCAAAGGTAAATCACTTTTGGGCGGAGCTTTCTCAAATTTATCTAACGCTTGTAGAAGGGAAGGGCCCTTGTACCATTTCATAGAGCTGCTAATGGAAGCTAAATTTTCTCCGTGAATGGCGCTAATAGGAATAAAATGAAGAGGACTCACCTGCCCAATTTCGCGCAAAAACGCACGGTACTCTTTTTCTATTTTTTCAAAGTGAGTTTGATCGCGATTAACTAAATCCATTTTGTTAATACAGATGAGGACTTGTTTAATTCCTAATAAGGAAAGAATAGTTCCATGCCGGCGGCTATTCTCTTGAACCCCTTCATTGGCATCGATGACCAAAACCGCCGCTTCCGCGCGAGCGGCTCCTGAAACCATGTTTTTCAAAAATTCAATATGGCCGGGAGCATCGATGATAATGTAATCTCTTTTGGCGGTCTTAAAAAATGAGCGGGCGGTATCGATGGTAATTCCTTGATCCTGCTCATCGGAAAGAGCGTCTAGAAGAAAGGCGTATTCAAAAGGTTTTCCCGTCCGTTCGCACTCTTTTTTAACGGCATCTAACTTGCCTTGGGGAAGGGAGCCGGTATCTGCCAAAAGTCGACCCAGCACGGTACTTTTTCCGTGGTCCACATGGCCCACAATCACAATGTTCATCTGCTCCTGATTAGCCATCTTACATGTATCCTTCGCGTCTCAATTCTTCTAGACCATGCTTGCCGTCTTGAAGTCGGCCGGATCTTTCGGCGATATTTTTTAGTTTACCGCTTTTAAGTTCTTCTATAATGTCGTCTACATTTTTTGCGGTGCTTTGAATGGGGGCTTGGCAAGGAGCGCAACCTAAAGAACGGTAACGAGTTCCTGTTCCTTGATCATAGTAGAGGGAGACCGTAGGAATTTTTTCTCGTTTAATATATTCCCAAATGTGAAGCTCCGTCCAATCTAAAAGTGGATGAACGCGTACATGGGTGCCGGGCGCGAAATCCGTTTTAAATTGATTCCAAAATTCTGGGGGTTGGTCGCCAACATCCCAAAGATTATTTTTGTCTCGTGGAGAAAAGTACCGTTCCTTAGAGCGGGAACCCTCTTCATCGGCGCGGGCGCCCACAATGACTCCATGGTAAGGTTCACAATCGGGATCACTTTCATATTGACCCGTTTTTAGATTTAATTTCTTCCTGGGCCAAGTCCCATTCAGTGTATTGGTTAGAGCATCTTTTTTAAGCGATCCGCAGCACATCACGCGAGTAATTTTGTTGGGATCTCCATCCGGAAGATTTTGTGTTAAGGGAAAAGTTTTTCCAGATTTTAGAACCTCGGTATTTTGGCCCACAATCATATTGAGATTATATTCCAGAGCTAGCTTATCCCGATAGGTAATCATCTCTGGAATTTTGTAGCTGGTATCGATATGCACTAAGGGGAAGGGAACATGTCCAAAGAAAGCTTTCCTAGCCAGCCATAAGAGAACCGTGGAATCTTTCCCAATCGACCACAACATGCACAACCTCTCGAAGTGCTTAAACGCTTCGCGCAGTATGTAAACGCTTTGTTGTTCTAACTGATCTAATGGTTCCATTTTATAAACTGGGTTTACGCTCCGATGGGATTAAAACCCTATTATACTAGATTTTTACCTTGCTCTCTAAATCAAAAAGTAATCCGATAAAGCGTTCCATCCGCCCCATGGTAGACTCCCGTAAGATATTTAGTTTTAAACTCTTCCCAATTCCAGCGTAAGATTTCTATTGAATTCCACTTTGGGAATAAATCTAAACTATTGGGAACAGTTTTGTAAGCGGCGTCAAAAAAGTAGATATAATTTATTCCTTCCAGATTTAGATAATCCAATATCTTTTGCGAATTCCTCTCTTGAAGCAAGTTCAAGCTTGGCGCGATAAGAATACTATCCCAGTAGAACTGATCGGGGTTGGAAGCTCCCAGAGTTAAAACTTTGGATTGAGCAGGAATGTTTTGATTGGCATAGGTGAAGACATTAAAAAAATTCAACTTTCCTCGAAGATAACTTTCTTGAGATTGAATTCCTAAGAAAAGGGGGAGGCGTTTAAATGAAAACAATAGACTGAAAAGTAAACAGGGGAAAAATAGAGCGGCAAGAACTATTCCCTGAATGAATTTTTTGTTTTTGGATAGTGATAAAACCGTATCTACCCCCACTCCTGCTAACAGCGCAAAAATTCCATAACTTACAATATAGTAGCGCGTCTCATAAAATCTATGATGGATGGGGAGTAGAAAGAACAAAATGACATAATTTAAAAGCGCTAAAGAAAATAAGAGAAGGGAATTTTTTCTAGTTTCTTTTCTTAAAAACACAGGGAGAAGAAATGTAAATAGAAGCGGCCCGCCGCCATAAATAAATTCGCCAAAAAAGATATTGCGAAACCCTTTAAGAGTGTCCGAAAAAATCATGGAGGTTTTGGCTTGAGCGTTCAACAGAAGTTCTAAATTAGAATCCGGATGCCCCAGTATTCCTAAGAGTGGGAGAGAGACCGGAGCAAACGGATTTCCCGTAAAGTAAATGTTCCTAAAAATCCAGGGACTGACTCCCAATAAAATAAACAGGCCCACCCAAAAAATCTGTTTTATTCCTTGCCGCAATGGAACTTTCTGATATAAAAAGATCCAGAAAATTGAGAAGAGCAAAACTAGAAGCGCAGTGGATAGCCCAATTAATTTTGTCCCTAAAACAACTCCAGCGAAGAAGGATCCACAATATAGAAAGGAACGTTTTTCTGAATGGACCCAAAAAAGAATAGAAGTAAGGGTGACGAGGCCATAGAAGAGTGTTCCTAAGTCGATATTAGCTGTCCCAGACAGGCTTGTGATCATGGGCATAAGATAAAAAATAACCGCGCTTAAAAACGCGCTTTTCTCGCCAAAAAAATATCGGGTTAAAAAGTAAACCATTCCTAAAGAGAGAATTCCAAACAGAAAATGGATTAATTTTGCTATTAGAACACCATTTAAAGCCATTCCCATAATGTAAAGCATTTGAATTTGAAGAGGGTAGTAGTAAACTTGCTTGTCTTTAAGTTCGAATATTCGGTGGGCATCTAAGTACATTTTTGGAATGGAAAGGTCATACATCGTTTCCCGTGGTTGAGTAGGGGGGGAGTAGTTAAATATAAAATTACCGAGGATGGCTGTCAAAAGTATCGCAGTCAAAATCATTTCAAATTTAGTAAATTCGGGAAGTTTAATATTTTTTATCTCATTCATAAGAGCTTGCAGTTCTTTAAAACAAATTCCAAACAAAATAATAAGGGTGGTTCTAAAAACCCAAGGGTAAAGGACCCCTAAAAAACCTAAAATAAATACGAGATAAGAAAAAAAAGCCAACCCCGTTCCAACAGAAAATAAAAAGTGAAAAGATCGATTAGGAAATTTTAGTTTAGAAAGGATTTGGCTCCCTATCCCCAAAGAAGTCAGAGATATAATAAAGACCCAAGCAAGGTCTAAGGGAAGAGAGCGGATCATTTCAATTTATTTAGAAAAGGCAGAGCGTGGTCTATCCAGTAGGTGTTATTAAAAAATTGTAAATAATAATCGATAAACAGAATTATTGATATTAGAAGAATCCAAAAACCTAGGTTTTTATTTTGCATATATCTAAGACCATTTGAATGCCATCCCTAAAAGTTCGCACGCGCGTATCGGTAGAATAATCCCATGTGACTGGCATTTCTAAAATTTTATATCCCAATTTCTTGGCGAGATAGAGAATTTCTACATCAAATGCAAATCCTTGAATTTTTTGGAGAGAAAAAACTTTTCGGGCAACCTCTTTTTTGTACATTTTAGCTCCACACTGGGTATCAATAAAATCTGGAAGTGTTCGATGGAAAATATGTCTTAATGTAAAATTAAAAAGTTTTCCTAGTCTCTCCCTATAGAACGGCTCGTGAACTCGCACATTCGCTCCCTTTATAGAACGAGAACCAATCACAATATCATATGTTTTAATTGCGGCTAAAAATTTTTCTAATTCTTCTATGGGAGTGGAGAGGTCGGCATCGGTAAAAAATAGTAGGTCCCCTGTAGATTCAAGCATTCCTTTTTTTACAGCGCTTCCTTTTCCTTGGTTTTTAGTATTCGCAAGAAGTCTAAGATTGGAATAAGTTTTTTTAAAATTTTCAACTACTTCCCGAGTTGAATCGGCGCTGCCATCGTCTACCACAATAATTTCATAGGAGTAAGTTTGTTGTTTTAGATACGCCACTATTTTTTGGAGAGAAGCAAGAATTCTCTTTTCTTCATTATAGGCGGGGATAACAATACTTAGGTCCATTTAAGGTCATAATCTTAACAAAAAATTAGAAAATTAGGGACAGCACCTTGTTTTTGGTGTTTTTGGGACAGGTACGTGAAATAATTGTTTCACATACCTGTCCCAAAAATATTCTACAATGCAGCCGTTAAGGAGGACTCATAAGAAATGAAAATTAAAAAAATTGGTGTGTTAACCGGTGGGGGCGATTGCCCGGGGTTAAACGCGGTCATTCGGGCGGTGGTAAAGTCTGCCATTAAAGAGTACGGCTGGAGCGTGACCGGATTTATAGACGGGTATCGGGGGTTAGTGGAAGATTGGACAATCCCTCTTACGGAGCAAACAGTTTCCGGAATTTTGGTGAGGGGTGGAACTATTTTGGGAACGAACAACCGGGCCAACCCTTTCGCCTATACCTATAATATGGAAGGGAAAACGGTCCCTGCCGTCGATAAGTCGAAGGTGGCGCTTTTAAATTTAAAAAAGAATGAAATCGATGCTTTAATTGCCATTGGCGGAGATGGAACCTTATCCATGACCCAAAAATTTTCTGAAATCGGCATTCCTGTGATTGGCGTTCCTAAAACAATTGATAACGATTTAGCTGGAACGGATGTAACCTTTGGTTTTGATTCCGCTCTGACTGTGGCAACCGAAGCGGTGGATCGTCTCCATTCCACGGCCGAGTCCCACCATCGTATTATGGTTTTAGAAACCATGGGGCGCTACGCGGGCTGGATTGCTTTGCGCTCTGGCATGGCGGGCGGCGGGGACATTATTCTAATTCCAGAAATTCCCTATACCATGGATCACATTATAGAAGCGATAAAGAAAAGAGTGGCGCGAGGAAAAGAATTTACCATCATTGTAGTTTCGGAAGGTGCTAAGGAAGTAGGTGGAGATGTGGTGGTACAAAAGATCGTTAAAGGTTCTTATGATGCCATTCGGTTAGGCGGAGTCAGCTATAAAATTGCCGATAGCGTGGAGAAAGAGACGGAAATTGAAACTCGCGTAACCATTCTTGGCCATCTCCAGAGAGGAGGAACCCCGACCGCGTTTGATCGTTGGTTGGCCACGCGTTATGGCGCTAAAGCCACAGAACTTTTAAGCGAAGGAAAATTTGGGACCATGGTTTCTTTGCGGGGAGTCAACATTGGGGGCGTTCCAATAAAAGAAGCGGTTCACGCGTTACGGCTAGTAGACCCCGAAGGCGAAGAAGTAAGAACCGCCAAAGCCACCGGCGTTTCGTTTGGAAATTAATCTAGGCGGGATTTTTCTTCTATTTTTTGGGAGATCTTTTTCGCGGCTTTCTGAAGTCGGTCTTCGGCGCTAGGGGAAGTTGCAACAAGGACCACTCCCAACGGCCAGAAAAAGGAGACCATCCATTTTACTGGGTGCCAACCTAGGGAATAAGTCGCGGACCATTCCACTGTGGCAGTGTCGGTACGGACTAAGCGGGCGGTAATGGTCGCCTTCGCGGGCGGAAATATCATTAATCTTCTTTGTTTATATTCTGTAACCGCTCCAATCACTAAAGCGTCCGCTCCTAAAATTTTTCCAAGATTTGAAGCTGTGGTTGGATCAATAGCTCCAGTGATTCCTAAATTTTGTTCTTTTACAACTTGCTCTAACGCGCCGCGCTCAATCATTTCGTAGGCGGGAATATTTAAAAGGTAAGTAGTCATGGCTTCTGCCGCCATTTCTCCGGTTCCAGACATTCCGGGAGCATCTTTAAAAGGAAGAACGGCAACCCGAATTTTATTACCTGGGTTGGGCACATGTTTCATGACCACTTGGGGGCCAGAACAGGCGCTTAAGAAGAGACTAAAAGAGATAATAATCGCGAACAACTTTTTTGTTTGCATGAAGATGCATAATTCTATATATAATAGGAAACGCATGCAAATTTTAAGGATCATTTTTTCTGTTTTATTTATTTTGGGGGGGTCACTCACTTTCCTTTCTGCCCAAGAACGCTCGGCGAGCGAGCTTATAGATGAAGCGAACAAACTTCTCCGAGGCCAGTCCAGCCATTCGGAAATGACGATGACCATTTCCACTCCTAAATGGGAAAGAAAACTTGCAATTGAGGCTTGGAATCAGGGGCGTGAAAAATCCCTCATGCGCATACATTCTCCTGCCAAAGAAAGAGGGAACGGGACATTAAAGATTTCCAAAGAACTTTGGAATTGGTTACCCGCGGTAGAACGCGTGATTAAAATTCCACCTTCCATGATGAACTCTTCTTGGATGGGATCGGACTTTACCTATAACGATGTCGTAAAGGCCGATTCCGTTGTGAAAGATTATACGCACAAGATTTTAGAGAAGAAATTTCAAAAGGATGGAACAATGTATTTAATTGAAGCACTGCCTAAGGAAGAAGCCGCGGTCGTTTGGGGAAAAATTTTGATGGAGATTTTTGAGCAGGGTCAGGACATTCTCCCCGTAAAGGAGGAGGACTATTCAGAAAGAGGGGAAAAAATGCGCACCCTCGAATTTTTAGAAGTTAAAGAGATGTCGGGCAAACGAATTCCCACGCATGTGGAGTGTACTCCTCACAAAAAAGTGGGTCACAAAACGGTGATCACCTATAAAAAATTTGAAACCGATCTTACATTCCAGCCTCATTTTTTTAGTTTAAAGACTTTGCAAAGGCCCCTAGAATGAACTTACCCAAAATTATAGTTAAGCTGGCATGGAGAAATATTTGGCGCAATAAAAGACGCACAGCCATTACTCTTGCTTCCATTGCTCTGGGGCTTTGCTCTCTTTTGTTTCAGCAGAGTTTGATTAAAAGTTTGCAAGATCAAATTATAGAAAAGTCCACGCGCACTTATACCGGACACATTCAGGTTTTTTCTAAATCTACAACCGATCTTAAAGTCCCCGATGCCCGCATAGAAAATCCCAAACCCATCTACGAAGCGGTGAATAAAATTTCCCAGGTAGATTTATGGGGTCCTAAACTTATATTTACAGGATTAGTTTCTTCTCCTTTTACATCCAAAGGCGCTTTGGTGGTGGGGATTGACTCTGTGCGAGAAAAAGAGCTGACCACGATTGCTTCTTATATGGTGGAGGGAGATTATATTAAAGGTGAGGAAGAGCGGTCTTTACTCATGGGCGTTAAGCTCGCTAAAGAGATGGATGTAAAGTTGGGGGAAAAGATTGTGATTATGGTTCAGGGCTCCGATGGAAGTTTATCCGCGGAGCTCTTTCGACTTAAAGGTCTTTTTAAAACGGGGAGCCCTGTTTACGATGGACAAATTGTTTACATCCCTCTAATGGCCGCGCAAAAACTTCTTGTATGTGGGGATGAGATCTCGGTTGTATCCATGCACTTAAAAAATATCGATGATATTGGGGAAGTTCGTATGGAGTTGTCCCAGATTCTTCAGGCGGAACCTGTCAATGTAGTCACATGGAAAGAATCCGCCCATGAAATTGTAAGCATTCAAAAATTTCAAAATGCCATTTTGCTAGTGGTGCTCATCATTATTTTTGGAATTGTAGCCTTAGGTATTTTTAATACGCTTTTGATGTCTTTTTTTGAAAGAATACGGGAGTTTGGTTTAATGTTGGCGCTGGGTTCTAAACCCGCGCATGTTGCTTCCCTTATTCTGTGCGAGGCTTTTTTCTTGGGAACATTGGGAATGCTTTTGGGAAATTTATTGGGTTCGGTCATTATTCTTTATTTTGGCAAGAACGGGCTTCCTCTCCCCATTGGAGATGTTATTGGTTACTGGATGCCTTTTGATAAAGTAATCTATCTAAAATTCGCGTGGAAAGAACTTATTCTTTCTTCCATTGCGGCGGTTTTTACCAGTCTTTTATCCGCTATTTTTCCGGCGATGCGGGCAGCAAAACTGCAAGTAGCCCAAGCGCTGCGCCATTATTAATTTATGGAACCTTTTAAATTATCTAACTGTAAAATTCTGATCTCGGATTTGCACAAAGTCTATGAGACGAAGGGGGAAAGTGTGGCAGCTCTACAGGGAATTAATATGGAGATTGAGCCTGGGGAATTTTTGGCCATTGCGGGCCCTTCCGGTTCTGGAAAATCGACACTTCTTAATCTCATTGGAGGACTAGATAGGCCTACCTCCGGAAAAATAGTTTTTGGGGAGAAAGATTTAAGTTCTTTAACGAACTCGCAACTGTGTGAGCTAAGACTTTTTTCCATTGGATTTATTTTCCAATCTTATAATTTACTTCCCATATTGACAGCGGCGGAAAATGTGGAATATGTGATGCTGCTGCAAGAGATGGATCCTGTTTTACGGAGACAAAAAGCACTAGAAATTTTGACAGAGGTGGGTTTGTCTCAAATGGCGCACCGTAAACCACTAGAACTTTCTGGCGGGCAACAGCAAAGAATTGCGGTGGCCCGAGCGATCGTTTCCCATCCCCTGGTTGTTTTAGCGGATGAACCCACTGCCAATTTAGATTCCCATACCGCCACATCTCTCTTAGATTTGATGGCTCACCTCAATGAAACAAAAAAAATCACTTTCGTTTTCTCCAGCCATGATCCCCTTGTTCTTTCCCGCGCCAAAAGAATCATCCACCTCCACGATGGGCAGGTTGTGTGAACTGGGGTGGAGTGGGCGGAGTGGCGGAGGGTATTTTTAATTTTCAACTCGCATTCGCTAAAAGTTTTTTTTGCCCTCGTAACTCGCCTAGACATCTGCCTTCGGCAGGTGTCTAGGCTCAGACAGACGAGGGCAAAGGAATACTATATGAAAAAACTTTTAGCTCATAACCGCTCGAATGAAAATTAAAAATACCCTCCGCCACTCCTTTAGTCCCCACTTCGTCATTCCCGCGTCTCTGTTCGTCATCCCGGCGTCTCTGTCCGTCATTCCGGCGAAAGCCGGAATCCCGTTCTT
>Ga0209515_10007702_pt1 | contig 12904 bp, 10 predicted proteins | sample Subgroupgradi54m_FD_187454 | JGI IMG/M metagenome (GOLD analysis project Ga0209515, IMG submission 187454) | Subsurface groundwater microbial communities from S. Glens Falls, New York, USA - GMW60B uncontaminated upgradient, 5.4 m (SPAdes)... ... | reverse complement strand
CCTTCTTTAGCTAACCTACATGCAAAAAGTCCCTGTCTTGCAGCATTTGCAAAGGCACATGCTTTCCACATAGACATTTCACCCACTCTGGTCTGACGTGTAGCGATATTTCAAACGCCAGCAATGCCAAGTGCATTTTCTAATTGTTCTTCATCTAAATCCATTAAAATGGCAGCTCCGCATGCAGTAGAAAAAGCACCGTAAGTAACATGATCTATTCCTTTAGCACGCAGAGAGGCTCCATCACAAAGTCTGCACTGTATTTCATAAGCAATCGCAATAGCTAGAATTAAATCAAGTCCGCTTTTTCCATAAGCCTGTGCACATGCAATTAATGGTGCAATATTATCAGATGGATGAGCAGGTTCTAAAGATAAATAAGTGTCATTAAAATCTAAATATCTCACCAGCGATCCATTTGCAAAAGCAGCCTCTTCATAAAAAACTTCTTTCCCCTTTCCAAAAAGTGGAGCTTTGTATTTCCCTTTTATTTTTGAACATGCTTTTAAAACAATCTTGCAGACCTTTGAATCGTAAGCTCCCATTGCACAGGCAAGGCTGTCTAGGATTCTTCTTTTTACTTCATGGATAACCTCTTTTTGTAGAGATTCTTTTTTTATGGATAAAACATAACTGGAAATTTCTTTTGCTTTGTTAGTTTGTTTTGTAAGGGTTGATTGCATAATGGAAATTATATCAGTTGGACTTGTCATTGCGAGCCCTGAGTGAAACGAAAGGCGTGGCAATCTCACTTATGTTATACGATTATGAGATTGCTTCGTCGGACTTTGTCCTTCTCGCAATGACACTATCGGCAAACATTTCTTTAATAACATCTACATGCTTTTTTACATCAGCTTTTACTTTATCGTAGTCACTACTGAAAATAGCATCGGCATTAAACATGCCACTTCCCGGGCAGACTCCATAAGCGCCAAATCTTGTTAAAACTTCTTTCAGATTTTTATCATTAATACCACCAACAGCGTAAGTTCTAATATTATGTTCCAGCAATTGATCTGCAAATTCTTTCAATTTTTCAAAGCCCGTCTTTCCATCAGAAAGTTTTATTATTGCTTGCTTGCTGGGTTTTTCGTTCTTAGCCTTTAGATAAAATTTGTAAAATTGGGTTGGGCTTTTAATTACAAAGGATTGAGGATCGAGGATTGAGGATTGAGTTGAAAAAGGAAGAATTTCCCAACCCATTTTACTTAACTCTTCAAATTCATCTCTGAAAGGTTCTTTTATTGATTTAAATAATTCTTCATTTGTTTTTGCATTTGCAGGAAAGAATTTTGTATCAGCAATTTTAAGATCAATAGCCTGTTTAAAATTTGGTTCTGTAAAAACCCCAGGAAGAATTGGAATGTTGAGTCTATTTGCTACTTCTATGGCATCTTCAAAAAATCCTGGACTTACAAGAAATTTTGCCCCGTGATTTATAGCTTCGTTAGCAGTTTGTTCATTTTTAATAGAACCAACACCAATATTTAAATTCCTTTTTACACATTCGTCCACAATAGCTTGCCAGAAATCTGAATTTGAAGTAATTTCAACAGCAGTAGCGCCGGAATCAAATGCAGCTTGTATAGCACTTATGGCATTAACCACTGGAGTGCCAGCTTTAGTTCTTAAAATGCCAACAAGTCGTGCATTTAAATAGTTTAATGATTTTTTTTCTTTACCTAGCATTGGAATAAAATTTAGGACAGTGTAATAATATATAACAATGAAACAATGAGATTATCCTAACATGCAAAGGTAACAATGAAAATTTTACATTCTACAGTGTCAAGTAAATTAATCAACATCCACCCACAGTGGAGAAAGCAACACTGAAGCTATAAAAATGATTAACAAGACTTTAGGGCAACTTTTAGATAGTACTGCACTTAAATATGCAGATAAGGATGCAATTGTTTTTTGTGATCTAAGCTACAGACTAACTTATAAAAACTTTAAGAAGGTAACAGATGAAATAGCTAAAGGACTTTTGGCTCTTCATGTTCAGAAGGGTGAGCATATTGGAATATTTGCAGTAAATTGCCCTGAGTGGGTAATACTGCAGTTTGCAGCAGCAAAAGCTGGCGCAGTCCTTGTAAATATTAACCCTGCATTTAAAAGTCATGAGCTTGAATACATTCTTAAGCAGGGTGATATCACCACATTATTTTTAACACCATATTTTAAAAACTCATCGATGATTGATGTTTTAAAAAGTGTCAATAAAAATAAAACAGGGAAATTAAAACGAGTTATAACAATCAGAGCAAAACAGATTCATGACTTTATGTGTTGGGAAGATTTGCTTGAACTTTCAAAAAATATTTCAGATGAAGATCTTGCGGAACATGAAAACACATTAGACCCAAGAGATATCATAAACATTCAGTACACTTCAGGAACTACAGGCTTTCCAAAAGGGGCCGAGCTTACTCACTCTGGGATTTTAAATAATGCTTTTTTCTGTGGAGCAAATATGAATCTTACAGATAAAGATTCTATATGTATTCCTGTTCCTTTATATCATTGTTTTGGATGTGTACTTGGAACTTTGGTCTGTGTAAATTATGGAATTACAATGGTTTTTCCGTCAGATGTTTTTGATCCAAAAAAAACACTTGAAGCAATACATAGAGAAAAATGCACTGCAGTCTATGGTGTGCCTACTATGTTTATTGCTGAGCTTGCTCTGGATGACTTTAATAATTATGATTTAAGTTCACTGAGGACAGGAGTTATTGCAGGTGCACCATGTCCAATGGAGCTTATGAAACAATTAATTGAAAAAATGAGCCTGACTGAAATTACTATTGGTTATGGATTTACTGAAGCATCTCCATTGATTACACAAACCAGATATAGTGATCCACTTGAAATAAAAGTTGGTACTGTGGGTAAATCACATCAAAATGTAAAAGTAAAAATTATAGATCCTGAAACAAAGAAAGAAGTGCCGTTTGATACTCCTGGCGAGCTCTGTGCTTATGGTTACAATGCAATGAAGGGCTATTATAAAATGCCGGATAAAACAAAAGAAGTAATTGATTCTGAAGGATGGATGCATACAGGTGATCTGGCAACTATGGATAAAAACGGTGTTTGCAGGGTAGTTGGCAGGATAAAAGATATGATAATTCGTGGTGGAGAAAATATTTACCCTGCAGAAGTAGAAGAGTTTTTTATGACAAATCCAAAAGTAGAAATTATACAGGTGGTGGGAATACCCGATTCAAAATTTGGAGAGCAGGCAGCAGCAGTAATTAAATTAAAATCAAATGAAAAATGGACAGGAGAAGAAGCTAAAGAATGGTGCAAGGGAAAAATAGCAACCTTCAAAATCCCGTACTACATAAAGTTTGTAGATGAATTTCCAATGACTGCAAATGGAAAAGTTCAGAAGTATAAGTTAAGAGAAGTGCTACAAAAAGAGTTAAAGATTTTGGTTTAATCTCTCAGCTCTCTCTTAATATATAAAACTTAATTTAATCTTTATCTTTCTCAGTACCAATCTGGATGCAATTCTGGTATCCTAATTTTAATTATAAATATATCGGGGTGGCAAAATGTTGGAAGGTCCTCAAGGGATTGTAGGAAGAATAACTCCATTTTCATTTTATGCAAGTGATTGCAGGGGGCAAGGCCGCCGTGGCAGAGATATTAATTTACGCGGAGGACTTGATGTTGTGCTGGCAAGTCAGGAAGGTGTTTCTCAGAGAAGACCTGAAGATATGCTAGTTGGTTCTCCTGTAAGATTGCAGGCAGGTGGTCCCCCGGACATTTCAATTCTTGGTGTCAGTGGTATTTCTAAGATGCAGGGAGGATTGGCTCTTCCTAACAGATTAAAAAACATTGTAATAGTTATAGATACTTCCAGTAGTATGAGAAGAGAGAGACTGCCTCTTTTCCAAGCACAGATAGAGAGGTTAGCATCAAGTATACCTAAAGGGACTATAGTAAGCGTTATAACATTTAATGAACATGCAGCAATTTTAGTAAATGGAGCAGAAATAAATTCTCCAAAAGATTTTAAACAAAAAGTAGCTAAACCAATTAAAGAAATAGTTTGTGGACGAGGAACTAAATTAGATAATGCTTTTACTAAAACATCGGAGCATATTGGTAAATTGGATGGTTACGATCATATTCATCCGGAAAGAAGTCTGATTTTATTTGTTACTGATGGTGATCATATGCCGAATACTATTGATGAGTATAGGAAGATTAATATCCAAGCTCAAAAGCTTTCACCATTTAGAAACTCGTCTATTGTTTTTGTTGGAGTAGGCACTAATTACAACACAGATTTGATTCAACAAATGGCTGGATTTAGCGGGGGATCATATTTGCATCTTTCCAGTGACACAGATATTTTTAGAAATCAGATACCAAAAATAATAAAAGAACAAAGTGGTGATGTTTTTATTAGAGTGGATGCGTATGGTATAAACCGTCTCTGGGCATTAAATCCATCGTCGATTCAAGAAGTACCATATGCAGATGAAAGAAGTGGAATTGATGAAATAATAGGATTGCATGAACTAAGAGGTGGATATCAAAATGAACCAGCAGGCATTTCTATATTTAACCCAAATGATTTTGAATCAGTTAAATATTATATAGCTGGTCAACCAGATGCAAGACTTTATTATGAATATCCAGATGAGATTACTAAACCGGATGATTTTGGTAGAAAAATTCCTATAAGAATGTTTGAAGACTTACAGCCAGAAGATAGATGGACTGCTGAAGAACATATTACTCGGTGGCTGAAAACATTAGTTATGGATAAAAGAGATCCTCTAGCATTGCAGGCTCTTAAAGAAGCTCATCTTATAAAAGATGATGAATATGAAAGATTAGCTAGTTTCCTACAAGCTGGTGAAGAAGAGTCAAGAAGTGTGGCTTCTGAAGTAGCATCGGCAAACATAGATATAAATGACATAAAAAGCTTATTGGGTGGTTCTGTACAAAGCTCTCAGGGACAAAGACCTGATGCAGATTTTTTAGAGAAGCTTAAAGATCTGGGAAACATTCTTCCTAAAAGAAGAAATAAAAATCAACCACAGCCTGGCTCGTTTGTAGATAGTGGTAACCAAAGCCAACCACTGCACTCAGGAGGGTTAGGGCCACTTTCAATGGAGCCTGCAGATCAATTAGCTCCATTTGAAGGACCACAGCCTGGTGCTGCAGAAAGATATGATCAGGTGGAGCCCGTGAAAGAAGAACAGACTAAAAGACCTAATTTATCAATGTTATGTACTAATCCTAGAGTGAGGATTTCTGATGCAGTGTTTAAAAAAGATAAAATTACTATAGGCAGAAGTGATAAATCAGATATTGTTATTAATTTATCAAATATTAGTAGAAACCACTGTCAAATGGTGTTTGATAATGGCAGTTATTATATAGAAGATACAAAGAGCAACAATGGTGTTTATGTAAATGGGATCAAAATAGACAAAACACAATTAAAAGATGGAGATATAGTACAACTTTGTAATGTACAATTTGTTATTTATTTAAGTTAAGTTTCAAAAAGAATTAAAGATTCAAATCCACAATAATAGGCTCATGATCGGAGACTCTTCCAGGATAAGCATGATTAATGAGTTGTAGGGTCTGACCATTAAAAGGTTTGAATCTGTTTCCTTTTGGTTTTACAAAAAACCAGTCCAGCTTAAAATATGCAATTAATCTTGGTTCTGTAAATTTAAAGGTGCTTTCAAAACCTTTTAGTTGCCTTTCGTTTGAGTTTGCAAGTAACCCTCTTCTACCATTTGAACTTCTATTCCCACTTATGTCAAACACTTCACCATCAGAAAAACGAAATCCTTTTAAATAGCTAAAAAATTTTCTTTCCTGATTTGGAAAAAACACCGGAATGTTTAGTGTAGCAGGATCTTTGTATTGAAATATTTTGCTTAGTACTGTTGCTGCAAAACTGCTTGCAACAGGGACTCTAGGTATTACTGCAAATGCTAATTGACGTGCAATAAAATTTGGATCTCTGACTCGCTTAACTATTTCTTTTTTTAATGAAGTTGGTGTCGAATCTGTTGTAGTGGTATTAAAATCTCCGGTAAATACAATAGGTCTTCTGACAGATTTTAGATTTGAAAGTAAATATTCAAACTGTTTAAATCGTCTGTCCGGGAAACATCTGTCTTCAAGGTGAGTGGAAACTACGGTTATTATTTCTTTATTCGGTAGTTCAATATTAGCAATAAGTGCATTTCGTCCACCTAGCCTTACTTCGCTTTTTGTGATTTCTTCACTGAATATTACTTTTGCACCGACCCTACGGACGCTTTCAAGTGGAGATTTTTTTTGAATTTCATCTTTATACCATCTGTAACATTCAGGAAGTCTAAGTATTCTTGCAGATTTAATCGGGTAGCAGGATAGAATTGCATTTCCATGCAAACCCAGGTAACGAGCAGGATTAATTTTTTGATGGTAAATTATTGGATTTAATTCTATAAACTCAGTAGCAAAAACGTAATTATAATTTAATGAGTCTGCTATTTCACCAACAACGTTTTTATAACCGGTTCTTGGCATTCCGATATCGACTTCATTTAAAGAGATGATGTCACTTTTTGAAAAGTCCTCAAGCTCTTTTTTAAAATCACTTTGTACGTTGACGCCTAAATTGTTTTTATAACTGTAGTAGTATCCGTATTTGTTACTTAAGATAGTTTTTATCGCATTGACATTAAATCCTCTTTCAATGTTCCATTGAGCAATGCGTAAATAATTGTAGGGGCACGATTTATCACGCCCTGAGAACATGGTAAGGAAAGTTTTATTGAATACACAAGGAGTATTTAATTGTTTTTGAAGTTTGAAATAAAGAGGAGTATTTGGAATGAGTCGTTTTGTCAGAGCTACTAAATCATCATATGATAAGCAGCTTATATCTCCTTTTAGCTGAAGGTTTCTATAAATCAATTTATCTTTAAAGCAAAAAGGAATTAAAATAACGATTAAAGAAGTAATAACAAAAATCCAGAAGGCTTTGTTACTTTTTTTAGTTTTGTTCATTGGGTAAATTAATTAATTTGTTATGATTTAGTAGTTAATTCAAAGTTAAATTATACCTATGTTTTGGAAAACAATAATAACTTTTTGTATTTTTGTTTATTGCTTGGAGGCCAATGCAAGTACTCTTCAGCTTGATGAAAAGAAAACTAAAATTACTTATACTATTACTCAGTTTGGGTTTCCATTTAAGCGAAAAGCATTACCCACTACAGGTGAAATTGTTTTAAGTGAAAACTCAAAAATGCTGGAAAGACTTGAGCTGAAAACTAAATTTATATCAAAGAATGATTTGTTTAAAAAATTCATAAACTTTGAAAAATATCCAGATTTTCAATTCGCTTCAATGCTGAGTCGTCCTATACAGATAAATGGAGTAAAGGTTATTGAATTGCCAGGGTATGTATTATTTCATGGTGTAACAAATGAAATAACAATAAAACTAAAAAATAAATCCACTGATAAAAAAATTATACTTATAGGTTATTTGAATATAAAAATGAGTAATTTTGGACTGATACCGCCAAGATTTATATTTTTTACAGCTGATGATTTAATTAGAAATAAAGTGGAGCTGGTGGTACCTTTATAGCTTATAATTTTCCCACCTTTCCTGGACTAAATTCTGTTTTCCCTCAAATATAGCTTTATACCAATAACAAATCTTCTCTACTATTTTTTCAATAAGTTTTTCTTTTGAAAAGTAGGGACGTGGGAACCCCGTCCCTACTTTAGATATTATTTCTTCTAAAGAAATTGGCTCTACTATATTTCTATCAAGTTCATGATTTGTTTTACAAACATTAATCCCAACTCCACTAATTAGGTAAGAAATGCCTTTATCTTGTAACCTACTTTCTATAAGTATTCCGCCAAGTTTTTTATCATTGAAATAAATATCGTTAATTGGTTTTAATTTGCATTCAATATTTGTAATTTCTTTAATAGCTTCTACACATGCAATTCCACAGGCTTGAGTATATAAGGTCGTTAATTCAAAGGGACTGGGTGACCCCGTCCTTACATTGGGAATGTGAATTACTGATAAATATATTCCCGAGTTTGAAGGGGAAGACCATTTTCTTCCATGAGTTCCTCGTCCTTGTGTTTGTGAGCCGGCGACTACAAAAGCAATATCTTTAATTTTTCCTGCTTGAATTAAACGCTTGGCTTCGTCTTGTGTAGAGTCTATTGACTTATACGAGAAGCCCTGTGGAATAGTTCTCTTCATAAAGATTATTTTATATCTTTTATAATAGCGCAAAACAAGTTTGCGTTTCCTTCGACAATTTCTTCACGCTGGATTGGATTTGTCCGCCTAAGGTGGAACAAATCCTGTAGGCTGTGAAAGTGTAAGTAATTTTATCATCACGTGGTAAAATAAAATCCATGAGATCAGTATATGTAGTAGCAGGCGGCATAAGTAAATTTGCAAAAGCTAGGCCAGATAAAACATTTCCAGCAATTGTGAAAGAATCATATGAACTTTTGCTGGAAGATCTTGGCATTGAACCAAAACAAGCATTTGAATTAATTGACGGAACAGTAGCTTCTTATTTTAGTGATCACTTTTTACGCCAGTTAAAAGGCGCCACAATGGTCCAGGATTATCTTGGTCTTTGTCCAAAACCATCTCATAGAGTAGAAGGCGGTGGTGCTACCGGAGGACTTGCATTCCAGGAAGGGTGGAAAAGTGTAGCATCTGGGAATATGGACGTGTGCCTGGTCTTTGGTTTTGAAACTATGTCACATGTAAACACCTGGAAAGGAAATGAGTTTATTGCTCTTGCTAGTGATGTAAGTTTTGATTACCCTGTGGGAGGATTTTATACTGGTTACTATGCCATGATGGTTGTTCGCCACATGCAGGAGTTCGGCACTACTCCGGAACAGCTTGCACATGTGTCAGTTAAAAACCATGCAAATGCTTTTTATAATCCTTATGCACAAAAGAGGGAAAAGCTTTCTGTTAAGGATGTAAGAAATTCTCCAATGGTTGCATGGCCGCTAACCCGCAGAGATGTCTGTGTAATGAGTGATGGAGCGGCCTGTGTCCTTCTGGCAAGTGAAGCTGGATTAAAAAGAATTGAAAAAGCTTGTGCTAAATCTTTTCCAAAAGTAAAAGTAAGCGGAATAGGACGCGGTACAGATGCTATGAGAATGGCTGACAGACCACATAAAAAAGTAATTTTGCTTCCGCATGAAAAAGAATCCGATTATAAGAATTTAAAATATCCTGGAGTGCATTCATTTAGAGCAGGTCGTATGGCATCAAAACAAGCTTACGAGATGGCAAAAATTACAGATCCTTTAAATGAAATTGATTTTATAGAACTTCACGATGCTTACACTTCAAGCGAGATTCAAACTTACGAAGACATGGGACTTTGTAAATATGGAGAAGGCGGTCAGTTTGCAGAATCCGGTGCTACATTCATGCCAAGTGTTGATTATGGATTAAAATTAAAACAAAAAACAATTTGTCCTGTAAATCCTTCTGGTGGGTTAATTGCATGTGGACATCCTGTAGGAGCGACAGGGCTTATGCAGGGCGTATTTGCTCTCTGGCAGCTGCAAGGCTCAATTAAAAAACATTTTAAGGATGATAAACTTCAGGTAAAAAATGCAAAACGAGGAATTATTCACAGTCACGCTGGAACAGGTACTTATGTAAGCGTTTCAGTCCTAGAGAAAGAGATGTAGGGGCAAATCGATGTGTTTGCCCTCAGGATGGAAATTAAATGGAAGAAACAAAAAAGACAAAAAAAAATAAAACAGAAACAAATGGAAAATCGTCCATGAACGGTGTTAAGATTTCTCAAGAAAAAACTGCTATTCCAGAAACAGATGAAGGAACAATTTTGTTTAATGTACCATTCCCAAAAGAATTGGATGAAAGAAGATTAAAAGATTTAGAAAATTATGGTCCTATAATAATTAAGCAGCCCTATCACATAGACTATATCCATTCTTATGGACAGGATTCACCTTTTTTTGCAGGACTTGCAAATAAAAAATTGCTCGGGACAGAGTGTGAAGAGTGTCATTCAAAGTTTGCAACACCAAGATTGTCATGTACTGAATGTGGATCAAAGTGCAAATGGATTGAGGTGCCGCTAAAAGGAAAAATTCACACATTTACTGTTTGTTATTTTGGATCAGAAGCATTTTTAAAAGAAACTCCTTTTGTCCTTGCATTAATTGAATTTTCAGGATTTGATACATGCTTTTTAACAAGAATTGTCGGGCTTGATCCTGATAAACCATCTTTGGACTGGGTTGGAATGGATGTAAAAGCAAAGTTTGTAAGGAATTCAAAATTTAGTCCTACAGATGTTTATTTTGTGCCTGAAGAACGATAATGAGTACTTCTATAAAAGAAAAACATTCAATGAACTTCTCATTTAACGAGGAACAACTTTTACTTAAGCAAACCCTTCGGGATTTTGTAGAAAAAGAAGTTATTCCATATGCAAGCGGGTGGGATGAAAAAGAAGAAGTCCCATTAGCTACCATTAAAAAACTTGGTTCAATGGGAATTATGGGAATGGCTGTTGATCCAAAATATGGCGGAGCTGGACTTGATCCTGTTTCAATAGCTGTAGTTATAGAAGAGCTTGCAAAAGGAGACGGTTCTTTAGCTTTGACCGTGGCAGCTCATAGTGGGCTTGGCTGTGGACATATTGCACGGTTTGGTTCAGAGGAACAAAAACAAAAATATTTACCTGACTTAGCAAGCGGTAGAAAACTTGGCGGCTGGGCTCTCACTGAGCCAGGCTCAGGTTCTGATGCTAGTGGAATGAAAACTACGGCTAAAAAAGATGGGAATAACTGGATACTTAACGGGACAAAAATGTTTATTTCAAATGGATCAGTTGGTGAGACATTTGTAGTTTTAGCAGTTACTGATCCAGTAAAGGCAATTCATGAATTGCCTCAACAAAAAAAAATTACAGCTTTTATTCTTGAAAAAGGTGACAAAGGTTTTAAAGCCGGGAAGAAACTTTTAAAAATGGGAATGAGATCATCTGATACTAGTGAACTTATTTTAGAAGATGTAAAAATTCCGGATTCAAGAAAGCTTGGGGAATTAAATCAAGGTTTTATAAATACTTTAATGATGCTTGATAAAGGACGTATCAGCATAGGAGCGCTTGCAGTAGGACTTGCTCAAGCAGCATTTGATGAGTCTATGAAATATGTTCATCAGAGGGAAACATTTGGGAAGCTTTTAAAAGATCATGAAGTGATAAGGTTTATGCTTTCTGATATGACTGTTGAAATTAATGCAGCGAGATTGCTTGTGTATCGTGCAGCAGCACTTGCAAGCGAGGGAAAACCATTTACTTTAGAAGCCTCTATGGCAAAACTTTTTGCATCAGAGATGGCTATGCGTGTCTGTAATAAAGCTATTCAGATACATGGTGGGTATGGCTATACAAGAGAGTTTCCAGTAGAGAGATATTTACGTGATGCAAAACTTTGTGAGATTGGAGAAGGAACTAGTGAAATACAGAGAATGGTTATAGCGAGAGAGCTTTTAAAAGTATACACGTCTTAAAAACTTAAGCTGCTTTTGAACCTAATTTTTCACAGATTGTTCTAATCTTCCTGCTGAAGTAACTGAATCTGCTGCTCTAATCATATGTCCCTCATTTTCTTAGAAACTTACCGTGTACATATTATAATTCAAATATATAAATTGATCACAATTAATGTGGAGGTTTGTTCCAAATTTGTGTAGATAACTTGTTCTCATTACTACGTCTTTGTAAATCTTCTATAAATATATAAAGATCACCGTCAGATTTACTAACTGATAGCATTACATGAGCTTCAGCTATAGCTTTTCCTGAACCAAATAGGGCTGTACTACCTATTAGTAATTGCTGATCTGAGCCTAAAAGTTTAGTTACCTCAGGTGAAAACACATCTGTAACCTTAACTCTTTTTCCACTATAGGCAGGGGCAGATTCTACAAATATTAAATGCCCGTTGTTCAAATCTAAAAGGAACCTTGTTTTATTATCTACCTTTACTGTTAATCCTTTAGCGGAATCTGGAATTAAGTCTTTAAGATTATATTTTACAGGGGCTTCTTCATTCCATTTAAATTGTTCTAGTACTGTTGATGGTAACTCTCCATTACCAGCAGCACAAAAAATATCTAAGTTACGACTTGAATTTGAAAAGTTTGGTTTTACTATCTCATTAAGATATCTGTCTGCTTCATCTCTATCAGTCTCAGTTATTCTGCAAATCAAATAATAAAGCTCTAGAAATTCCTTGTCATCTAGCCTTCCTATCCAGGGCTCAAATTTATCGATAAAAGCCTTTAAATTATTTCCACCATTACTGTTTATACAGGGCATATAGCCAGTAGCAATATCTTTCTTTGCTGATTGGTAGGTTGGATTTAATGGACAGTCATCATATACTATTCCTGTATCAACAACTGCTATTGCTGGAGCATTTACACCTTCCATTTCAGGGGTAGGTTTATAGTGAGCAGCTTTAAGTGGGTAAGTGTGTTTTGTTGAAAGCGGGAAATTATCAAACCGATTATCTCCAAGACCAAATCCAAATATGAGAGGTGAAGTAAAAGCTCTTATTCTTGGACCCCAGTCATGAAACAGTTTTTCGTCAGTAAAAGATGGAACATGCCTTCCAATAATAAATACAGCCTCTTCTGAAAACGTAGCAGCTTCTTCTGGAGAGAGGAATTGAGCAATCTCACTGGATGGATGGAGTACTCCTGAATAAGCTAGCTGATCAGGGAAAATAAATGGTTTGCAATATTCATCTTTACCTTTATCTTCAATCCTCATATCACTAAAAAAGAATTTACCGATATGATTAA